>VYKS01000370.1_pt1 | contig 17671 bp, 12 predicted proteins | sample 5114511 | NCBI WGS metagenome assembly VYKS01 (sample SAMN12291795, study PRJNA351875) | freshwater metagenome | isolation source: freshwater lake | place: USA: Michigan, Gull Lake | collected 2011-07-05 | reverse complement strand
TGACCCAGTACATGCCGGCTTCGGGCAGGGTGACCTTCACCGCGCCGTCGGGGCCCGACTTGACCTTGATCTCGCCGGGGGTGGCGCGCCAGCGTGCGCCGCCAGGGACGAAGGTGACTTCCAGATTGGCGGCCGGTTTGCCGTCGAGCACGAACTTGAAGGTGGCCGCTTCGGTGGCGATGACGTCGGTCGGATGGGTGACCGGGACCAGCTCAAGGCCCTGGCCCGTCGGCTTTAGGGCCTCAAGGGTCGGCTTGTCGCGCGTGACGAAGGTCTCGTTGCGGCTGCTGGACTTGATGGTCTTCAGATCGGCGGCGCCGGCGGGGACCTGCTTGGCGAAGTCTTCGGGCGAACCGCGGAAGCGCTTGACCTCGCCGTTCTCGGTCCAGCTGGCCATGACGCTGTTGCTGGCGGTGTAGATCTTGTAGGTGCCCGGCTTGGTCAGCTGGACGTCGAAGGTCGAGCGGTACTGGCCCGTGGCGGCGTTCTGGATCTTGTCCGCCGCGCCGTCGGGCGCGATCACCTTGATCCCGTCCGTGCGCATGGCCCGGTGGTCGGGATAGAACAGCTCGTTGGAAATGGCCGCGTCCACGGTCACCCAGGCGCTGTCGCCTGACAAGGTGGTGAAGGCCGGCACCATCCAGCCCCGGTGGGCGGAGGCCGACATCGGCAGGGCCAGCGCAACGCCAACGGCGGCGACAGCGAGCAGGCGCGTCTTGAAGGTCATGGCTTTTCTCACTTCACGGAAACGGTGACGGCGCCCAGCTCAGCCGAGCCCTTGGCCGAAGCGGGCTTGCCGGGCTTGCCCCAGACGAACGGCACACGGACGGCCTCATGACCGCCGACTTCGCGGGCGGCCTCGACCACGAGGTTGTACTGACCGGGTTTAAGGCTCTTGAGCGCGCCCTTGGCGCCGGAGAAGACCAGCTTTTGGGGGCCTGGCGCACGCGTGGCGCCGCTGACGCCGTCGGCGGGGAAGCTCATCTCGCGGCCGGCCTTGCGCCACCACTGGCGCATGTCCTTGAGCCACTTGGCGCCGTTGTCCTCGCGGTTCTTGGCGTCATACCAGACGGCCAGGGTGCCGGCGGCGGTGGAATCGGCCGGGTTCTCGATCCAGATGGCCACGTAGGGCTTGTGGTACTCGGCCACATTCAGCTTGGGCACCTCGACCGTGACATTGAGGTCGGCGGCCATCGCCGGAGCGCCGACGGCGGCGCCGGCGAAGGTGAGCAGGGAAATCGAACGCTTCACGGGGTCTGCCTCAGAGGTGGACGAACAGGATGACAAGAAGGATGGGCGCGACCAGGCCCAGCCCGACCAGAGGCCAGGTCAGCGGCCGCGCGCGGGCGTGGAACTGCAGCAGGATCAGGCCGGTGACCGTGAAGATCACGCAAGCCGCTGCGAAGATATCGATGAACCAGCTCCAGGCCTTGCCGGTGTTGCGGCCCTTGTGCAGGTCGTTCAGCAGGCTGATCGCGCCGCGCGTGGTCTTTTCGTGCTCCACCGCGCCGGTCTCGCGATCGATCGAGACCCAGGCGTCTCCGCCGGGCCGGGCCAGGGCCACATAGACCTCATCGGCCGACCATTCGCCCTCGCGCCCGGCCACGTCTGCGCCGACGGCCTCGTCGAGGAACGGCTCCAGCTGGACGGGCAGGGGGCGCTTACCCTCCTCGGGCCCTTTGGCCAGCACCGCCAGCAGCTCCGGTGGCAGGGTGGCTTTGCGGCTGACGACCTTCGGCTCGGCCTCGATCTGGCCTGCGTGGTTCAGGGTGATGCCCGTGATCGCGAACAACAACATACCGATCAGCGACACGGCCGCGCTGATCCAGTGCCACTGGTGCAACTGCTTCAGCCAGAACGAGCGGCGATGTTGAGCGGCGGCGGATTTCACAGGCGGACGCGACCGGGGCTAGGCGACGGAGAAACCGTCCTTACTTGAGAACGAATTGCAATTTCAAGAGCCAAGGCGAGGCGAAACGCAAGATCGCCTGAAAGGCGTCCAGCATAGGCGTATCAGACGCAAGGCTGTTTACGGCGTTGCAAGTTGGGCCCCCCGCGCCAAGGCGCCGAGGAGCACATTGGCGGGCACCGGTTTGCGCAGGACGGGGCCATCGTCGACATCTGGCTCTTGGTAGCCGGTCAAATAGACGAACGGGATGCCCTGACGGCGAAGGGCCTTGGCCACGGGCGTGATCAGGCGTCCACCCAGATTGATGTCCAGAAGCGCACGATCGACCGTATGAGCGTCCAGCAGTTCCATCGCTTCCTCGATGGTGCCGGCGGGGCCGATCACCTTAGCGCCGGCGGAGGTCAGCACACGGCTCAGCTCCATTGCGAGGACGCCTTCGTCTTCGACGACGAGCACATGCTGATCGCTCAGATTGGGGCCGAGTTCGGCGGTGAGGCCTGGACGATAGACCGGTGCGCCTTCCGCCGGACGGGGTTGCGCGCCCTGCAAAAGGTCAAGCCGCACCTTCAGGCCTTGGGGGCGCCAGACGTGTTCGATCCGCGCCCCGAGCTGTTTGACCGCGCTTTCGATCAAGGTCGAGCCAAACCCGCGTCGGGTCGGTGTCGCGATCGACATGCCGGCGTCCTCGCGCCACTTCAGACGCAGAACACCAGCCTCCTCGAAGCTCCAGCTCACATTGAGCCGGCCCAGCGGGCGCGACAGCGCGCCGTATTTGCTCGCATTGGTGGCCAGCTCGTGAATGACCAGGGCGAGAGACTGCGCCGCCTGCGCGTCGATCAGGGTCGGCGGACCCAGGATGGCGATTTGCTCGCCGCCGTCGCCGCCATAGGGCTCAAGTTCCAGGCGCAACAGGTCGTGCATGTCGACGCCGGTCCAGCGCGTCGTCGACAGCAGGCTGTGCGCCCGCGCCAGCGAACCGATCCGGCCCGACAGCGCGTCGACGTACTGGTCCTTGGACTCGAACGGCGTCAACTGCGCCAGGGACTGGACGACCGTCAGCACGTTCTTGGCGCGGTGATCCACTTCGCGGATCAGCAGACGCTCGGTCTCCTCCGCGCGTTTGCGGTCGGAAATGTCGATGATCAGCGCATAATAGCCTGTCACCTCGCCCTGAGGAGTCCGGTCCGGAACATAGCGGGCCTCGATGAAACGGGAACCGAGGCCCTGATAGTCGACCTCGCCCTCAAAGATCAGAGTCTCACCCGCCAGGGCGCGCGTGACATGGTCTTTTAAGCGCTCGTAGGCGGCTCCTCCGATCACGTCGCGAAGCCTGCGGCCTTCGATCGACGCCCGATCCACACCGAACCAGAGTTCATAGGCGCGGTTCACAAACCGATAGCGCTCGTCGCGGTCGACATAGCTGATCAGGATCGGCACCGCATCGGCCATCGCGCTGGAGAATCTGTCGCGATGTTCGGCAGGCGGGAAAGGCGGCGGAGGTAGGTCGTCTCGAGACATGGAAAATGGACGCCCGACGCCGAAGTAGCAACGCGATACCGTTGCACGCCAAGGCGTCGCTCCAAAGAGCGGGAGCGTGAGACAAACGGTCGCAGCAACCACAGGCTGAGTTTTGCGCCTAGACCGTTTCCTGGCGCCGGAAAGTGACGACGAGCACATCGCGCACCGCCGGCGCCTGCGCATTGCGCGGGCGGATCGGCGTGACGCCGTGCAGCACCCGATGATCGTCGAGAAACACCGCATCGCCGGGCGTCGTCAGCGTGAAGGAGCCGAGGCTCGATCCGTCCGGTGCAAAGATATCGGTCACGCCGCTGTCGACGTTCTGGCGATCGACAAGCATCACAATCACCCAGTCGACGCCGTCGCGGTGCATGCCTTCAGGCGTGGGCAGGCCCTGCTCACCCGCCCGCGCCTCGATGCGGAACTGATGCATCTCCACATGCCAGGGGGATTCCGAGGCGGGCGACAGGGGATCGAACAGCTCAAGCCCCGTGGCGATCACGCCGCGCGTCACCAGATGGTCGGCGATCGCGTCGCTCACCGGCTCGAACCAGCGCTGCACCCCGCCGTTCAGAGGGTTGTAGTCGCGGCTTTGCCAGTGCGGCTGGTGAGGTTTGCGCTCCAAGAGACCGGGCGCGACGGCGAACGCGGCGAACCGTCGGCGGCGATAGCGCCCGCCGTCGGCCATGAAGGTGTCGAGGCCAAGGTCGTTCCAGCTGGCGGCGAAGTCGTCCCAATCGGCGACGGCCTCCGGCCCGAGCATCGCTCGGGTCTCTTCGGCCGGGAAGCGGACGAAGCCTTGGTCGGCCAGATGCGCGCGCGGACTCAAGCCGCCGCTCCAGGCTTGTGAAATAGGCCTAGTTTCAGGGTGGCGGCGATGCGCTCGGCTTTCTGGCCGATGGTCGCCGCGCGGGGGGCGTCGAACAGCTCCGCGCAGGTCATGTGAAAGAGGCCCAGCCACGGCGTAAACAGGCCCTCTGTGAGACCTTCGACGCCCTGGTGGGCCGCCACCGGCTGGCCCTTGTAGCGGCCCGAGGTGTTCAGCACCGACGACCAGAAGTCCTTCAACTTGGCCAGGTGCTCGGGCCAGCCGTCGGGGCCGATCGCGGTCTCGAAGATCGGACCCAGGCGGTGGTGCTGGCGGATCCGCGCATAGAAGGTCTCGACCAGCCGGTCGATCTCCTCGTCGGTGAACGGAGCGGCGTCGGCGCGAGCCTGGGAGCGAGGAGAAACGGCCATGGCCGCGATATGGACCCTGACGTCCCCCTGCAGAACCCCGGTGTGATCACACTTGGCTTCGAATTCTTACTTAAGGGGGCGCTTCGCTGTTCACTGAACCTCAAGCTGGAACGGCCCCGCCGGCAGACCTGCGGCGTCGAACAGGTTGAAGGTCGGGCTGTCGGCCCAGGCGAAACGGACCTTTGAGCCAGATCCGCTAAGCACCACCGAGGTCCCGTCGATGCGGCCGTCGACCCAGCGGCAGGCGATGTCGCACAGTTCAAAGCCAATCACCCGGTCCGAGCCACGCGAGACCAGACGGCCGCCGCCCACCTGGGCGAAGCTGACCACCACGGTGTCGCCCGTCCGCTTGGCGGAGACGACCTCGGGACCGGTGGTCACCGGCTCGCCATAGAGGCGGCGGGCGGCCAAGGTCAGGCGCCGGCCGACCTCCTGCTTGTTGGCGGGGTGGATGTCGTAGGGATCGCCGATGTCGTGGGTGACCACCAGACCGGCGCGCGGATCGGCGGCGACGGCGCGGCGCTGGGCGTCGCGCAGGGCTGCGGTCCCGGCAGTCAGGCCGGGCGCGGTGGCGAAGCCGCCATAGTCGGCCAGTTGCACGACCAGGGCCGGCATGTCGGGTGATTGTCCCTGCCGCCGCTCGGCCATGAAGGCGCTCAACAGGTTCACATAGGCCTTGTCGCGGCCGACATTGGTCTCGCCCTGGTACCAGGCCAGGCCCGCATAGGCGTAGGGCCCCATCGGGGCGAGCATGCCGTTGTAAAGGGTAGAGACGCCCGCCAGAGTGTCCCAAGGCGCACGGGGCGGATCGCCGCCGGCGCGCGGTTCGATCCGATAGGTCCAATCGGTCAGCGGCAGCGCGGTCCCATCGGCCAGGGTCAGGACGCGCTTGGCCGGATCGCCGTACATCCCGCCGTTGGCGTAGGTGTCGTAGGCTGAGACCACGAGAATGTTCTTGCCGGCCTTCAGCGAGCCGGCGGGCAGGGCGTAGCGGCGGTCCAGCCAGGCGCCAGAGGTCGCCCCGACCCCCACGCCGTTGAGATAGGTGGTGTCCATCTCGTCGATCTGGGCGAGGCCCAGAGTGGCGGCCTGGGCGGCTTGGGCGGGGGTCAGCTCGATCTCGGTCTTGAACCAGACGACGCCGTTGAACTCGGCCAGGGCCGGGACGCCCCAGCGCTCCCAGATCCCGAGGCCTTGGGGCGCGGCGGTCCAGGTTCCGGCGCCGGTCCAGGGCGCCTGCGCCGCCTGGCCGGGATTCTTGGCGCTCCACCAGGCCTTGATCACCTCGCCCCAGCGGCGGCTGGCGGCGTCCTGGTCCTTGATCGACAGGTTGAGGACCTCAATGGCCTCGTCATAGCCGCCGACCTTGCGCAGCGCCGCCGGCGTCATCCAGGCCTCAATGCCCGAACCGCCCCACGAGGCATGGATCAGCCCCAGCGGGACGTTGCGGGTCTTCTGCAGCTCGCGGGCGAAGTAGAAGCAACTGGCCGAAAAGCCGCCGACGTTTTCCTTGTTGGTCGGCTTCCAGACGGGCGGTTTCTTGAAGTCCTTGGCGGGCGAGCGGGCGTCAGCCTTCTCGATCGTGGCCATGCGGATGGTGTCGTTGGCCGCGCCGTTGTTGATCTGGTTCCAGGCGTCGCCCGAGGCGGAGACCTGCATCTCCATGTTCGATTGGCCCGAGCACAGCCAGACATCGCCGACCAGGACGTCCGACGCGCTGGCCTTGGCCGAGGCGGTGGCGGCGGTCAGGGTGTAGGGGCCGCCGGCGGGCGTGGCGGGGAAGTCCACACGCCATGCGCCGTCGGGACCGGCCTTGGCGGTCAGGGTCTGGCCGGCGAAGGAGGCGGTGACGGTCTCGCCCGGCTTAGCGGTCCCGAACACCGGCAGGGGGCGGTCGCGCTGGACCACGGCGTGGTCGGCGAACAGGCCGTTCAGCAGAGATTGGGCGTGGGCCGGCGAAACGGCCAGGGCGGCCAGCAGGATCGGCGCGAGACGGCGCATGGTTTGCTCCCTTTTGGCCGCCTTGTTGGCGGTCTTAGATTTCTTCGACTTCCCCGGCGAACGCCGGGGCCCAGATTCATCCGAACCGCTTTAGGAGTGACTCGCCAACGATCTTGGCAAGGCCCGCGGCCCTCGTGGGTTCGATCTGGGCCCCGGCATTCGCCGGGGAGACCGGAATTTTTTGAACGCGTCGACGGCGCTTAAACCACCGTCAGCGTCGCCTTCTTCAGGTCGACCGAGTTCGGCCCCACCATGATCGAGAAGTCGCCGGGCTCGACGACGCGCTTCATGTCCAGGTTCCACATCGACAGGTCCGAGGGCTTGATCTCGAAGGTGACCGTGGTCCTGGCGCCGGGGGCCAGGGTGACGCGCTTGAAGTGCTTCAGCTCAAGCACCGGACGGGTGACCGAGGCGGCCTCGTCATGGACATAGAGCTGGACCACCTCGTCGCCGGCCACCTTGCCGGTGTTGGTCACCTCGACCTCGACCTTGACGCTTTCGCCCGGGCCGATCCGGGTCTTGGCGAGGCGGGGGGCGGAGATGTCGAAGGTGGTGTAGGACAGGCCGAAGCCGAACGGGTAGAGCGGGGTCGTCTCGCCATCCAGATAGCCGCGGCGGGCCGTGGGCTTGCGGTTGTAGTAGATCGGCAACTGGCCGACGTCGCGGGCGATGCTGACCGGCAGCTTGCCGCCCGGATTGGCGCGGCCGAACAGCACGTCGGCGGCGGCGTGGCCGGTCTCCTGGCCAAGGTACCAGCCCTCGACGATGGCGTCGGCGCGTTCCTTCAACAGGTTGATCGACAGCGGGCGGCCGTTCAGCAGGAAGACGACGGTCGGCTTGCCGAGCTCGAAGATCGCCTTGGCCAGATCGTTCTGCTGGCCCATCAGGTCCAGGCTGTCGCGGTCACCCAGGTGATTGTCGGCCCAGGCCTCGCGGCTGGTCTGTTCGTTGTCGCCCAACACCATGACCACGACATCGGCCTTCTTGGCGACCTCGACGGCCTCGGCGATCAGCTTGGCGTTGACGGCCGGGTCGGTGAACTTGACCTCGTCCTGCGCCCAGATGCGCTGTTCGGTGATCCGCACGGCTTCGGCGTAATCAAGCTGGAAGCCCTGAGCCTTGGCTTCGGCGGTCAGGCCCTCGTGGATCGAGACCACATGGCGCGGTACGTCCGAATAGCCGCCGATCGGCGTGTCCTTGGCGTGCGTGCCCAAGAGGGCCAGGCGCTTGATCTTCTTGCCGTCCAGCGGCAGGACGTTCTTGTCGTTCTTGAGCAGAACCACGGCCTTGCGGGCGGCTTCGCGGGCCAGGGCGACGGCGTCAGGCGTTGCAGTCTTGGCGTCGGCGGTCTTCTCGTCGCAGTAGGGGTTCTCGAACAGGCCGGCCTGGAACTTCATCTCCAGCACGCGGGCGACGGCGGCGTCGACTTCGAATTGCGGGATGCGACCGGCCTTCACCAGTTCGGGGATCAGGACGTAGGCTTCGCCGTCCGGAAGCTCGACATCGACGCCAGCGTGCATCGCCCACACGGCGGTGTCGGCCAGCTTGTCGGTCATCTTGTGACGGCTCGTCATCTCCTTGATGGCGAAGTAGTCGCTCTGGACCGAGCCCTTGTAGCCCCATTCCTCGCGCAGAATCTTGGTCAGCAGCCAGCGGTTGGCGTGAGAGGGCACGCCGTCGATCTCGTTGTACGACGGCATCACCGACCGCACCGGCAGTTCCTTCACCGCGCGCTCGAACGGCGGGAAGAAATTCTCGCGCAGGGTTCGCTCGGCGATCTGGGCGGGGCCGACGTTGGTGCCGTTCTCGGGCTGGCCGTGGCCGGTCATGTGCTTGAGGGTGACGAACACCTTGTCCTTGGCCAGCGGCAGGGTCGCGCCTTGGAAGCCACGGATGGCGGCCAGGCCGATCTCGGCGCAGACGTGCGGGTCTTCGCCGTAGGTCTCCTCGATGCGGCCCCAGCGTGGGTCACGAGCCACGTCGACGACGGGCGCCAGGGCCAGGTTCGAGCCGCGGGCGCGCATCTCGCGGGCGGCGACGGCGAAGATCTTCTCGGTCAGTTCGGGATCGAAGGTCGAGGCCAGGGCGATCGACTGCGGGAAGCTGGTCGCGTCGCGCGCCACATAGCCGTGCAGCGCCTCGTCGTGCATCAGCAGCGGGATGCCCAGGCGCGTCTTCTCGACCGCCCACTTCTGGGCGGCGTTGGTGTAGCGCGCGGTCTCGACGGCGTTGCGATTGACCGCGCCGTCGTCGGCGCCGGCGGCCGCGCCGATGACGGTCACCGGCTTGGCGCCCTTGCGGTCCGAGGGGCGCGAAATCTGCCCGAGGCCATTGGGGAAGTTCTTGGTGGCCTGCTCGGGCGAGAACTCGCCTTCCGGCGTCTGGATCTTGTTCTTGGTCAACCAGATGCCGATCAACTGGGCGGCTTTCTCCTCCAGCGTCATGCGCGAGAGCAGGTCCTGGACGCGTGCGTCGATCGGCTGCGCGGGGTCCTTATAGAGCGGCTTGTCGCCCGACTTCTTCGGGGCCTTGTCGGCGGCCAGGGCGAAGCCAGGCGCTGCGGCGGCCGACAGGGCCGCGAGGCTCGCGCCGAACAGGCGGCGGGTGAGGGTGGTGGTCATCCGGTCGTTTCCCCGAGGCTGAGCGTGACGCTAGCGGCTCTCAGTCGCCGCTGTTGCCGGGCACTATGGGGGCGGTTGTCAGACCACTCAAGCAAGAAATGGTACCGGTCTCATTTCTTGTCGTAGAAACTGCTCTTGGATCGCTCAGTGCAGTGGGCCAGACACGGGCGACCGGGCGGTCGGCCGGCTGGCCTCGTCCATCCAATCGGGCCAGATGCGATCGGTCCAGCCCGCCGCGCCATATTGGCGGCGCAAGATGCCCAGCCATTGGCGCAGGTGCTCGGTCGCCATGGACAGACGCGCCGCACCGCCGTCCTCCGATCGGAAGGTCAGGGCCGCGCCCTCTCGGCCTGACAGAATGTCCACCGAGTCGACGCGCCAACTGGCGGCGGGCGCCGTGGCCTCGACGGCGGGTTGCGGCGGCAGGGACGCCTCGGCCGCCTGTTGGGCGAACTCTTGCAACAAGGCGTCGCTGTTCGAGTCCGCACGCTCCAGACCCCCGGTCAGACGCGGGACGAGCAGGTTCAAAAGTCGCTGGGTGAGCCACAGCACGATGGTCGCGCCATCGGCGGTCTCGCCACTGATCCGAATGCGGTCCTCGACCGGGACATACTCGGTGGTCACGCGTTGGAGTTCGGGAGCGTCCGTCATCTCGTCTCCGGCCAAGCCTGAACAGGCCTTGTAACCGCAGTCGATCGCCCGCGAAGTCGGGAAAATGAAAAAGGGCCCGCCTGGGAGGGGTGCGGGCCCTTTTTTGGTACGCGTTCAGAGGGATCGAACAGGACGGAAGATGACTCAAACGCCGCTCTTCCGCCCTTCCCCATATCGTCGCAGGTCGCGAACGGGTCGCAACGCTGCGATGGGTGTCGCTATTTGCGCGGCGTCAGGATGTCGCCGAGGCGATCGGGAACCCCGGCGATCCGCTCCAGCCGCGGGTACCGCAGGCCGCCGCGATAGTCGATCTTGACCATCTTGTAGCGTGCGCCGTCCTTGATCAGCAGCTCGACGAGCGGGTTCTCGGGTTTGGCCGCCGCCTTGACCGCAGCCTTCAGCTTGTCGCTATCAAGCTGCTCGCCATTGACCGCCACGACGGTCAGGCCTTGGGTGAGCCCAGCCTTGAACGCCGGACCGCCCCATTGGACGTCCGAGATGACGCCATCCGAACCCACGGTCAGGCCCAGCGAGTAGGTCAGGGCGGTGTTCTTGGCGCGGGACTCGGCCGACTTCATGAATTCGGTGGGCGTATCGGTATAGACCAGCTTGTAGCCGCCGCGCCCCAGACCATCGAGCGGCGCTTCTTCCTGGACCTTCTGGATCCGGGTCTTCAGGAAGGCGGCCCAGTCGTTGGCCACCACGCCGTTCAGGGCCGCGACCACGTCGTCGAAGGTGTAGGTGCGCGGCACATACGAGCCGTTGTCGACGCCGAAGAAGGCCTTGGCGAAGTCGTCCAGCGACTTTTTACCGCCCGTCTTCTCGCGGATCACCGTGTCGGCGTCGAGCCAGACCAGCATGCCTTCGGAGTAGTAGTCCTCGCTGCGCTGCCACGAAAGCCACGACAGCGGACGACGGTTGGCGATGATCGGGTCATTGGTGGTGTCCTGCACCGGACGCCAGTCGCGGCCCCGACGGTTGTCGTAGGCGGCGGCGGTGGCGGCGATGGAGTCCATCGCCTGCTGCTTGGTCAGCAGGCCCGAGCGCGCGGCCAGGACGTTGCCCCAGTACTGGGTCTGGCCCTCATAGACCCACATCAGGCTGTCGCGCATCGGCACGTTCAGGTTCGGCGTCCACAGGTCGGCGGCGCGGCGGAACTTGCCGTTCCAAGAGTGGGTGTATTCGTGGCTGAGCAGGTCGCGGCCCACGAAGCTCTTGTCCCACTCGGTGAAGTACTTCGGCGTGACGCGGTTTTCCGATGAGCGGTGGTGCTCCAGGCCGATGCCGCCCAGCTTGTCCGACAGGGCGACCAGGAAGTCGTAGTGGTCGTAGTGGTGCGAGCCGAACACCTTGTAGGCCTGCTGCACCAGATCCTTGTGGACCTGGATATGCTCGGGCTTGGCCTCCAGCAGTTCGGGGCTGTCGGCGACCATGTTCAGGCGCACGGGCGCGGGGCCGGTCGGGTCCAGATCGATCGACTTGAAGTACTTGCCGGCGAAGATCGGCGAGTCGACCAGGGTCTCGACCGTGGTGGGCTTGAAGGTCGTGACCTGACCTTCGACCTTGGCGGTCTCCAGCGCCGAGGCCAGCTTCCAGCCTTCCGGCAGCTTGATGCTGGCCTCGATCGGGATTTGGCGCGTGTAGTAACCGGCGGGGTACAGTGCGACCTGCAGCCATTGCAGGTTCAGCATCTCGGGCGTCACCTGGATCCGGCCGATGCGGCTCTCGACCGCCGTCAGGAACTGATAGCTGACCTGGATTTCCCGGGCGTCGGCGGGGACGTCGACGTGGAAGGCGTGGACGCTGACGACATCGCGGGTCCACGGAATGCGCTTGCCGTTGGCTGTGACCACCAGGCCCGCCAGCTTGTCGAGGTCATTGCGCGGCGAGTGGCCGCCCGGGACCCACTGCGGATACAGGAAGATGAAATGCCCGGCCTTGCTGACCGGAATGGTTGTGGTGACGGTCCAGATCTTGCGGTCCAGGTCGGTGGCGTCCACCGCCAGCTTGAGCGGGCCAGCCGCGTAGGGGATGTCGCGGGGCGCTGGGATCGGCGCGGTGGGGGCGGCCGACTCCGGCCAGGGCTGCGACGCGGCCGGGCTAGGGACTTGGGCCAGAGCGGCGGTCGCGGCCAGGGACAGGACGGACACGGAGAAGAGCAGCGCTTTCACGAAACACCCCAATGCGGCGCGCGGGCGTGCTCCCCGCGACGAAGAAGCTGGGATGTTTGTGGCGTCGGCGGACGGTTGTCGAGGGTGGGTGAGCCCATTTTTCTACCTGTCTTCGCGGTGGGGCCGTGTCTCGCGGGCGCCAACCTGTGATAGGAAGATCGCCCCCTGGCCAGCGGCCAGAACCTCGCCCTCGGACCATGCGTTTCGACGATCGCTTCCTCGAAGAACTGAAGTCCCGCCTTCGCCCGTCCGACGTGATCGGAAAGTCGGTGAAGCTGCGGCGGCAGGGGCGCGAATATGCGGGGCTATCGCCGTTCACCAAGGAAAAGAGCCCGTCGTTCTTCGTCAACGACGAGAAGGGCTTCTACCACTGCTTCTCCAGCGGCAAGCACGGCGACATCATCAGCTTCCTGCAGGAGACCGAGCGGCTGACCTTCGCCGAGGCCGTCGAGCGGCTGGCGGCCGAGGCGGGCATGAGCCTGCCCGAGGTCGACCCCCGCGCCGCGCGCGAGGAACAGAAGCGCTCGTCGCTGGGCGACTGGATGGAGCTGGCCGCCGCCTGGTTCGAGAGCGAGCTGCGCCGGCCCGTGGGTCAGGACGCGCGGGCCTATCTTGAGAAGCGCGGCCTGCCCGAGAGCGAGTGGAGCCGCTTCCGCATCGGCTTTGCGCCCAATAACCGCACGGGGCTGAAGGACTATCTGATCGCCAAGGGCGCCAAGCCGGGCGACCTCGTTGACGCCGGGGTGCTGATCGCGCCCGAAGACGGCGGCCAGCCCTATGACCGCTTCCGCGACCGGATCATCTTCCCGATCACCGACAGCCGGGGAAAGGTCGTCTCGTTCGGCGGCCGGGCGATGGATCCGAACGCCCGCGCCAAGTACCTGAACGGTCCCGAGACCAGCCTCTTCCACAAGGGGCGGGTGCTGTACGGCCTGTTCGAGGCCCGCAAGATCCTCCACGCCGGCCAGAGCGGCGGCGAGAAGCCGCCGATGGTGGTGGTCGAGGGCTATATGGATGTCATCGCCTGCCAGCGCGCGGGCGTGCCGGCCGTGGCGGCGATGGGCACGGCCCTGACCGAGGAGCAGATGGAGGGGCTCTGGCGCCTGCATCCGACCCCGACCCTGTGCTTCGATGGCGACAAGGCCGGCAAACGCGCCGCCGACCGCGCCATCGACCGCGCCCTGCCGCTGCTCAAGCCCGGCCGTTCGTTCCTGTTCTCGATGCCGGTAGGCGGCAAGGACCCCGACGATGTTTTGCGCGAGCAGGGCCCGGCCGCGCTGAAGGCGCAGCTTTCGGACACCAAGCCCTTCGTCGAGGCCCTGTTCGAGCGCGAGCGCGATCTTGAGCCCTTCGACACGCCCGAGCAGCGCACCAACCTCAAGGTCCGCCTGCGCACCCTGGCGGCGACCATCGCCGACAAGGACCTGGCGCACGCCTACAAGGAAGAGCTGCTGGACCGGCTGGACGAGATGCGCGCCGCGCGCCGCGTCAAGGCCGACGCCAGCGACGCGGGCCGTACCATGGCCAGGGCGCGGTGGGACAACGCCCCGCGTCGTCCCTGGGGCAAGCCGCGCCTGGAGGGCGCCACCGCCGAGGGCCGTCAGGCCGCTGCCGCCCTGCACCAGGCGCCGCGTCCGTTCTCGGCCGCCCTGCTGATCGCCGCGATCCGCGATCCCAAGGTGGTGGACGACCGCATCGAGGTCCTGATGAACCAGGGCTTCGGCGATGAACGTCTCGACGCCATCGCCCAGGAACTCGTCAATCTGCGGCTGGAGACCGACCACGTTGAGGTCGGCCTGCTGAAGGGGCGGCTTGCTTCGGCCGGCTATGACGAGGGCGTGCTGTCCTCGTTGGAGCGCGCGGCCGCCCACGTGAAGGCGCTGGATGTCGCCCAGAGCGCGGCCCAGAGCCCGGAGGAGGCGATCCGCGGGCTGTGGTCCCAGGCCTTCGACCTGCTGCTTCGGCTCACCGCCCTGGAGCGGGCCGTCGACGACGCCAAGGCCGACCTCGCCGACGAGAGCGATTTCCAGACCCTCCTCCGGCTCAAGACCGAGCGAGACGCGGTCAAGCGCCTGATCGAGAGCGGCGGCTGGACCGATCCGGCGCTGGTGTCGCAGGTGTTGCACTAGGGTTGAGGGCGAAATAGACGCGGCAAACGCCGAAACCGTCCACATCCATCTTGACTCTGGCGTCACCCAAAGCCACATGCCGACTCAAGGATTTGCCACGCAGCTGACTGACATCACTCGGGCCGCCAGAGCGCGCGCCCTTATCGAAACAGGATGTCACCCTCGCCGCCGCCTCAGATCCCCAGCGGTCGCCGACCCGTTCAGGGAAAAGCCTGCCGTGCTCGTCGCCTGGACCTCCGCCGGTTTCCCGCGGAGCGCTTCGACATGGCGGACCAGAGCGCGAGCGAGCAGTCTGACGGGAACGTGATCCTTGGGTAAGCGCTGATCAAGGCGCGGATCAGGCAGGCAAGCCATTTCGACAAGGATTTTATCGATGCGGCCCTCGCGGGGGCGACGTGTCGACTTCGGAGAGCTTGATGAGCAACAATTCCTCGGCCGAGACGGAAGCGCCCGAAACCACCGGTGGTGACGGTCCCCTGCTCGATCTGACCGACGCTGGCGTCAAGAAGTTCATCAAGCAGGCGAAAGCCCGCGGCTACGTCACGATGGACGAGCTGAACAAGGTGCTGCCGTCCGAGGAAGTGAGCCCAGACGCCATCGAAGACACGCTGGCCATGCTCAGCGAGATGGGCGTCAACGTGGTCGAGGCCGAGGAGGACGCCGAAAACGCCGAGGGCGGCGAAGTCGCCACGCGCGACGAGAACACGGCCGTCATCGCCAGCGACAAGCCCGCAGCCTACGACCGCACCGACGACCCGGTACGCATGTACCTGCGCGAAATGGGCTCGGTGGAGCTGTTGTCGCGCGAGGGCGAAATCGCCATCGCCAAGCGTATCGAGGCCGGCCGCGACACGATGATCCGGGGCCTGTGCGAGTCGGCCCTGACCTTCGAAGCCATCATGGTGTGGCGCGAGGAACTGGGCACAGGCCGCATTCTGCTGCGCGAAGTGATCGACCTGGAAGCCACCTACGCCGCGATCAACGGCGTGGCCGCCGCGCCGGCCGCCGAGGATGACGATGGTCCTGCCGAGCCGGTCGACGATGAAGCCGGCGAGGCCAAGGCCGAGGGCGCCGAGGGCGAGGACGAAGACGATTTCGACGACGGCGCCGGTCCGACGGTCAGCGCCATGGAAGGCGAACTGCGCGAAGGCGTGATGGCCATCCTGGACGCCATCGCCAGCGAGTTCGAGAGCTTCCGCAAGCTGCAGGACAAGCTGGTCGGCAGCCGCCTGAAGGGCGAAGACCTCTCGGAAGCCGACCGCAAGGCCTATGAAAGCCTCTCGGCGACGATCATCCAGCACTTGAAGACGCTGAAGCTGAACAACAACCGCATTGAGGCTCTCGTCGAGCAGCTCTATGCGATCAACAAGCGCCTGATCGGCCTGGAAGGCCGCCTGCTGCGCCTGGCCGACAGCTACGGCATCAGCCGCGCCGAGTTCCTGAAGGCCTATTTCGGCGCCGAGCTGAACCCGACCTGGACCGAGCAGGTCAAGGCGATGGGCGTGCGCTGGACCAAGTTCGTCGAGAACGACAGCCAGTCGGTGCAGGACATCCGCCAGGAAATCGCCGCTCTCGCCACCGAGACCGGCGTGCCGATCGACGACTATCGCCGTATCGTCCAGACCGTCCAGAAGGGCGAGCGCGAAGCCCGTCAGGCCAAGAAGGAAATGGTCGAGGCCAACCTGCGCCTCGTGATCTCGATCGCCAAGAAGTACACCAACCGCGGCCTGCAGTTCCTGGACCTGATCCAGGAGGGCAACATCGGCCTGATGAAGGCGGTCGACAAGTTCGAGTACCGTCGTGGCTACAAGTTCTCGACCTACGCCACCTGGTGGATCCGTCAGGCGATCACCCGCTCGATCGCCGACCAGGCCCGCACGATCCGTATCCCGGTGCACATGATCGAGACGATCAACAAGATCGTCCGCACCAGCCGACAGATGCTGCACGAGATCGGCCGCGAACCGACCCCCGAAGAGCTGGCCGAAAAGCTGGCCATGCCGCTGGAAAAGGTCCGCAAGGTCCTGAAGATCGCCAAGGAGCCGATCAGCCTCGAAACCCCGATCGGCGACGAGGAAGACAGCCACCTGGGCGACTTCATCGAGGACAAGAACGCTGTCCTGCCGATCGACGCGGCCATCCAGTCCAACCTGCGCGAAACCACCACCCGCGTGCTGGCCTCGCTGACCCCGCGTGAAGAGCGCGTGCTGCGGATGCGCTTCGGCATCGGCATGAACACCGACCACACGCTGGAAGAAGTCGGTCAGCAGTTCTCGGTGACCCGCGAACGCATCCGTCAGATCGAGGCCAAGGCCCTGCGCAAGCTCAAGCACCCGTCGCGGTCGCGCAAGCTGCGCAGCTTCCTGGACAGCTAAGACATGGCGAGGGCGGCTCTCACGAGCCGCCCTTTCTGTTTGCGCGGGTCGCTTAATGCGCCGGCGGGGCCACGATCAGGCCGACGATGCGCCGCACCAGCGGCAGCACCAGCAGCAGCGTGGGAAAGGCCACCAGCCACGACAGACCCCAGGCCGACATCCAGGTCGCCGCGAACCCGGGCGACAGGCCCACGGATCGCAAGGTCGAGATACCCGAAACCACGAAGGTCATGATCACCGACAGCACCAGGGGCATGACGACGGCCGCGTAGCGGGCGGGCAGGCGCTGGAACGTGATGATCGAGGGATGAGATTGCATCGAGAGTCTCACTGACGAGGTCCGGCCATTTCGCATCCACCGGAGAAGCTCCGGCTGTCCGGCCGGAACCGGAGAGGATGCGTTGCCTGACGTGAGACGCTTACGGTCGCGGAAGCGACAATGGCTCCTTAGCGTCTTTGCGAGAAACTCGCAAGTGGCGTCAATGATCAGCTATCTGCCGCCCGGCGCTCCAGTCGGTCCGCCTGGCGCTCCATCTCATCCGCCTGGGCGGGCATTCGCCGAGCCACGGCCTTCAACTCCTCGTCCGTCACGGTCTGGCCGCGCGCGCGGTTGTCGGCGATCTGCTGGGCGCGGTAGGCCGGGTCGCGTAGGCGGGCGGCTTCCTCACGCAGCTGGCGCGCCCCGGCGCGCATCTGTTCTGCGCCCCTGGCCATGCCGAGACGGGTCTGCTTCATCGCGACGACGCGCGCGCGCTCTACCGCCTTGCTGGCCTCTTCGCTGACGCGGCGGGCTTCTTCCGCAGAGAGGCGGGCCTGCCGGGCGTGAACGCCAGCCTCGCGGGCGGCCGCCTCGATCTCGTCGCGATGCGCTTCAACCTGGCGGCGGATGTCCTCGGCGTTGACGCGGATGGCCTCGGCCTGGGCCCTGGCCCATTCGGCCTGCGCTCGCGCCTGGGCCCTGTTCCAGTCCGCTTGAGCGCGCGCCTGGACCCGATCGTAGGTCTCCGAGGTTTCGGCGAACGGGGCGGGCGGCGCTGGTGGCGCGGGCGGAGCGGGG
>VYKS01000669.1_pt1 | contig 17767 bp, 19 predicted proteins | sample 5114511 | NCBI WGS metagenome assembly VYKS01 (sample SAMN12291795, study PRJNA351875) | freshwater metagenome | isolation source: freshwater lake | place: USA: Michigan, Gull Lake | collected 2011-07-05 | reverse complement strand
AAATTTCTGGAGCGCAATGGGCTTCTAAAAATGTTCCTCAAGTCCTCAAACATCGTTGTGCCTATCTTAATGGATTTTTCTCTTTGTCTCCTCCCTAAGCATATTTACTTAGTGCAAAACTGAGATGCACCCGTAATAATTTCCTTGGGTAGCGATCGCTTGATCAACTTCTCAATATCTGCTAAATACTGGCGTTCATCCATACTAACTAGGGATATCGCTTCTCCCGCAGATCCAGCCCGTCCAGTACGTCCAATCCGATGTACATAATCTTGGGGGACATTGGGTAACTCAAAATTAACTACGTGGGGAAGTTCATTAATATCCAAACCACGAGCAGCAATATCCGTTGCCACTAATACTTGCAAACTGCCATCTTTAAATTTTCCTAAAGCACGAGTTCGAGCATTTTGGCTTTTATTCCCATGAATTGCCAACGCCACAATATTATCTTGATGCAGTTGCTTGACTAGGCGATCGGCTCCATGTTTAGTTCGTGTAAATACCAATACCTGATACCAATTATTAGTCTTGATTAAATGGGTGAGTAATTCCTGCTTGCGATTGCGATCGACAGGGAAAATCCTTTGGGTCACCAAATCTGAAGTAGCATTCTGGCTGGCAACTTCGACCATTACAGGCTGGTTGAGTAAGGTACTAGCAAAGGCTTTGATTTCATTAGAGAAAGTTGCTGAGAACAAGAGATTTTGACGTTGTTTTGGTAGCAGAGCCAAAATCCGCTTGATATCACGAATAAACCCCATATCCAACATCCGATCGGCTTCATCTAAGACCAAAATCTCAACCTGTGACAGGTCTAATCTCCCCTGTTGGACGTGATCTAATAATCGCCCTGGGGTTGCCACCAAAATTTCCACACCACCTTTGAGCCGACTGATTTGGGGATTAATATTAACTCCGCCATAGATCACCATTGAGGTTAGGAGCAGGTTTTTGCCATACACCCTTACACTTTCTTCCACTTGAGCCGCAAGTTCACGGGTAGGAGTCAAGATTAAGGCGCGGATTGGTAATTTACCAGTTGCAGATCTTTTAACAACTTTGCTTGATAATAGGTGCAAGATTGGCAAAGTAAATCCTGCGGTTTTGCCTGTACCAGTTTGAGCACCAGCCAATAGATCTCGACCTGAGAGGACAACGGGGATGGCTTGGGACTGAATTGGGGTAGGCTTGGTATAGCCACGAGCAGTTACGGCTCGGACAATTTGATCGGACAAGCCAAGGATAGAAAAAGACATAGAACTCCAAAATTACGATCGGTCTGTCACTGTTAGCGCAGCAGTTTTTTAGTCATACCAGTTCCTAGAAATTTGTAATATTTCCAAGAACCTAAAACCTTACCCAGAGGGATTTTAAAGCTTCTAAGATGGCTATGCCATTTTCAAATTGGTATCGAACGAATGCAGGGACAGAAAGGTTTAACACGTTAGCAGTATCAATAACTGGGAGAAGATACTGTAAGTTTAGATTTTAGCAGAGGTTGTGGATTTATAGTTGAAAAAGGAATCCTGCTATTAGATTTAGTTATAGAGCAACCAATAATACTCTTAGATTTGCATTAAATCATACATTGTTACACAGATCCTTGCCTTTTTAGGACTACACGGGATGCTTGTCTAAAGGCAGGGATGAACGATTACATGAGTAAGCCTATTCGAGTAGAAGAGCTAGAAAAAGCCATTAAAAATATCGATTTTTTGGTAGTGTTTATCAGCGATCGCTCTTTCTATAAATATTTTGAGAAAAATCTAAAGCATCTTCTCTAAAAACTGTTTTGCCCGATCGCATTTAGGTTGAGAAAAGAAATCATCAGGGGCAGCATCTTCCGCTAATGTTCCACCATCTAAAAAGAAGATCCGATCAGATACTTCCTTGGCAAAGTTCATCTCTAGAGAAGTCTAAGTTCATTTTTTAACTTCGGTAAACCATTTTGTTGCTAATCGGTCAATCTCTCCTGACTCTTTCATTTTTTTGAGAACCTTATTAAAATCCTCAACATTTGCTGAACCCTTTGGAAATGCGATCGCCGCACCAGATGCTCCTGAAGTTGGTAATACATTAAATTCAATATCAGGATTGCTAGCCTTAAACCCAGTAGCTACGGTATCCTCAATGATTGCTGCATCTATCCGCTTAGATTTAACTTCTTGGATGATTTCGGGAATCTTATTCAGGCTGACAATTTGAATATCTTTAACAGTTTTGGCAATTTCCTTTAAGTTACCTTCTTGAATCGAACCAAGTTGCACCCCAACCTTTAAGCCCGACAACTGCTCGGCTTTAGTTAAATTCCTACCCTTCAAAGCTAAAATTGTATCCTTGGCATCGTAATACAAAATTGAAAAGTCCACACTTTTACTGCGCTCAGGAGTGGGAGTCATCCCTACCATTACAAAATCAGCTTTCTTTGCCTGTATAGCTGGAATCAGACCATCAAAATTAGTTTCGTCAACTTTTAATTCAAAACCAAGCTCTTTGGCAATGTACTTGGCTATATCAATATCAAAACCAACAATTTCCTTTGTTCCACTCGTAGTGTCGTAAAACTCATAGGGAGGATAGTCCGGGGAAGTAACCATCGTCAAAACTTTGGCTCCTGTGTCCGTGGCAGTTGGGGTAGTTGTACTCGTATCTCCACACCCCGAAACTACAGCCATAGTCATAGATGCGGAAAAGGCGATCGCCAGAAATGCTCTTCTGCGTTTCATATCGTTAGGTATTGTTAGATAAAACTCATTGGATGAAAATCGGGTAAAAAGTATAAAAGCAGCAGAGGTTTATAAATCCATCTACTGCTTAGTTTTTCAATTTAACAAAGCTGATTAGAATACGAAAGAAGTTCTCAAAACACCAATTACTTGCCCTGCATTACCATCTCCTTGGTCTGGTCTAGTTAGGTAGATAACCCCAGGAGTAATAGAAATATACTTACTAACTTGGAAGCGGTAGGAGCCTTCAATATGGAACCCAGTAGCCCCATCGGCACTAACACCAGCACCACCACGAACTACAGTAGGTTGCTGACCAAAGGTAAGAGCAGCTAAGTTCCCTTCTTTGAATAGGTCAGGGAAGACAAACTGAATAGCATAGTTAAGAATCTCAGCATTTCCACTAATACCATAGGCGCTAGCATTTGTATATCCAAACCAGCCAGCCAACTGGAATTGAGGTGAAAAGTCATAACGGGCTTGGATCGCTCCAGTATTACCAGTTACATCATTCCGAATCAGATTACCATCTGCACCTTTTGCTGCTGAAATCTGCGAGTTGTTGCTACCGGCTAACGTACTAACTCCAGAGGTAGGAGAAAAGGTATTGGCATAGAATAATCCAAGGTTAAGCTTGCCAAAGTAAGCGTTAAGGTTAGCAAAGATCATGCGACCACCACCAGTTAAACCTTTAGTTGGATCGGCAGTTTGTCCAGCTTCGGCAATATAGCCTGCGGTTGCCACAAAAGCATCACTAAACTTGTAGCTCAAGCTAGCACCACCAGCACCTGCGCCAGTGGTAAAGGGATAAAGTGCAGGATTACTATTAGCAAAGTTGGAAATTGCTCCTGTAGCATAACTACCCAATGGGGTAACTGCATCAACCCCTACGAAGGTAACATCTGTAATGCTAGTCCCAACATATACGGTCAGCTTATCGGTTGCAGGGAATGTGTAGATCAGGTTATCTAAAATGAAGCTATTGTTAGCAGTGGGGGAAGAAGGAAGAAGATTGGTCTCAAATACAGAAGCGCTATTTGCGGGTTGGTAATTCTGCGAAGAAAGACGAATGTTTAGGTTATCTTTGCCAGTGAAGCTAGTGTCAAAGTTGAGCCGAACCCTAGAACCCAAGGTAACAGCATTGCTTGTATTAGTGCCAGCGTTAGGGCCACTTTTAATGTCGAAGTTTGAGCCTGCGGTTATGAAGGCGATAACTTCAGCATTTAACTTGGTGGTCGTTGAAAACTGTTGGGCTTCTAGGGTAGCAGTTCTAGCTTCTAGTCCATCTACACGACCTTTGAGTGCAGCAAGTTCAGCTGCAAACTCGGTTTGAAGTCTTTGCAGAGTGGCTAGGTCTTCTTTCCCAACTTTATCCGCCAAACCTGTGGAAATTAGTTCATTGATTTTGTCTAAGCAGGCATTCAAACCAGCCGCAAATTCATATCTACTGGTAGCACGATTACCTCGGAATGTTCCATTTGGATACCCTGCAATACAACCATAACGCTCAACAAGAGACTGAAGAGCAGTAAAAGCCCACTCTGTGGGTTGAACATCTGATAGCTGAGAAACGGAAGTAACTTGGGAAAGCGGACCCCTTTCATTTGATAATTTTTGAAAGGTAGTTGCCTTAGAAGTTGAAGGAGATGCAGATTGGGTTTCTGCGAATGCACTTGTACTTAATGTAGCTAGAGAAGCAATTACGCCTAAGCTAGCAATAGTTAATTTTTTCATGACTGAAGCTCACACCTAAAAAGAATATTTTGTTTTATTCTGGACAACCTTACAGAATCTTTAGTTATGTGTTCTGTATATGACATTACATTTCTGTGTGTTTAGTAACACCAAAATTTGGTTTTAATATACCACAACTTGGATTTTGTCTATACTTACATTTGTCTACACTTATTCTACATTTACAAAGTGTAACTCAAATTAATCACTATCTCCTGCCTTCCATGCGATCGCTTTTTGGGGATGTAGGATCGGGCAACTTAATTGTAATTAGACTGGCAGCTAAAACAAAAAAGGTAGAAACCCAGAGGCAGCCAATTAAGCCAAAGCTTTGAAATACAGAGCCCGACAACACAGTCCCGACGTAGAATCTGAACAAACCCCTGCATCCTTAACTGGAATTTCTTAATTTAGATTAAGTTTTCTAACCGTCTTGCTTTCACTATAACGATCGCATAAATAATCCGCCTGAGTTCTTAAAATGATCGTGAATTTATAGAGTTCTTCCATGACATCAACCACGCGATCGCGGTAAGCAGAATCTTTCATCGTGCCATCTTCATTAAATTCCTGATATGCCTTTGCTACAGAGGATTGATTGGGAATCGTAAACATTCGCATCCATCGCCCTAAAATTCGCATAGTATTCAAGGTATTAAAAGACTGAGAGCCACCGCTCACCTGCATAATTGCCAAAGTTCTGCCCTGAGTTGGTCGGACTGCGCCCATAGTTAGAGGAATCCAATCAATTTGATTTTTGAGAATCCCTGTAATGTTTCCGTGCATTTCTGGACTACTCCAAACCTGCGCCTCTGACCAGATACTCAGTTCTCTTAGTTCTTGCACTTTAGGATGAGTATCAGGCACACTGCCATAGATTGGTAACTCGTGGGGATGGAAAAATTTCACTTCTGCTCCCATATCTGTAATAATTCGGGCAGCTTCTTCAGCTAAAAGTCTACTGTAGGAGCGATCCCGCAAGGAACCATACAAAAATAAAATTCGAGGCGGATGATCAAAAGATGTCATTTTAATTATTAGTTCAAATCCTATTATGAATCTACAGATAAATTGAGATACGAATCAGCTAAATCCTTCAGAAAATCAGTTTGTGATCCCCTTAGTTCAACATCAGGATTGGCATCATAAACAATTTTTAATGCCTCTTGATATGGTTTAGAGATCGCAATCAAATAAGCCGCTAAAAAAGTTCCAGTCCGCCTTCTGCCACTGCTACAATGCACGGCTACACCATTTCCTAAATTATTTTGCTGCTCGACAAACTCCCGTAAAGATGCGATTTGCTCAATAGTGGGAGCAATTCCACCCTTAACAGGTAGCCAAAGATGGGGAATGCCCAAACGCTTATACATATCTAAATTACTCGGATCATCCATGACTGAAACAATGCCACCAATCCCTTCAGATTGTAAAACTGACATCTCGATCTCTGTTGGTTTCCTTACCCCACCAAGTTTAGAAGGAATCACCCACCATAGATTTTCTGAAATTGATTGTGCTTCCATATTGATCTTCGATATTAATTTAGATTTAGGCTGTCATTATTTGAATTAGGGCTTCTACCCTTGTTCTGACCTGTTCTCTAACTTCTTGAAACTTCTCCATGGGATATCCTTCAGGGTCGTCTAATTGCCAATCTTCAAAAATATCTCTCAATACCCAAGCTTTGGGTAAATTTACGCCACAACCACAGAGAGAAATCACGGCATCAAAATCCTCAGGATTAAAGTCACTGAGGGGTTTAGAGGTTTGAGAACTTATATCTATCCCAATCTCTGCCATTACTGCAACTGTAATTGGATCAACTTCGCTTTTAGCCAGACCAGAACTGTACACTTCTACTTTTTCGCTTTCTAAAGTTTGGGCTATAGTTCGGGCAAATCCCTCTGCCATTTGAGATCGCCGAGAATTTTTCTTACATACAAACATGATTCTTTTCATAATTGCTCCTTTAGTTTATTCCTTTAATTTATTTGATCATTACATTGCTTAAAATCTCGAAAGCCATTAGAAAGATAGCCATACACCACCACGGCTAATTGCGCCCCAAAAATCGGAGCCACCCAGTACAGCCAATGGTGCTGCCAGATCCCTGCAACCAAAGCTGGAGCAAAGGAACGCACAGGATTCATACTTGCTCCCGTAATCCCTCCCATACAAGCTGCTTCTAAGCCCACAGTCAGCCCGATCGCTAATCCTGCAAACCCACTAGGCGATCGCCGATCCAATCCCGAACCAAAAATTACTAGCATTAAAATAAAAGTTAAAATCGTTTCTAAAATCAAGGACTGGAGCCAATTATCGTGGAGCGGTAAAGTTGCACCGAGATTGGAGATCGCGCCAAGGGAAAATCTCAATGTGAGCGAACCTGCTACCCCTCCTAAAATCTGAGCCAAAATGTAGGGCAGCACTTTATATTTTGGAAAGAAGCCACTTGTATAAAAAGCTAGAGTTACCGCAGGATTGAAGTGAGCACCGCCAATATGTCCGAAGGCATAGATTAAAGACGCTACTACCGCACCAAACACGAAACTAACTCCTAGGTGAGTAATACTACCGTTAGTCATCTGATTAACCATAACTGCACCAGTACCAGCAAACACCAAAATAAAGGTGCCGATCGCCTCAGAAGTTACCTCCTGCCAATCACGGCTAGATAGATATTTTTTACGATCATTCATATATTAGTAGCAGCAATGCGCTAGTCATTTCAAATAACTTTGATATATCTCCAAAAAAATCTTAAGCTATAAACTTAACTGTTTGCCTAATAATTGGCTAATCGTGAGATTTAACTCGGTTTTGCCCGCAAATATGGTGCCGACTCTCCCAAAGCTAATGCGATTTTCCCTGCTAAATAGCCTCTAGCTGGTAGGGGAATATATCCCACGGCAACTACTGATTTCGGAGCTTGTTTGAGATAGAAATTTGCAAAGTTTTTGACTTCAGGTTTGCGCATGGATTTAGCACTGACATAGATAAATAGAGGACGGGCTAAAGGTTGATATTTTGCCTTTTCCACAGATTCTCGGCTGGGTAATGTTGCCCCCTTGCCACTATCGATCGCTAATGCCCTTAAATCCTTGGCGTTAGCTTCATAGTAGGCAAAACCAAAGTAGCCCATAGCATTGGGATCTTTTCTAACTCCCTTGACCAGTTCATCATCATCTTTGTTTCTACTTTTATAGTTGGATTGGAAGCACTAAAATCTTTAGCAACATCTTTACTAATAGGATAGACAGTACTGGAGCCATCAATTTTAATTGTTCCATCTACCTTTGATGATCCATCCATTGGAGTAGCTTGTAAGCCTATGATTACTCCTGCAAATCCACCTAAGAATCCCAATAACTTATAAGAGTGCCAAGAGTTACTACGAGAGTTTTTCATTTATTTGGTCTCAGTGATATTCCTGTTTTAATTATATCAATAAAATTTGATATGTAAAATTAAAGACCAAATATTCAGCCTTTATTTAAGCTGTCTATATTTCTTAATAAATCAAAAAAATCAAATATCATTGATTATAAAAATTTTTAACTCTTATCCTTTCTCTTACTATGGCGATCGCAGAGATAGTCTACTTGAGTTCTCAAAATTAATGTGAATTTATACAGCTCTTCCATAATATCGATGAGGCGATCGCGATAAGGAGAATCTTTCTTGGTTCCATCTTCCTTAAACTCTTGATATGCCTTTGCCACTGAAGATTGGTTGGGTATAGTAAACATCCGCATCCACCGCCCTAAAATCCGCATGGTATTCACAACATTAAAAGATTGGGAACCACCATAACTGCATTACAGCTAAAATATATCTTTAGTAAATGTGATGTGCAGCTAAGAAATAGCAAAAAAACTCAGAGCCAAGAGTGTTAAGTAGGTAGGTAAAATTAATTACACATAGAAATCTGCAAAAACTTCTCGCAATAAGGATCGCTATGTGTAAATAGTTCCGCATATGTACTTATAGCAGCAATTCTAAATTCAGAATGTAATTAATGATACAGCAAACACAAAATACTTACTGACAAAGGAAAAAACTAGAAACAGGTCAAACTTTCTGATATACCCAATTCAAACCTTCCAATATGCACAATACTGCCTATATATTTGTATTCTGTGTTACCGTTTGAATTTGGAACTGCTGTACTTATAGAGTAGAATTAACTTGATTCTCAAAATGTGCGATCGTGGCGTGGAAGTTGTAGAAATTCACTATCTACTGACCGAAACCCTATTGATGCTATCTGGAAAAAATGGATGCTCGACCAAAACACCAGATATTCACGTACATAACCTACATGGAGCAATAACTATGAATACTAAACAAAAGCGAGGTCCTCTGATCATAATCGGTGGAGCAGAAGATAAGAAGGGCGATTGCGTCGTCTTGAGAGAGTTTGTCCGAGTGGCTGGGGGCGTGAAAGCTCACATCGCCGTAATGACTGCTGCTACGAGCTACCCCAAAGAAGTAGGGGATGAATACACCCTAGTTTTTGAGAGATTAGGGGCAGGGTCGGTGCAGGTAGTACATACTGAGAGCCGCTTTGATTCTGAACGGGAAGACTCCCTAGACATTATTAAACAAGCGACCGGCATCTTCTTTACGGGAGGCGACCAATTGCGGATTGTAGACTTCATTAAGGGAACTCCGTTGGACGAAGCCATTCACCAAAGGCATCAAATGGGGGCAGTAATTGGCGGGACTAGCGCCGGGGCTGCCATGATGCCCACTGAGATGATTGTAGGTGGGGCATCCGTATCCCATCCCAGTGTCGATGCGGTCAGGCTTGGCCCCGGTATGGGCTTTCTGCCGGGGATTTTGGTGGATCAGCACTTTGCCCAACGCGGTCGTCTCGGTCGCCTGCTGGCAGCTCTAGTGCAAGAACCTGCGGATCTCGGTTTAGGCATTGATGAAGATACGGCGATTATTGTCAAGGACGATGAATTTACCGTGGTGGGACAGGGCGCTGTCACAGTGGTGGATGAAACCACATCTACCCATAACAACCTAGAAGGGTTGCTGAAAGATGAATCTATTGCCCTGTGCGGTGTCCAATTGCATATTTTGCCACATGGCTATCGTTTTGACCTGAAAAAACGAGTCCCGTTGCTGTAAGAGAATAAGAGCAAACCATGACCACTTCTGTTACTTCATACCATACCATCTACATCGACGATCAGATCCAAGGCACCCCCGTCATCAGCCAGTTAGATCTCAATGACATAGAACCGGGGCGGATGCACCGCTTTTTCTTCCAAGGCGTACAGATGGGAACCGGTCAGCATTGGTACGTCCCGATCGTTGTGGCTAAAGGCATTAGAGAGGGCAAACGCATCTGTCTGAGCGCAGGAGTGCATGGGGATGAATTAAGCCCCCTAGAGGCGTTGCGAAGGATTATGGCGGCTCTCGATCCAGAGCGAATGTCAGGGGCAGTAATAGCCGTCTGCGGCATATCTCGTCCTGCTATAGAGTATATCCGCCCTCACTGGCCTATCTCCCAGAGTGGTGGTCTGTCAGTGGACATCAATCGGGTCTGGCCGGGGGACGAAGGGGGGGAGAACGCACCAACGCGCCAAGCGGGGATTCTCTGGCAGCGACTGTTCAAAAACAACACTGATGTAGCCCTCGATTACCATACAGTGTCCACTGGCAGCGATTTTACCCTGTTCCTCTTTGCTGACTTCCGTCAGACCGAGGTGCAACAGATAGCCCGGCTATTTCCAAGCGAACAGATCAAGAACGATCCCGGGCTTGCAGGCACCCTAGAAACTGCTTTCATAGAAGCAGGCATCCCCGCCCTCACCATCGAAATCGGTGCTGCTCGTCGCTTCGATACCTGCAAGATCGCGCTGGCGGTCGAAGGCAGCCTGAATGTACTCAAGCACTATCAGGTGATCGAGGGATCCATAGGCTGCACCTCCAAGGAAGCGGGAACTTTCTTCGGTGATACTTTTGAGACCATCCGGGCAAAGGTTGGAGGTTTTCTGGAGTTGCAGGTGGATCTGAAAGATAAGGTTATTCCGGGTCAGCAGGTGGCGATCCAGCGCAATGCATTTGGGGATATCGTCGCCACCTACACCGCTGGGGTGTCAGGAGAAGTGGCAACTATTGCTAGGGATGCCCTCGGTGAACCTGGGGCGAGGGTGATGCAGATCCTCTATGACAGCACTGCTCCTGGGAACCAATGATATTGAAGTATTTTCAGAAAGGCGGCAGCAATAAGGGGACTAAAAACACGCTAACGACTAGAACCTGAAGCGCCTAAATGTCAACATTAGGTGCGAATAAATCACAGCTAATCGCGTTAGTCATGTTTTCTAACATTCTCAGCTGTGAGTTTTTTGCAGTTTCTTTAGTTTCCCATCGTGTGTTTTAGAAATCAACAGCATCTCGAATGATCGGACAGGTCATGCAATGTCCACCACCACGTCCTCGACCCAGTTCTGCACCGACGATCGTGATCACTTCGACGCCCTCTTTGCGGAGAGCTGTATTGGTGAGGGTGTTGCGATCGTAGGCAAAGACAACTCCAGGGGCGATCGCCACCATGTTATTACCACTATCCCACTGTTGCCGCTCCATGGCATAAGGATTACCGGCAGTTTCTACCACTCGCAGTTTTTTGAAATTCAATGCCGCCGCAACCACATCCACAAAGGGTTCCGTTTCTTTGGTCAACTCGTAGCCAGGAGCTTTGTCGCTAGGTCGGAGGGAGAAGGTCACCACTTGATCCATGATTTGGGGAAAGAGAGTGACGACATCGCGATCGCAAAACGTAAACACCGTATCCAGGTGCATCGCCGATCGCAGCTTAGGCATTCCGGCCACAATCACTCGTTCCACTGCACCTTTGGCAAATAGGGCTGCCGCCAGTTGGGTAATTCCCTGACGGGAGGTACGCTCACTCATACCAATCACCAAATTGCCATTGCCGATGGGCATCACATCGCCGCCTTCGATGGTGGCAGACCCGAAGTTTTGAGTTGGATCGCCCCACCACACATTCACCTTATCCGCTCCAAAGCTGGGATGGAACTTGTAAATGGCGGTGGTCAGCAGCGTTTCTTCGTGGCGAGCCGGCCAATAGAGCGGGTTTAGCGTCACACCGCCATAAATCCAGCAAGTGGTGTCGCGGGTGTATAAAGTGTTGGGCAAGGGGGGTAGCAGATATCCCGTCATGCCAAACTCCTCGCGCGACAGCTTAAGCATTTGACTGCCAAAGCCTTCAGGCATATCTGCGATGGAAAGTCCGCCGATCATGAACTTTGCGAGCTGCCGAGAAGGTAGACTTTCCAAAAAGGAGCGGACATCCTCCATCAGTCCCACCCCGACTTCATTGGGGGTGATTTGCTGATCTAACAACCATTTTTTGGCTTCTGGATTATCCAGAGTTTCTGCCAAGAGATTGTGCATTTCCACGACTTCTACGCCGCGATCTTGCATTTTCAAGATGAAATCGTAGTGGTCGCGCTTAGCGTTATCCACCCACATCACATCATCAAACAGCAAATCATCACAATTGGTGGGAGTCAGTCTAGTGTGGGCTAAACCGGGGGAACACACCATCACTTTCCGCAGCGTACCCACTTCTGAATGGACGCCATAAGCAGTAGAACCTTGATTGGACGTAGTCGTGTTGGTTACAACAGTCATAAAAACTCCTTTTGTCTATTTTACAGTTGAGCAAGGCGGTTAAAGTGAGCCTCTCACTCGTTGAAAAAATCTGCGTAACATGGTTGATCAGATGACGATCCGACCCGTTGCAAATCCGTAAAGGGCTGATAGGGCAGCGATCGCTGCAGTTACCAATTCCTTAGTTCGGTTAGGAGCATCCCGCTCGTAGGTCTCTTGAGTTCAAGCCAATTTCAGTCCGTAACCAGACACCAACAGGGAGGGAATCAGCGGCAGAGAACTAGCTAGCTCTAAAGCCAGTGTGAACGCATTGTTGCACGACCAAACCCAGCAGGCAGCGTAAAGACCTCAGAGCCCACCATCGACCCCACGAGGACCGCAATCAGGGAGTTCAGGGACAGGGTTTGATTTTCCGTCATCGGGTCAAGATCCTGATCTGAATATGGACTATAATCGTCGTTTGATGTCATAGAATGCTCCCGTTTACTAATAGCTATTTTGGAAAGCTCTGGCAACTCTGTTAGCCCCATAATTTATGGAGCTAAAGCGGAATCGAACTGCTGACCCTCTCAATGCCATTGGGATAAGCTACCAACTTCGCGATAGCCCAGAATGTTCTACTTACATGATGATCTCCTAAATTGATACAGGTGTCAAATCTAGTAGAATCAAATCCAGTAGAATCAAGTGATGTGCAACTATTTTTGAGCTACTGCCCTAAGGTTGTTTGAGATACCCAAAATTCAAACTCCTCTTTTTACCCATGAAAAGCATAGATTAGACATATCAAATTTTATTGATATATAAGACTAAGAGTTAGTAAAAACACAAATTATTTGAATTTATTGAAGTGGGATACCAACCGTTATTTTTTATATTATTCCGAACAAATGCGAACGGGTGTGATTTGACTAAATCGGCGATACTCCGAAAGGTATTGTTCGAGTTCTATAAACTTAATTAAATTTAAACTGTAATAAATCCATCTTCCTTCTTGGCGTAATCGCACTAAACCAGCATCTTTTAAGGTCTTGAGATGAAATGAAAGCTTAGATTGACTGATATTGTCTAGTTGCTCACACAAATCACAGACACATAGTTCCTGCGATCGCAAAAGTTCCAAAACCCTAACTCTAATTGGATCAGATAGGGCATGAAAACCCGCCAGTATAGTAGAAGCTGGAATAGAAGTAGTCGCCATAGCTTAAGTAATATTTTTGCTCTTAAAAATTCTATGGTAAAGATTTATCTCTGAACATAGGTAATATTTCCCCGCAAAAAGCTTCTGTTGCCTTAGAAAGATAACGATGGGGGTTACGAATTTGGCAGAGCATCCGCTTAATTTCTACGCCCTCGATCGCCACTTTGCACATTGCTCCCATTTGGAGTTCTTTTTCAATGGCGGTTAAAGATAAAAACGCTGCCCCTAAACCTGCTTGCACGGCATTTTTGATCGCCTCAATCGAATTTAACTCCATCTCGATACTTAACTGGCGTAAATCCACCCCATTTTTAATCAAGACTTGATCGATCACTTTACGAATTGTGGACTGGGAATCTAGGCTAATAAACTTGAGACGATAAAGTTCTTCTCTAGGTAAAGTTCCCACATTTGCCAAGGGGTGAGAGCTAGGTAAAACCAAGGCAAGCTCATCTTCAGCGTAGGGCGTAATGGTGAGCATATCCTGTAGCTCGGCTGGTACTTCTCCACCAATAATTGCTAAATCCACTTGCCCATTTGCCACACTCCAAGCCGTCCGCCTCGTGGAATGTACGTGAAGCTGCACTGAAACATCGGGATACTTTTTGCGAAACATCCCAATCATTCTCGGCATTAAGTAAGTACCCGTGGTTTGGCTTGCCCCCACAATTAAAGTCCCCCCATTCAGATTTTGCAGATCCTCCACCGCCCTACAGGTTTCTTGACACAAGCTTAAAATGCGATCGCCGTAGGAAAGCAATAATCTCCCTGCTTCTGTCAATTGCGCCCGCCTTCCCCCTCGATCAAATAATGGCACATCCAATTGGCGCTCGAGGTGCTGTACCTGCAAACTGACGGCTGGTTGGGAAACATACAAACTATCCGCTGCCCGTTTAAAGCTACCTTCGGCAGCGATCGCTTTCAAAATACGGAGTTGGTCAAGGGTAAAAGGGATATCGATCATATATGGTTAGGAGGGGTTTTATAAATCGAAAGCGGTGATTTTAAGATAATTTAGTTAATTTAGATTGAAATAAATTGGTGTAATTAATTGGAAATATTGATTAAATACAACCTAACCCATGGACTGCGGCTTTTAATATTGGCTCATAAATCTTTAGAAATTGCCAACAAAGGAGTTTATCTGCACTCAATCCTCACAACTCCCCAGCAATAGACTAAACTATTAAAAGAAATGATTAACAAAACAAGTATTGATACTCTAAGGAGCGATCGACGGTGAAGCTTTCTCCTACTAACATTCTTAAAACCTCATACCAACAGTCTATGTGGAAACGCCTTCAAGCCTTAACAATCACTTTGGTAGCTTCATCTAGCCTTGCTATGGCTGTTCCTGCGTATGCAGAGAAAGATGGCGTTCCTAGCCCGATGAACTATAGTGAGTTTTTAAACAAAGTTAAGGACAAACAAGTTGAGAAAGTCGATATTGATAGTAGTGGTCTAATCCTAGAAGCCAAGCTTAAAGATAGTCGTAAAGTCAGTGTTGAACTTGTAGCTAGGGACGGTAATGTCGAACTAATCAAGGCACTCAAAGAAAATAAAGTTAACATTGGCGTAAAACCGATCAGACAGCCATCGGTGTTTTGGCAGTTGGCAAGCACATTATTTTTGCCAGTATTATTCATATTTTTACTTTTCTTCCTGTTTAAAAGGGTAAATAATGCTCCAGGTGGCCCTGCTCAGACCCTAGGTTTTGGTAAAACTCGGGCAAAATTTTCCCCAGAGGCAAAAACAGGGGTAATTTTTGATGATGTAGCAGGGGTAGATTCGGCCAAAGAAGAATTACAAGAAGTTGTCACCTTCCTTAAACAGCCCGATCGCTTTACGGCTGTAGGTGCAAAAATCCCCAAAGGCGTATTACTAGTTGGTCCTCCAGGTACGGGTAAAACTATGCTGGCAAAAGCGATCGCTGGAGAAGCAGGTGTCCCATTTTTCTCGTTATCTGGTTCGGAATTTGTAGAAATGTTTGTGGGTGTAGGTGCATCAAGGGTGCGAGATTTATTCCATAAGGCAAAGGAAAATGCTCCCTGTATAGTTTTTATTGATGAAATTGATGCAGTCGGGCGGCAAAGAGGTTCGGGCTTTGGTGGTGGTGGCAATGACGAGCGGGAGCAAACCCTCAATCAGTTGCTGACGGAAATGGATGGGTTTCAGGGTAATACGGGCGTAATTATTATTGCTGCGACTAACCGTGCCGATGTCCTAGATTCTGCTTTACTTCGCCCTGGAAGATTCGATCGCCAAATTATGGTCGATTATCCCACTTACAAAGGACGTTTAGAAATCCTCAAGGTTCATGCTCGAAATAAACGCATTGCCGAAAGTGTATCCCTAGATTCGGTCGCCCGTCGCACTCCTGGATTTGCTGGAGCAGATTTAGCAAATTTACTCAATGAATCTGCGATTCTAACTGCCCGTAGACATAAAGAAGAGGTTACGGAACTAGAAATTTCAGATGCTATAGATCGGGTTACCATTGGTATGAGTATGAAACCAATGATGGATGGCTCTAAAAAGCTCTTAATTGCGTATCATGAGATAGGTCACGCTCTATTGCAAACTTTGTTGCCAGATAATGATCCCTTAGATAAAGTTACAATTATTCCACGTTCAGGCGGTACAGGCGGATTTTCCAAAAGCTTGCCTAGTGAGGAATATGATCGCGATAAAATTCCTCGCAAGTGGATTATTGCAAATATTACCATGACTCTTGGTGGTAGAGTTGCAGAAGAGGTTGTATTTGGTAAACAGGAAGTTACAAATGGAGCTTATGGAGATATTCAACAGGTAGCCAAATTGGTAAGGTACTTGGTGGTTCACTCAGGTATGTCTAACTTTGGGTTAGTTGCCCATGAAGAGAGTGAGCAGAACTGGTGGGATACTCGCCCTGATTATTCCAGCAAAAATGCCATAAAGATGGATCGTGAAATGCGTCGTCTGGTTAAACAATGCCACGAAAATGCAACAAGGATTATTACTGAAAATCGGGATTTGTGCGATCTCTTGGTAGATATATTACTAGAAGTAGAAACCATTGACGGTGAGGAGTTTCGCAAAATTGTGGGTGAGTACACTTCTGTTCCTGAAAAGACTAGAGAGCCTATAAAGTTTTAAATCTCTTTTTAAGCTTTAAGTCACAACTCCCGTAAGCGATCGCAATACATCCTATAATTTACACCTGAACTTTTATCAGAACTTAAACCAAGAATTTTATAAGGATACAGAGGACTATGGGAGGGAATGACCGCCTACTAAGGGCAGCGAGAGGTCAAGAATTAGACCGTCCGCCAGTATGGATGATGCGCCAAGCAGGACGTTACATGAAAGCATACCGAGACTTACGGGTAAAATATCCCACCTTTCGGGAGCGTTCCGAGATTCCAGAACTAGCAGCGGAGATTTCTTTACAACCTTTTCGGGCATTTCATCCAGACGGGGTGATCATGTTCTCAGATATTCTGACTCCGTTACCCGGCTTAGGTATTGAGTTTGATATTATCGAAAGCAAAGGTCCAATCATTGCCAATCCAATTCGTAGCCAAGCCCAGATCGATGCCCTAACCGAACTAGATCCCGGTGCCGCCATGCCCTTTATCCAGAAGATTTTGGGGACAATTAAACAAGAGGTTGCCGATCAAGCCATAATTTTGGGATTTGTGGGGGCGCCATGGACTTTAGCTGCCTATGCGATCGAAGGAAAAAGCTCTAAGGATTATACCGTTATCAAGTCTATGGCTTATTCGCAGCCAAAAATGCTCCATAGCTTCTTAAAAAAATTGGCGGTAGCGATCGCAGGCTATGTCCGTCACCAAATTGATTGTGGGGCACAAATTGTGCAGATTTTTGACTCGTGGGCAGGACAACTTAGCCCAACCGATTATGAAACCTTGGCACTTCCCTACGAAAAAATGATCGTGGATCTAGTCAAAGAAACTCACCCAGATACGCCTTTAATTCTTTATATCAACGGTAGTGCAGGTATTTTAGAACGGATGCCCAAATCTGGAGTCGATATGATTAGCTTAGATTGGACAGTGGATATGGCAGAGGCAAGGGCAAAACTCGGTAACATCCCTGTTCAGGGTAATCTTGACCCCTGTGTGTTATTTGGTAGTCAGGATTATATCCGCGATCGCATTATGGATGTGGTTAATAAAGCAGGTAAAACTGGACATATCATGAACCTCGGACATGGCATTTTATCCACAACTCCCGAAGAAAATGCTCAATTTTTCTTTGAAACTGTAAAGGGGCTTAGTTTCTCTTAATAGTTCAATGGGGATATTCTAAGCAATGTGTTATTAGCGTCAGCTTTCCTAACAATCCGAGCTTGTTTAATCTCAAAACCATCAGGGATCGATCTAGACATTCTCCATTCAACCAAGCCAAGCTCAGGCAATTTAATACCTTCTTGCTTACATGG
>VYKS01000368.1_pt1 | contig 17822 bp, 19 predicted proteins | sample 5114511 | NCBI WGS metagenome assembly VYKS01 (sample SAMN12291795, study PRJNA351875) | freshwater metagenome | isolation source: freshwater lake | place: USA: Michigan, Gull Lake | collected 2011-07-05 | reverse complement strand
TTTGGAACATCATCGTAATCCGTCCAACATGGATACTGACAACTTTATGCTGGAATAAGGGGACTTTCAGTCCCAGACAAACCTATGCACTTTCAGTGCATAGTGGTTTAGTTTATTATCAAGTTTTGATATTGATTTTACAGGAGTAGTAAAAACCCAAAGCGATCGCTCCCAAATAAACAATAAAAGCGATTACATAGACAAAGTTCCCAATGGCAGTATCTGCTTGCAGAAGATTAAGTTTGCCAAAAATATAAAACCAGTCATGGGTTACAGCCTCTCCACCCAGCAAAGGTAAATATTGAGTTCTAGCATCTTTCATATAGCGAGAAACATCAAAAAGATTGATCGATATCCAAAATAAAGTAACAGCCCCAGAATATCGTTCTTGACGGATAAAAAAATACACAGTGAACACAATGGGAACTATGAGTTGGAGTAGAGTTCCCCCTAGAGCCATTATAAACTCGCCCAAAATTCTGAAAATAGCATGACCCGCTTCATGGATAATCAGATTGAAGTTATGAATAAACAAAAAGTTGTCATAATCCATCGCTCCCCTAAACCCATATATAGCCAGCAAAAGAATAAATCCAGCCTTACCAATATCGATCTCCATCTTGGGCTTAGGTTTTTGAGGCGGAGAATAGCGAGTCAGATTAGATGCCATAACTAAATCTTATTCAAAATCTTATTTGGGTAAAAACTAAGGAGGAAAATTTACCCAAAACTCTTACATTTAACTTACAACTTTTGATGCATGGGATGCTTTTTGAGTATTTTTACGACTATTTAGATAGGAAAAGAACTCTCCTCCTTCTCGTAGTCTTCTGATCAACATTTGCCGATCGCCCAGCATTTCTTTAACAATCGGAATAATTGCTTTTGGTCGGAAATAAAACTGGCGATACATCCGTTCTACAGCATCTTCAATTTCAGAACTAGAGAGGTTAGGATAGGATAAAGTAGAAGTCTGAATTCCAGAGCCAGCAACTAAACTACTATCGGCAAACCAGTTGTTAGCTTTTGCTTGGGCATAGAGTTCGGTACCAGGATAGGGAGCTGCGATCGAAACTTGAATTGTATGGGGACTGAGTTCACAGGCAAAGCGAATAGTTTCTTCTACAGTTTCTTTAGTTTCTACAGGCAACCCAATTATAAAAGTACCGTGGACAGCTATGCCTAGCTTGGTGCAGTTTTTCATGAATTCTCTGGCTGTCTCTAGTTTTACACCTTTTTTAATCCGATTTAACACCTCTTGATTTCCTGACTCAAACCCAACTAATAAAAGTCTTAGCCCATTATCTCGCAGAGTTTTTAGGGTATCGTAGTCTAGATTTGCCCGAGCATTACAACTCCAAGTTAGGTTCAATCGCTTCATATGTTCGCTAATGGCGATCGCCCGATGTTTATCAATTGTAAACGTATCATCATCAAACATATACTCGCGAATGCGATCGCCAAAAATGGACTTAGCTTCATCTAGATCCCTTCCTACGACTTCAGGACTTTTAGTGCGATACATATGTCCACCGATGGTTTGGGGCCATAAACAGAAAGTACATTGAGCAGGACAGCCCCGACCCGTATAAAAAGATATATATGGATGGAGTAAATAACCAATGAAGTATTTATTGATATCCAAATCACGGGCGTAGGTAGGAACTACGCTGGGCATGGCATCCCAGTCATGGATGAGTTCACGGTCAGGGGTATTGTGAATTATTCCTTCATCATCTCTATAGGTTAAACCATTAATCTCATGCCAAGGTCGATCTTCAGCCAATTCCTTACAGGTATAGTCAAACTCATGTCTACACACAAAATCTAAAACTTCATGATCAACCATAGTCTGCTGTGGTAGTACCGCAACATGAGCACCAATAAAACCAATTTTGACATTAGGATTTTGAGCTTTAAGGGCTTCGGCACACTTAACATCATTTAGTAAAGATGGCGTGCTAGTGTGCATAATCACCAACTCATAATCCTTAGCAATTTTTAGGACATCTGTTACGGACTGATTATGGGGGGGGGCATCAACTAATTTACTTCCTTCTACTAAAGCAGCGGGCTGAGCCAACCAAGTAGGATACCAAAAAGAAGTAACTTCCCGTTTGGCTTGGTATCTAGCACCTGCCCCACCGTCAAAACCATCGAATGAAGGCGGGCTGAGGAACAAAGTCTTTTTCATTGGTTAGTACTTTTATTGGTTGATGTTACGTCAATAGTTTATAGGTAATTCCCAGTCAGTAGGCTTGCCCAGGATCAGGAATTACCTAACCCACGTACAGTGAGTTATTTAAGTTTTGAATCAATTTACTACAATTTCTAAGTTACTACAATTTTTAAGTAGAAATTAAGTCCTAACTTTTTTACACCTTAGCCAAATGCAGCAGTAGCTTATTAGAGCGATCCAAGAAAGCCTTCATCCCACTGGCATCAAAGCCTTTTTGAGCAATTAATGCCAAGTCATAAACATGATTACAGATGAGACTCGCCAACTCTTTAGCCTGAGAAGGCTGACCCGTAGCCGAGAGAATTGCACTATGATCCAAGCTCAATAAATTTTCCATTAAGGGATGCGCTGTATTCACCAACAGAATATGATCTTCGGGGAAAGGGGCGTTTGTTTGCTGCATCAATGCTGCCATCTCTTGCATTCTCCGCGCCGACTCAGGTAAAAGAATCATGGCGGGAGGAGCAGAGGCTGGATCTTCATATTTCAGAGCTTCTGTCCGAATTACTAATTTAGGATGATTTAGAGCCGCCCTAAAAATATCCTGTAATTCATCGCTCTTGGTTTTATTGGTTTTAGGATCGACAAGTTCGGCTTTGGCTTCTTGGTTAATCAGGCGATCGCTCAATTCAGAATCAACCCGTGAAAACTTAACATCATTAAATTCCCGCTCTAGGAAATGAATATAATGACTATCTATAAAGGAATCTAGAGTAATAACTTCCAGACCTTGAGCCTTATGTAAATCTATATAGGTTGACTGGGCAACGGGATCGGAAGTGTAAAAAACCTGATTCTCGTGACTAGCTTTATTGCGTTCTAAATAGTTTTGGAGCGTGGTGTAATTCCCATATTCGCTTTTATTCTCTGGATCAATGAAGCTAGTGGAGTAGACCATAATCTCTTTGACTTGGCTATAGAACTTATCACTATTCATCGCCCCAAATTTCATGAATAGGCTAATATCCTGCCAGCACTTAAGAAAATCTTCCCGTTGATCGGCATACAAATTACTGAGATGATCTCCAACTTTTTTAGCAATGTAGTCTTGGATTTTTCTGACTTTGCGATCGCCCTGCAAGAAACTCCGAGATACATTAAGCGGAATATCTGAACTATCAATTACACCTCTCAGGGGCAGTAGGAACTTGGGAATTACATCTTCGCAATTGTCGCTAATAAAAACTTGATTGCAGAATAGCTTAATCTGTCCCTTGTTTGGATCGATATCAGCCTTAAGTTTGGGGAAGTAAAGAATACCTTTGATAATAAATGGATAATCAGTATTTAGGTGAATCCAAAATAAAGGATCTTCTTGGAATGGATAGAGATAGCGATAGAATTCTAGATAATCCTCTTTAGTCAAAGAACTAGGAGACTGATTCCATAAAGCTTTTTGACGATTAACAACATCACTATTGAGCTTAATGGGAACGGGAATAAAATCACAATAGTTACGGATAATGCGGCGTAGTTCCACAATTTCTAGAAACTCTTCCGCATCCTCTTGCATTTTGAGGGTTATAGTCGTTCCTACAGTGGTGCGATCGCTCGTACTCAAAGTAAAGGCAGTAGAACCATCACAGAACCAATGCACAGCTTCTGCACCCTCCTTATAGGATAAAGTGTCAATCTCTACTTGGGCTGCCACCATAAAAGCGGAATAAAACCCCAAACCGAAATGTCCAATAATTTGCTGCTGACTATCGTTAGAAGTATTAGTGTATTTTTGAATAAATTCTTCCGCGCTGGAAAAAGCCACCTGATTAATATACTTTTTGACTTCATCAGCAGTCATACCAATGCCATTATCAGAAACGGTGATTGTCTTTTTATCTTTATCAACTGTGACGCTAATCTCTGGTTCTGGAACTTCTGTAGTTGTCTCCCCAGCATAGGAAACCATCTTCAGTTTACTTGTGGCATCAACACCGTTAGAAATTAATTCCCTTAAGAAAATATCTCGCTCCGAATAGAGAGCCTTCTTGATAATGGGAAAGATATTCTCAGTATGGATGCTAATCGTTCCCTGTTCAAGCATAGTCTTTATCTCCTGATCTTAGATTTGTGAAAGAGTTTAGTAGTTTATCTGAAATTAAATTTTGAATATAATTCAGTTTTGCTGATTATACGATCGCATTCATCTAGACTTAAGGCGGGTTATCCGTAATAACTTAAAATCAACTGGGCAATGAAATTAAAATTAAGCCTATACAAATTAAAACCGTACTGACCCACCGTATTTTTGTGACTTTTTCTTTGAGCACAAACTTTGACCCTAGCATGTTTACTGGTTCGGAAAGGGCTGTGGCAGGTAAAACAAAACTTAAATCTGCCCAACTTAAAAGGGCAATAAACATAAAAAAACTAACTGCCATACAAAATACACCCCATCTTAGTAGGGGATTGCCAAATACTTGACCTATAACTTGCCATAGTTCTTTGGGCTTTAGTGTGTCCACCTTTCCCACCTGTTTCATTCCACGGGCTAGGAATACAATACCTAAAGAATCTGCTAAAACTAAAACTATTAAGGCCAGCCATGTTTTAATCACATTAATACTAATTTCCTAAACACTAAGATAGAGCCTATTGACTATAGAAGATATTTTGTCTGTTGATCAAGCAGTAAACTTAATCCTAATCTACAGCTATTATTTGTTAGGGGCTAAATATTTGACCAAGACTATACTTACCAAAGGTGAAGTTGACGACACAACTAAAATTTACTAACTTGGTGGTATTTGGAGCGAGATCGCAACCCAAAGAAAGTAAAGCATTCCCTCCGACTGGGTGATAATTTGAACTAGACATTTAACCAGTTATTCAATGATTACAGAGCAACATACTATGGAGGCTTTAAGTCGTGCTTGTATTCAAGCGATCGCAGGAAAAGCGGGTTTTAACTTATCTGTCCGAGAATTTGATTATGGCATTGATGGGAGCTTTAATGAGATTACTATTTTAAATCGTAGACGGGTTGAATCTGGTTTCTGTATCCACTTTCAGCTTAAGGCATCAACCAAATGGGTACTGACTGAACATACTATTTTTTACGATCTTGAAGCTAAGACTTATAACGATATTGTTGGTAGAGTAAAAGGTACAATCCCCTGCTTGCTAATATTACTAACATTACCCAGAGATCGAACAAAGTGGCTAGAACACACCGAAGTTAGTCTCACTATAGGAGGTAATTGTTACTATAAGTATCTTAGTGGAATTCCTACATTGAATAAAGAGAGTGTTAGGATTTCTATTGACAGAAGACATAAACTTACATCAGCAGATTTAAACGATCTTTTTCAAAAAGTCAAATCAGGACAGCAAATATGATTCCAATAACTGCCGAAAGTCCAGAAATTAGAAATCTTCAACTTGAGAAAATTGTTGTTTATCTCTTGCGCAATGGATGGCGGAAATTGTCTCATCCTAATAGTTCTTTAACAGTGTTTGAAGGCTTTGCAGATGATTCTGGCAACCCTATTCAATTAGTCTTACCTACCAGTCTTGAGTTCTGGGATAGTTTAATGTTAATTGCGAAAGCCATTAATCTTTTGGCAGCGATTGAAGAATGCCAGCCGAGAAGTATTTTAGAGAAGATAGACCTTCAGGATAATATCGCTGATTTTAATCATGCAAAGGAAATTATAAAGTCCTCAGAGCCTGAGAGTCTTCAGTCATATTTACCATATTTGCAAAAACCAGAAGCTAACACTCACAATCGGTTAAGCGCAGATTATGTATCTGAAGAGAGATGGTATGAGGGATTAGCTCAACTTCAGGCAAGTCTTGACTATTACCGCCAAACAGATAACCTAGAGCGGCGTGCTGATGTATTAAATCAAATTGCCCGTGTTCAACTCCTACTAGGTAATTGGGATAAAGCTCGAATGCTCTATCGTGATGCCCTACGGCTCTATACTCATCTTGGAAAAAAAGAAGGGATAGCTAACTGTCATCTTGCCCTTGGGAGGATAATGCTGCATCTAAATTACACAGAAGATGCTCAAAAAGAACTAGAAAATGCCTCTGTACTTTTTGACGAATGTGGGCTTAGTCAACGTCAAGCCGAAGCCCAAGAAGTCTTACAAGTTGTTTCTCAATTTAAATCTAAACAAGCAATAAAGATATGAGTGAAATTGATGACCTATTTAATGAAAGCGATCGCATTTTTAAAGTATGGAACCTAAAGCAGATCCCTTTTACCGAGAGTGCATCTAGTTTAGAATCTAACATTGAAACTGTGTTTACAGGCAGAGCAGAAGAGCTAAAACTTGTAATTCCATTGCTTAAAGGTAAAGAACGCAAGCGCATCCTTGTATATGGATGGACAGGAATTGGCAAATCTGCTTTTATACTAGAAATCCTCAGCTTTTTGAAACGCACCGATAAAAAAGCCATAGTTGCTTATATCACCCTCGAACCTGATATGGAACTTGGCATGGCGGCATTTATTGCTCTTGCCCGTGAGATGCCCGAAGATGAATGGGCGCAACGACAACTAAATGAACTCACAGGATTAGATAATCTGATTCATATTCGTGAAAGTAAAATCAGTGCTAATTTAGGAATAGGTGCTAAAACCTTGGAAAAAACTCATAATGTCAAGCCTATTAAATATCCAGCCCTAGCTTTTGAAGAACTGCTCAATCGTGCCTTAAAGAAATATGATCGCGTGGTTATTGGTATTGATGATCTCGATAAACAAGATCCTGCCCGTGTGCGCCAATTACTAGAAAATGCCCAAGGAATGCTTAAAGGTAACGCTTGGTTTTTTCTCAGTGGTCATCCCAGTGGGCTTACTCGTGATTTGGTTAACCGTGAACGGGGACTATTTGACCTCAGCATCGAATTAAAACCCTTTGATAATGACACCACCTATAAAATGCTCAAAAAGTATCTTGCCAGTGCCAGAATTAAGGAAGTAGATAAAAATAATGAAGCTGAAACTCTCCATCCTTTTACGCCTGAAACCGCGCGATCGCTTTGTGCAAAATCTTCTGGTATTCCCCGATGGTTCAATCGCAACGCTAGCAATATCCTGATCCATGCAGTTATTAACTTAGGAGCAGTTAAAATCACTCCCGATATCCTTGAATCTGGATTTGAGTATGCCCGTGAGCAACTAGGTGGAAAAGAACAATTAACTGCGGAAGAATACTATCTTCTTAACTTGATTGTTAGCAAAGGCAGTATTTCTGATGAAACTATCACCCTTCAAGAACTAGAACAACTTAAGGCTAAGGAATTTAATCAAATATTACCAATTTTAAATAGCTTAATTCAAAAAGATATCGCTCGTCTCTTACCTGATGAACGCTACTTTAGTATTACCGCTAATCCGATCCTCTTAAAAGATTAAGACAATTATTTAATGAAAGCAATTTCGGTTTTAGGAACCTCGTCTAATGCGGGTAAAAGTTGGTTAGTTACAGCTCTGGGGGCATGGTTGCGGCGGCAGGGAGTAAATGTGGCTCCGTTTAAGGCTCAAAATATGTCTAATAACTCCTACGTCACCCTAGAAGGTGGAGAAATTGGTCGTGCCCAAGCTGTGCAAGCGATCGCCTGTGGAGTTCGTCCGATCGCTGAAATGAATCCAATCTTACTAAAGCCTGCGGGGGCTGGAACCTCTCAATTAGTAGTTTTAGGTGAAGCAAAACAACATATTGCTGCCATTGACTACTACAAAATCATTGAAACCCTTTGGCAAACTGTATCTGAATGTTTAGAATTTTGGGGCGATTCCTACGGATGCGGTTCCCGCCGCTGTGATGTTTTATTACTAGAAGGGGCAGGGAGTCCTGTAGAACTAAATTTGATGCATCGGGATTTGGTAAATCTGCGACCAATTTTACATTTACAGGGGCGGTGGCTGTTGGTGGGGGATATTGAAAAAGGAGGTGTGTTCGCTCAGATTATTGGGACGCATTACCTGATGCCAGATTTCGCTCAGTCCCAAGGATTAGGATTAATCGTCAATAAATTTCGGGGAGATCTGCGCCTATTTGCAGATGCAGAGAAGTATTTTAAGGCTCATATTCCCAATGTTCCCTACTTAGGTGTGCTACCTTACGATGCTAATTTACAACCCGAAAGTGAAGATAGTCTGTGCCAAGTTGCCGAAGCTAAAGGAGAAGGAGCTAAGATTGCATGGATTCGCTTTCCCCATCTCTCGAATTCCCAAGACTCTCAGCCTTGGCAGTTAGATCGAGGAGTACAGACTTGTTGGGTGCAGACTGTTGCCGAATTAAAGGATGCCAAAATTATTATTCTCCCAGGTAGTAAAAATACGATCGCTGATTTGGAATGGCTTCGTTCTAGTGGATTGGCATCGGCAATTTTAAAAGCCCATAGCCAAGGTATTCCTATAGTCGGAATTTGTGGCGGTTATCAAATGCTGGGAATTAGTTTGGGCGATCGCCAAGGAATTGCAGGATCGGTAGCAGGTTTAGGACTTTTACCTGTAACTACAGAATTTTTGCCGAGTAAACAAGTTCGACAAGTTCAAGCAAATTGGCAAGTAAATTCAGAGGCAATTTCACAATCAGATTCTTGGATGGCATACGAAATCCATATGGGACATACTCAATTAGTTGATCGGATCGGGGATTTAGATTTACAGCCTCTGATTAAAATTCAATATCAAAATCAATCTAATTATATTTCTGAGGGATGGCGATCGCAAAGTTCAGCAAAAGTCTGGGGAACCTATTTACATGGTCTATTTGAATCCAGTTTAGTCCGACGGTCATTAGTACAAATGGCGGATATTTCGGGCTATCGAGTTTCAGAACTAAATTGGCAAACTCAGCAACAAGTTTTGTATAACCAGATGGCTGACCTAATAGAAACCCATCTAGATCTGAATCCAATTCGCAGGTATTTAGATTTGTAGAATTCACTTTATAGTGCAAATGGATCGAGAATAGTGAGATTACAACCCTGAAAATCCTTTACATTTCGGGTAACAAGAGTTAGCCCATATATTTTAGCTGTAGCGGCAATGAGAATATCTGCTTGAGTTCTGACTTTTCCTTCTGTTTGTAATTTACCTCTCAATTCACCTGCTTGTCTTGCGATCGCCTCTATTATGGGCAAAATAATACTATGGGCAAAATAATACAATAGTCTACAAAAAATCGTTCAACCCATGCCTGAATTCTTAAATTTGGTTTTGCTGATAATCCGTAAATAACTTCTTCAACCGTAATTGCACTAATGGTAATTTGAGATATTCCTGACACAAAAGTTAAAACTGAAGTTTGAGGATGAGGACGGACTAACTCACTCAAAACATTTGTATCAAATAGAAAGCTCATGGGTTTCCGTAAAAACTCCGCTCCGATTTTGACGAGACGGAACAAACAAAGTGTAATTGTCTTCTACACAAAACTTCTGAAGTTCCTTTAACTCTTCTGCCATATTTGACTGACGTTCACGCCACACTAAAAACTCTTTATATACTTCTGGCTCAATTACCACTGCTACTAGGTGATCGGAGTTAAATATTAACTGTGGTTCTTTAATTGTAGAGCGAATAAGTTCAGAGAATTTATGCTCTGCCTCAGCAATTTTCCAGTTCATAACTAATAAATATTAAGTGAGATTAAAAATAATTATATGCACAACTTTAAAAATTAAGTTATTGGGATATTATCCTCAATCATAAAAAAAGAAGGCTAAAACAATCGAAATCCTGAGCCTTTATCGAACCAATCAGTTTAAGCGATGATAATTTTAGGTGGTCAAGGTTTGGTATTCTTAGGCTTAGTTAAGGCGTTAAATAACTAATAATAATTAAAAAATATGACTTCCTATTCAGTAGAGCAGCGTCAGTATAAGACTTATATTTTGGGCGATCGCACATCTAAAATTGAAATTGTGCCTGAACGTGGGGGCATCGTTACCAGTTGGACTGTGGGAGATCAAGAAATTTTTTACTTGGATACAGAGCGATTTACCCATCCAGATCTAAGTGTTAGAGGTGGTATTCCGATTCTGTTTCCCATCTGTGGCAATATGCCTGAAAATACCTATACCCTAAACGGTGAGGTTTATAACCTGAAGCAACATGGGTTTGCCCGTGACATGGCTTGGCAAGTTGATACCGATGAGCAAGTTGAGAATGGCATAAGTTTAATTTTAACTAGTACCCCCGCAACTTTGGCTGTATATCCCTTTGAGTTTAAGGTGAAGTTTACCTATATCCTCACGGGTTCAACTTTGGTAATTAAGCAGAGCTATAGCAATTTATCTAGCCAATCCATGCCCTTTTCGGCTGGAACCCATCCTTATTTTGCCGCACCTGACAAGTCTCAGCTCAAATTTGAGTTTCCTAGTGCTGAATTTATCGATCAAAAATCCTTTGTGACTCATCCCTTCTTAGGTAGTTTTGATTTTAGTCTGGATGAAATTGATGTGATGTTTTTTAATCCTGCTACCCATAATCGCGCGATCGCCACGGATGCTAGTCGAAATCTGAAGCTAACCATAGATTTTGACCAATATCATCGAACTCTGGTGTTTTGGACTGTTAAGGGTAAGGACTTTTTCTGTGTGGAACCTTGGACGGCAGCTAGAAATTCTTTAAATACTGGAGAAAATCTGATCTTTGTGGATGCAGGAGCGACAGTTGATATGCAAATTTCCATGACGATAAATTAGGCTTTAATAAACATAATTTGAAGTAATACAAATTTAGTTATTAAGAAGATTTTGCCTCGATGCAAGTCGAGCTTTACCAGAGGCAGCCCATTCTTGGAGGAGTTGAATTTCCTTTTGGGCAGTTTGGGCAAGGGGGACAATTTGGCTGACCGACTCTAAAATATCTTCGGTGGTGAAATCTCGATTTTGGCTAAATCCTAAATGCATTGCTTCAATAATTGCCTGTTCGATTTCGGCACCAGAAAAGTTAGGGGTTTCGTAGGCGAGGCGATCGCAATCATAATTACGCAGATTAAGCGGGCGAAACTTGGTGAGGTGGACTGTAAAAATCTGTTGGCGTTCAGGTTGGGTAGGAAGACCAACAAAAAATACTTCATCAAACCTACCTTTACGCAGAAGTTCGGGCGGGAGTTGGCGAATATTATTAGCAGTTGCCACAATAAAAACGGGGGAATTCTTTTCTGCCATCCAAGTTAAAAGCGTGCCAAAGACTCGACCTGTAGTGCCAGCATCACCTCTACCATCAGAGTTACTAGAAAAGGCTTTATCAATTTCATCAATCCATAATACACAGGGCGAAAGGGCTTCTGATAATTGAATCATTTGTCTAGTGCGGGATTCGCTCTCTCCAACCAAGCCAGCAAATAGTCTGCCCACATCTAAACGTAATAAAGGTAAATGCCAATGGTGGGCGATCGCTTTGGCTGTTAAAGATTTCCCAGTACCTTGAATTCCTGCCAATAGTAAACCCTTGGGATGGGGTAAGCCATATTGCCTTGCCTTTTCGGAGAAGGAATTTCCACGGCGCAGTAGCCATTCTTTGAGATTATCTAAGCCGCCAATATCACTGATTTCAGAGGTGGAAGGATAAAATTCTAAAATTTGGGTCTGGCGGATCGTCTGGCGTTTTTCTGCCAAGATTAATTCCACATCTTCTGGGGTTAATTCTCCATGCTCGGCGATCGCTTTGGCTAAAACCCGTCGAATCCGCTCCAAAGATAATCCCTGACTAGACTGAACTAATTCATCAATCACCCTAGGCTCTAGTCGATTAGCAGTGCCAATATTTGTGGTGATCTGGATAATTTCGGTGCGAATTTCCGAAGCTTGGGGCAGAGGAAAATCTAATACTGTAATTACTTCAGTTAAATTATCGGGAATCGTAATTTTGGGAGCAAGGATAGTAATATTTTGAGCCAAACTTTTCAGATGTCGTTCTAAATTTCGCAGCTTACGGGCGATCGCCACATCGTCAAGGAACCGATCGAAATCACGCAAAACAAAAATAGCTCCCACGGTAATTTTTTCAATAAATTCTAGAGCTTGCAGGGGATTGCGCTTACCCACAGCCGTTTCTCCTTGGTATCCATCCACAAAATCCCAGATATAAACCCGCCGTCCCAATTGCTTGGCTACCGCTTGGATGGAAATTTCTACCCGTTCTTCTTCACTGGAGGTGATGTAGAGGATGGGATAACGGGCGCGTAATGTGAGATTTAGTTCGGCGGCAAAGGTCATGATATGAACTTAAAGAGTTTGGGTACTATTAATCTGTCAGCTACTAAGACCAGCAACTAAGCCAGTGGTCACGGTATCACTGATAATTAATGTTTAGTATTTGAAAGTCGTAGGCTCTGAGAAATGAAAACAGTAAAGCTAAATTTAGAAGATAGACTCTCTTGGCAAAAGTTTCAGCACGTTCTCACCAGTTTTGCTTCCGATTATATCGATCTACTTGCCCCTGAGCAAACTCTATTTAAGCTCGATCGGCAAACATTACGACTTTCCTTTGCCTTAATTAGTAATTATAGCGATTCTCTCCAAGATGTTTCCCGCCGCACTAGAGCTAATGTTTTCACCCAAAAGCTTGAGGCATTTTTAACTCGTTTGCCATTGGTAGAAGTCAGAAGGGTGGAGTTAGAGCTAATTGATCTAAATAATGACGAAACTATTCTGGCTACTGGATTTGATTTAAGTTATGTTCCTGCCTCGGCGATCGCTACCTATCAAAAACCTACCAACAAATCGGCATTAGTAACCCGCAAATTAGCTAACTTAGTTAAACGTGCTAAAGCTTGGCTAACTAGCCCTGAAGTTCAACAAAATATTGCATCCACTAGCAAACTGGCAATCCGTAATCCCAAAACCTTTTTAGCCGCTACTGGCAGTCTGGCAAAGGATAACTTTATTGTCGCTATTAACTGGGTTGATACTTTCCCTTGGGAAGATTGGGCTAAAAATCGGGTAGCTCAACAAAAACGTCGCCACGATCGCAACCTGTTTAAGGCTTTAGTTGAAGACTTTTTACTCCTTGCTCTCCTTGTGTTTTTATCCATAACTGCCGTTAATATGTTATCGGTACCTCCTGTTAATCTTGCCAACTTACCATCTCACTATGACCAAGCTTTAGATACTCCGACTTCTCGCTGTGACTGGGCGGGAATTAATAAGAAAAACTATGTCTGCCTATCTAGGGGAATGTCCTACCGTCAGGTGGTTAATATTCTGGGAGCAGAAGGTAAACCTTTAGGATTCGATCAAAAGTTTGGGGATCAAGCTGTCATAGTTAGTTGGCAAACTCCAGAGCAAACTATGAATATTACCTTTAGAGAAGATTCTCTTGTTGCTAAAGCCTATCGTGATTTATCTTAGGATTAATTATTCTTTGCCTAAGTTTTTTAGTTTAGTTACTGCTGTCTGTCTTAGTTCCTTATGGGTTTCAGCCAGTTGGTCACGTTTGTCACCACAAAATTCTGTAACTTATTATCGCCAACAAGGACTAAATTATCGTAGTCAAAAACTCTATCCCCAAGCGATTTCCGCTCTCAAAAAATCCGTAGAACTAGCACCCCAAGATCTCAATGGCAGAATTATTTTGGGTTGGACATTTCATCTGGCTGGGCAAAGTCAACAAGCCGAGCGATCGCTAGTTCAAGCAATTTATATCAATCCCTTTTCGGTGCAGGCTGCTAATGCCTTGGGAATTGTGTATTTAGTCCGAGGAGATTTAGGTTGGGCTGTGGTTGTGCATAATTGGGCAGCGATCCTGAAACCAGATAATGAAATTGCTTTCTATAATCTCAGCTTGGCGTACCACCGTTTGGGATTGTTTGACTTGGCGATCGCTAATGCCGATATGGCAATCAAGTTAGAACCCGATAATCCCCACCCTCTAGTTGCGAAGGCTATGGCTGCTTGGGGCAGAAACTTTGAGAGCGATCGCCTTTTAGCTAAACAGATATTTAATCAAGCAATTAGTTTAGATCCTAGATATGCAGATTCTGGGTTTCTAGATTATTTAAATGAAGCAGGATTTAGCTCTCAGCAAATTAAACTTTCTCAGCAAATTCTAGGCTTTTAATGAATTTTCTAAAATCTTCCTAAATTATCTTATCGCTACTGGAAGCACCCATCAGGTAAAGCAAACTCATTCTGGTAGCAACGCCATTAGTGACTTGCTTATCAATCAGACTAAGGCGGGGATCATCCATCAAGTCAGAGCTAATTTCTACCCCACGATTGACTGGACCTGGGTGGAGAACTTGAATATTTGGCGAGCATTTAACTAGGCGATCGCGATTAATCCCAAACTGAGCATGATATTCCCGTAAACTGGGTACTAAAAACTGCCCCATCCGTTCCGTTTGTAGGCGTAAAGTCATAATAAAATCCGCATCTTCTAAAGCGATCTCTAAGGTGTGGTGGATAGTTACACCATAATGACTAAACTCTTGGGGTAGAAGAGTCGGCGGTGCGACTAAATGCACATCGGCTCCTAATGTTACTAGGCAGTAGAGATTAGAACGAGCCACACGGGAATGTAAGATATCGCCCACAATCAAAATTTTCTTACCTTTAAGTTCAAGGGCAGAGGGATGATCGGGGTTTAAGTACGTAGCTAAAGTGAATAAATCCAATAATGCTTGGGAGGGATGTTCATGTTTACCATCTCCCGCATTTAATACGCCCACTGTACCGCCGAGTTTATCCATATCCTCGGCGATCGCCCTCGGTACTCCTGATGCCTGATGCCGAATCACCATAATATCTGTGCCCATTGCCAAGAAAGTGCGGGCTGTATCCAAAATTGTTTCACCCTTTGATAAAGAAGAACTCCCTGGGGCAAAATTTAAAGTATCAGCCGAAAGCCTCTTTGCCGCTAATTCAAAGCTATTGCGGGTGCGGGTAGAAGACTCAAAAAATAGATTGGCAACGACTTTACCTTGGAGGGTTGGCACTTTTTTATTACGGCGAGATAAAACCTCTCGAAATGAAGAAGCTGTCTGCACAACTAACTCATAGTCGGATGGCGTAAAATCCTCTAGGGAAATTACGTGTCGCCAAGTTCTGGTGCTCATTTATAACTTAGATGAAACTAGAGATGAAATTAAATGCATAACTACACCCACAGGCGCAGGTAGTACCATATCGCTGGGGAGAAAAGCCCTAGATGTGACTAAAACTAAAGTGAAGATAAAAATCACAAAAATAATAATTGGGGCAATATTTTGACGAAAGAACTGCATATATTTATTGAATGGGATAGCTTAAGATGGTGTCAGATTTTATATAGGTGAGTTAATTAATAGGCGATCGCAACTCATGACGTAGAGTCAAACTTGAGAATTTATACTTAGAGACTTCAATATTTTATAGCAGATTTACTGGACTCGACTAAGTAAAAATAGCCCTGCTCCCATGCCAATAATGTTTGGTAACCATGCCGCCATAATCGGGGTTAAAAATTCGACTTGTCCCAAAGCCCCACAAATAAATAGGAGTAAATAATAGCCAAAGATAATCAAAATACTCAAGCCAAAGCCCCTAGCTGCACTGGTACGTTGAGGTCGCATCCCTAAAGTTGAGCCAACTAGAGCAAAAACCACACAGATAAAGGGTATAGCGTATTTTTGTTGCAGGCTGACTTCCAGCTTTTTCACCTCCTTAAAATTACCTGAAGCTCTGACTAGTTCAATATAGTTCCCTAATTCGCTAATATTCATTTCCGCCGAGTTACGTTTCTCATTGGCAAAGTCTAAGGGCGCACGGGGTAGCCTCAGTTGTTGGCGATCGAATCTTAAAATATTGCGATAGGAACCATCATTGCCAATTAAATAGGTGGTGCCATTTTCTAGATTCCACACATTTAGGTCAGGAACCCAAACTGCTGATTCGGCTGATAGCACCTGTTGTATAGTACCTTGGGAAAAATCTAATATGGTTAAACCCTGCATTTTTCTACCATCAAAGCGACGGGCATAGAAGCTACGAATTAAGCTTTGCTCCTTAGTTCCATCGGGTTGGATTACCTCGCCGTACTGCTGGTAAAAAATATCCTTGCTTTTAAATTGGGGATTTTCTTGTTTGAGCGCAGATCTGAGGATAGTCTTAGCTTGCCAGTTGGCTGAAGGTACCAAGACTTCACTGAATACAAATGTCATGCCCGAAACAAATAAACTTAAAACTAAAGCAGGAACTACCAAACGAAAGGGGCTAACTCCAGAACTGCGTAATGCGGTGATTTCTCCATCCGATGACAGTCGGCTGTAGGAAATTAGGGTTCCCAGTAATACCGACATCGGGAAGGCATACATCATGAATTGGGGTAGCTGCAAGGCAAAAATCTGCATTGCGGTAAATACTCCTAGCCCAGCATCTGTAATTAAGCGCACTAATTCAAATAGAGAACCAATGACTAGAGCGATCGAGGAAAATGAACCTAACCCAAATAAAAATGGAGCTACCATTTCTGAGCATAAGTAGCGATCCATGATGGAAATATATGGAACCCAGCTCAACTGAATTGATGACTTAGTTTTGGTGCGGATCGATTTAGGTAGGGTTGCCATTATATAGCGAACAAAATTCTTAAATTTTATCTGACTTCAATCTGATGTGAACAGTAGATTATGGGGATCAACCTCAAATACTATAAAGGGAAAAATCAAAAAAGGGAAAAATCAAAAGTGAAAGTTTTCACCCAAATAATACTTGCGTACTTCTGCATTACTGGCAAGTTCTGCGCTCGTCCCTGATGCTAGGATTTCTCCATCTCTAAGAATATACGACCGATCTGTGATTGCTAAGGTTTCCCGCACATTATGGTCTGTAATGAGGATGCCAATCCCCCGATCGCTGAGACTAGAAACAATTTCTTGAATTTCGGCAACAATAATTGGATCAATGCCTGCAAAGGGTTCATCTAAGAGTAAAAACGTAGGGTTAATTGCCAAAGCCCTCGCAATTTCAGCTCTACGCCGTTCTCCACCTGATAGTTGAATCCCTTTACTATTAGCAACACTCCCAAGTCTAAATTCTTCAATTAATTGATTGGTTTCTGCTTCCCTCTGGCGTAATGGAATATTAACCTGCTCCATCACCAAGAGTATATTCTCCCGCACTGATAAATTTTGAAAAATCGTCGGTTCCTGTGCTAAATATGCCATCCCCAGTCTTGCCCGTTGGTGAATAGGTAAAGGGGTAATATTGCGATCGCCTAAAAATACTCGACCTTGGTCAGGCTGCACTAAACCTGTGGTGATATAAAAACTTGTCGTCTTACCTGCGCCATTTGGTCCCAATAAACCCACAATTTCGCCTTGTTCAACATTTAGACTAACTTGATGGAGTACACGCCGATGTCCATAAATTTTACTAACGTTATCAAGGGCGATCTTCATAATTTTTTAGGGCTTAATTTTTGTGTGTATTAGTTTTATTTTCATTACCTTAGCAGCCATCATCAACCCCATCTCAACCAAACACAAAGGGAAAGTAGCGATACTATACTACAGAGAATATAAATTTATCTTTCCTCTGCAAGAAGACCCTCGCTTTAGCGATGGGATGAATTGCAGCAACTATTCAACTGATTCAGGGCTATCTTGATCCTGAATGTACTTTTTAAGTATATCAA
>VYKS01000367.1_pt1 | contig 17838 bp, 18 predicted proteins | sample 5114511 | NCBI WGS metagenome assembly VYKS01 (sample SAMN12291795, study PRJNA351875) | freshwater metagenome | isolation source: freshwater lake | place: USA: Michigan, Gull Lake | collected 2011-07-05 | reverse complement strand
CTTGGCGTGCTCGCTGCAGCGGGGGTCGGGCTGGCAGTTGCCGCCGGCTGCCCGCGCGCGCGCAGTGCGTCGGCGCTGATCGGTACATCCTTGATCGCGACGCCGGGTCGGCCGAGCGGCTCCACGGTTACGCCATCGATCGTCACCTGCACCGCTTCGGGGCGCCCGAGGTTGATCATCGGGCCATTGGCGTCGGCGGGCACGTCATAGCGCTCGCCCGCCGCCATTTCCTTTTCATAGAGTCGCGTGCCGGTCGCGTCGTAAATGCGCAGCCATACCGGCTGGGTCGCGATCAGCGTGACCTGACCGCCACTGACCGGGGTCGCGGCAGCGCTGGGCGCAGCTTCGGGCGTGGCGAGCGCGGTCGGCGTCGGCTCCGGCGCCGGGGTCAGCCCGCCACGGAACAGGTCGGTCCCGTACCACAGGCCGACGGCGGCGAGCAGCAGGATCGCGACGATCGCGCCGCCCCAGGCAAGCGCGCTCGGCGGTTCGCGGACCGGATCCTCGGGATCGTAGCTTTCATAGACTTCGCGCGCGGCAAAGGTGGACGCGGTCTCGGCGCGCAGCTCGCGTGCCAGCGCCACTTCGTCCGCGCCGACTGCGCGGGCATAGGCCTTGACGAAGCCGATCGCATAGGTGGGGGAGGGCAGGCCGGAATAGTCGGAATTCTCGATCGCGGCGAGGTGGCGTTGCGGAACGCGGGTGCGCGCGGCGACGTCGGACAGCTCCAGCCCCTGCGCCAGACGGGCGTCGCGCAGCTTTTCCCCGACCTTCACCGGAAACAGGTTCGGGGTGTCGCCCGGTTCGCCGTTCATTCAATTCCCTCCGGTGCCTGATTTGTGCGCACGTTGGGGTACTCCTTAATGACGTGTCAACGTGCGCACTACCGCAAATCCCAGCATTGCCCGGGCTTTTGTGTCAGGCCAGCTCAACCCCGTGCTCGGTCGCCCAGCTTTCCAGCGCTGCGCGCATGTCGCGCGGCGGGCTGGCGAGCAATGCCTCCATCGCCGTGCCCAGTGCGGCATGGTCGAGGCTGCGCACCATCGCCTTGACCGGGCCGACCGCTGCCGGGGTGATCGACAGTCGATCGATGCCAAGACCGATCAGCGCCATCGCCTCCAGCGGCCGCCCGCCCATCTCGCCGCACACCGCCACCGGAACGTTCGCCGCATGCGCCTCCCGCGTCACGCGGCGCAGGAAGCGCAGGATCGACGGGCTCAGCCAGTCATAGCGCACCGCCAGCTTGGGATGCGCGCGGTCGGCAGCGAACAGGAACTGGGTCAGGTCGTTGGTGCCGATCGACAGGAAATCGATCTGCGGCAACAGGATGTCGAGCACCTCGGCGAGTGCCGGTACTTCGAGCATCGCGCCATAGCGGACGTGCAGCGGCAGCTTGTGTCCGCGCCCCTCGAGCCAACTGCGCTGCGCCTCGAAGATCGCGCGCGCCTGTTCGAACTCCCACGGCTCCGACACCATCGGGAACATGACGCTGAGCGTGCGTCCGGCGGCAGCTTCGAGCAGCGCGCGCGCCTGCACCTTCATCAACCCTTCGCGGTCGAGCGCCAGGCGGATCGCGCGCCAGCCCATGGCGGGATTCTCTTCCTCCCCATTCTCGTCATGGTCGAGATAGGGGAGCGCCTTGTCCCCGCCGATATCGACGGTGCGGAAGATTACCGGGCGGTCGCCTGCCGCCTCCAGCACGTCACGATACAGCCGCTTCTGCCCCTCGCGCTGGGGCAAGGTTGCGGAGACGAGGAACTGGAATTCGGTGCGGAACAGGCCGATGCCGTCCGCGCCGGTCAGGTCGAGCGCGGCGACATCGTCGCGCAGGCCGGCATTGACCATCACCGTCACGCGGTGGCCGTCGCGCGTCTCCGGCAACTGGTTGCGCATCGCGGCAAAGGCGGCGCGGCGCTTCTGCGTGATCAGCAGCTTCGCCTCGAACACCTCTTCCATCGCGTGCGTCGGGCGCACCACGACCGATTCTTCCGCGACGTCGAGCAACAGGCGGTCGCCCTCCGCGACCAGGCGGCGGACGTCCTTGACCCGGCCCAGCACCGGCACGCCCATCGCGCGCGCAACGATGGTGACGTGTGCGGTCAGCGACCCTTCCTCCAGGATCACGCCCTTCAGGCGGCGGCGGTCATACTCCAGCAGCTCGGCCGGGCCGAGGTTCCGCGCGATCAGGATCGAGTCCTGCCGCAGCCCCAATTGCGCCGCAGTGCCGAGCTGCCCCGACACGATGCGCAGCAGCCGGTTGGACAGATCCTCCAGATCGTGCATCCGGTCGCGCAGCAGCGGATCGTCGATCTGCCGCATGCGCATCCGGGTGCGCTGCTGCACCCGCTCGATCGCCGCCTCGGCGGTCAGGCCGCTGTCGATCGCCTCGTTGATGCGACGGCCCCAGCCCTCGTCATAGGCGAACATCTTGTAGGTCTCGAGGATCTCCTCATGCTCGCCGCCGACCCCGAATTCGGCCTGGCTGGTCATGCGGTCAATCTGCTCGCGCATCTTGTCGAACGCGGCATAGACGCGGTGGCGCTCGGCCTCGGTATCTTCGGCGACGGTATGTTCGATCGTGATGCGCGGCTGGTGGAAGACGGCGGCACCCGCCGCCATGCCCTCGACCAGTTTGAACCCGGCGATGCGCGCGGTCGCGGTCGGCTGGGCGCGGGTCGATCCGCCAGCGCTGGCGTCAGCGCTGTCGATCAGGCCGGCATTGGCGATCAGTTCCGACAGCACCATCGCCACGGTCTGCAGCGCCTCGATCTCCACCTCTTCATATTTGCGGGGATCGGCATGCTGCACGGCGAGCACGCCGACCGCACGCTCCTTGCGGATGATCGGGACGCCGGCAAAGCTGTGGAAGCGCTCTTCGCCGGTTTCGGGGCGATAGGCGAAGTCGGGGTGCGATGCCGCTTCGTCCAGGTTCAGCGTCTCGACATTCTTGGCGATCGTGCCGACCAGACCCTCACCCAGCGCCAGCTTGGTGACGTGGACCGCCTCCTGCGCCAAGCCGCGGGTCGCGAAGAGTTCGAGCACGCCTTCGCGCAGCAGATAGATCGAACAGACTTCGCTGCGCAGCGATTCCCCGATGATCTCGACGACGGCGTTCAGCTTGGACTGGGCCGGGGTGCGCGACGCCATCACGTCGTGCAACCGCGTCAGGATTTCACGGGCGGAGGCGGCGGCGGAAACGGGCATGCGCGAATCGCTATCAGATCGCCCGGGAAGCGCCAAGAAATTCAGCGCGCGGCGAGTGTGATGGGACCGCCGCGCGGATTTCGATCGGGCTGGAAGCGCGACCGGAGCGTTAAGCCGCCCGCTTCTCCAGCGCCGCCGCCGCCTCGGCCATCAGCTGGGCGATGATGTCGGCGACGGGTTCTTCCTTGCTGACCATGCCGACCGACTGGCCCGCCATCAGCGAACCATTGTCGACATCGCCCTCGATCACCGCGCGGCGCAGGGCGCCGGCCCAGTAATGTTCGATCTGCAGCTGGGCTTCGGCCATTTCGACCTTGCCCTCGTCGAGCAGCTGCGCGACTTCACGCTGCTTGGCGGTGAACAGCTCGCTGCCCGCATTCTTGAGCGCGCGGACCGGGATCACCGGCAGGCGCGGGTCGATCTGGACGCTGGAGATCGCGTCGCGCGCGCTGGCGCGAAAGAACGCTTTCTTGAAGTTCGGATGCGCGATGCTTTCGGTCGCGCAGGCAAAGCGGGTGCCGAGCTGGACGCCCGCCGCGCCCATGTCGAGATAGCCGGCAATCGCCTCGCCACGACCGATCCCGCCCGCGACGAACACCGGCACCTGCTCCGAAACTTCGGGCAGGATTTCCTGCGCGAGCACGCTGGTCGACACCGGACCGATATGGCCGCCGGCCTCCATCCCCTCGACCACCAAGGCATCGACGCCGCTGCGGATCAGCTTCTTGGCAAGCGACAGCGCCGGGGCGAAGCAGATCAGCTTCGCGCCATTGCCCTTGATCGCATCGAGCGACCCCGCCGGGGGCAGGCCGCCTGCGAGCACGATGTGGGTGACGCCATGCTTCGCGCACACGTCGATCAGGTCGAACAATTGCGGGTGCATGGTGATCAGGTTCACGCCAAACGGCTTGTCGGTCAGTGCCTTGGTGCCCGCAATCTCCGCATCGAGCAGCTCGGGCGTCATCGCGCCGCACGCGATCAGGCCAAAGCCGCCCGCGTTGGAAATGGCGGAGACGAGGTTGCGCTCGCTTACCCACGACATCGCGCCGCACAAGATCGCAGTCTCGCTGCCCAGAAATTCGATGCCGCGCGCCATGCGGCGCTGAAGGCGCTGTTCACCAATGGTCATTGCGCCCGCCTAGCCGGGGGATGCGCGGTTAGGCAAGCGCGAGGCGTCGCGCGGATTATGGCGTGGACGCGACGGGGGCCGGTGCGGCAAGTTTGCTTCATGCGACAGGCGCTTCATCAACTGAGCGTGGCGACCCCCGGCCAGGGGCTGCACGAGATTACCGGTGCGGTGCGGCGCTGGGTGGGCGAGAGCGGGATCGACACCGGCCTGTTGACGCTGTTCGTGCGCCACACCAGCTGTTCGTTGCTGATTCAGGAAAACGCCGCCCCCGCCGCGCGTCGCGACCTGGAACGCTGGATCGCGCGGATCGCGCCCGAAAGCCGCGCGTATGAGCATGACGACGAGGGACCGGACGACATGCCGGCGCATCTGCGCGCCGCGATCACGGCCACGTCGATCGGCATTCCGGTTGCGGACGGTGCGCCGCTTCTGGGCACGTGGCAGGGCATCTATCTGTTCGAACACCGGCGCGCGGCGCACCGCCGCACGGTGGTGCTGCATCTGATCGGGGAATGACGATGGTCGCTATTCGCCGCCTGGGTCCGGGGGATGCCGCCGCGCTCACCGCGATGAACGCGCTGTTTGCGCGGGAGTTCGAGGATGAGGAAAGCTATTTGTCCGCGCCGCCGGGGTCGGATCATGTCGCAGCGCTGCTCGCCAATCCGCACTTCATTGCACTGGTGGCCGAGGCCGATGGCGCGTTGGTCGGTGCGCTCGCCGCTTATGTCCTGCCCAAGTTCGAACAGGCGCGTAGCGAAATCTATATCTACGACCTCGCCGTGGCGGAGGCGCAGCGGCGGCGCGGGATCGCCACCGTGCTGATCGACGCATTGCGCCCGATCGCGCGCGCGGCGGGGGCGTGGGTGATCTATGTCCAGGCCGATTATGTCGATCCGCCAGCCATAGCGCTCTACACCAAATTGGGGGTGCGCGAGGATGTGTTGCACTTCGACATCCCGGTCGATCCCGACTAAAGCCGCGCCATGATCGATCGTCGCACCCTGCTCGCCGCCGCTGCCGCCGCCCCGCTTGCCGCTTGCGCCCCGCGTGTCACTGCGCCGCGCCAGCCGCTGCGGGTTGTGACGTTCAACATCTGGCATGACGCGGGCAACTGGCCGCTGCGGCTCAAGCTGATCGTCGATGCGCTGCGCGCCGCCGACGCTGATGTCATCGCGCTGCAGGAAGTCCTTCAGGATGCGAAGAAGAACCTGCCCAATCAGGCCGAGACGATCGCCGCCGCGCTGGGTGGCTATCGCGTCGAGTTCATGTCGACTTCTCCGGTCGGCGCGGCCAATCGCTATGGCAATGCGATCCTGACCCGCCTGCCGGTGGTTGAGACCGACGCGATCAAGCTGGAGCCGTTCAACGACTATCGCACCGCGCTGCGCGTGCGGGTCCAGTCGGGCGGACGGCTGGTCGACATCGTCAATACACACCTTGCCCACCAGCCCGACGCCGGGCCGGTGCGGGCGCAGCAGATCAACGGCCTGCTTGGCTGGCTGCCCTCGGATGATGTGCCGCTAGTGCTGATGGGTGATTTCAACGCCCCGCTCGACGAAGCCGCGCTCGCGCCGATCGCGATTCGGGGGCTGGAGCCGGCGCTGTCGCCGGGCGCGACAGATACGACGCTGGTGGTCGCGCGGGGGCACAAGGCGCGCGTGATCGACCATATCTTCGCCGATCCGCGCGCGTTTGAGGTCAGCGGTGCGCGCCGCTTTGCCGATGCGGTGAACGGCGAATTCCCGTCGGACCATTATGCCGTGATGGCGACAGTGACGCCGCGCTGAGCGGGGCGGGGGAGGGAACTCCCCGCCACTCCATGCTTTGAACCGGGGCGGCCCGGGCCCCTCTGGCGATCTCCACGATCGTGATGTCGGACGCATCCAACCGGCCGGGGTCGCGCATGCCAAAAGAGCTGTGCGCTGCGTCCCGGCCTGTGTTCCACAGATCGAAGGATGGACTGGTTATGAAGTTTACCGCCCTCGCCGCTGCCGGTGCGGCCCTCGTCGCCGCGCCCCCTGCGCTCGGCGATCGCGCACCGACCGCCACGGAAACCGCGGCGATCGAAAAGGCGGTGCGCGCCGCCGGCTTCGTCAGCTGGGAAGAGGTCGAGCTGGACGACGACGGCCCCTATTGGGAGGTCGACGACGCGCGGATGCCCGACGGCAAGCGCTACGATCTCAAGCTGCGCCCCGGCACCTACGAGATCGTCAAGCGCGAACTGGAAGACTGACAGCGGGGCGCGAGGCGGCCGTGATCAGGCCGCCTCGTCCTCCGGCGCATCCAGGCCATAGGCGGTGTGCAGTACGCGGACAGCCAGTTCGGTCTCGTCCTCGTGAATCAGTACCGACACCTTGATCTCGCTGGTCGTGATGGCGAGGATGTTGATCCGGCGCTCGCCCAGCGTGTCGAACATCGTTGCCGCGACGCCGGCATGGCTGCGCATGCCCACGCCCACGACGCTGACCTTCGCGATCTTCGTATCGTGGATCAGCTCGTCATAGCCGATCGGCGCCTTCGCCTTTTGCAGCAGGTCGAGTGCGCGCGCGAGTTCGGCGCGCGGCACTGTGAAGGTGACGTCGGTCGATCCGGTCGCATGCGCGACGTTCTGGACGATCATGTCGACGTTGATCCCGCCTTCGGCCAGCGGGCCGAAGATATGCGCCACCGCGCCGGGGCGGTCGGGGACGTTGGTGAGCGTCACCTTGGCTTCGTTCTTGTCGGCGGCGATGCCGGTGATGAGCTGCCGTTCCACGTCGTTGATCTCCTCTTCGCCGACGATCAGCGTGCCGCGATGGCCTTCGTCGTCATGCGTGTCTTCAAACGAGGAGAGGACGCGCACGCGCACCCCCTCCTTCATCGCCAGCCCGACCGAGCGGGTCTGGAGCACCTTGGCCCCGACGCTCGCCAGCTCCAGCATCTCTTCATAGGTGACCTTGGTCAGCTTGCGCGCGCGCGGCACGATGCGCGGGTCGGTGGTGTAGACGCCGTCGACATCGGTATAGATGTCGCACCGGTCCGCCTTCATCGCCGCCGCGACCGCGACTGCACTGGTGTCCGATCCGCCACGACCCAGCGTGGTCACGCGATTGTCCTCGGCCAGGCCCTGGAACCCCGGGATCACCGCGACATGGCCGTCCGCCAGGCTGGCGTTGAGCGCATCGGTATCGATCGTGTTGATCCGCGCGCTGGCATGCGCGCTGCTGGTATGGATCGGCAACTGCCAGCCGAGCCAGCTGCGTGCCGGCACACCCATCGCCTGCAGCGTGATCGCCAGCAGGCCGCTCGTCACCTGCTCGCCCGATGCGACGACCACGTCATATTCGCACAGGTCGTAGAGCGGCGAGGCTTCCTTGCAGAAGCCGACCAGCCGGTCGGTCTCGCCCGCCATTGCGGACACGACGACCGCGACCTGATTGCCCGCCTCCCACTCGCGCTTCACGCGCGCGGCGACGTTGCGAATCCGCTCGATCCCGGCCATCGACGTGCCGCCGAACTTCATCACGATACGCGCCATCTGAACCTGTCCCCCAAAGTCCCGGTTGGGAAGCTGTGGGCGCGCTGATAAGAGGGGGGGATGGCGATGACAAGCAAAGCAACGATTGACCCGCGTGAAGCTGAACATTTCGGTCGGCTGGCGGCGGACTGGTGGAATCCCAAGGGCGAGTCGGCGATGCTCCACCGGCTCAACCCGGTGCGGCTGCGCTATGTGCGCGAAGCGATCGACGCGCATTGGGGCAGCGATCCGCGCGATTTCGCACCGCTGAAGGGCCGGACCGCGCTCGACGTCGGCTGCGGCGCGGGGCTGTTGTGCGAGCCGCTGGCGCGGATGGGCGCGCACGTGACCGGCGTCGATGCAGCGCCCGAGAATATCGGCGCGGCGCGCGCGCATGCCGAAGCGGCGGGCTTGGCGATCGATTATCGCGCGGGCGAGTTCGAAAGCGAGGTCGCCGGTCGCCAGTTCGACCTGGTCACATCGATGGAGGTGATCGAGCATGTCGCCGATCCGGCGGCGTTCGTGCGCGGCCTGGTCGCGGCGCTCGCGCCGGGCGGGCTGATGATTTTGTCGACTCCCAACCGCACCCCGCTATCGCGGCTGGCGATGATCACGGTGGGGGAGGGGCTGGGCATGATCCCGCGCGGCACGCACGATCACGCCAAGTTCCTGACGCCCGAGGAGCTGACCGCCCTGCTCGAGGATGCCGGGATGGCCGTATCCGACCTGCGCGGGCTCAGCTTCTCGCCCGGCGCGGGGTTTCATCTGAGCGAGGATACGGCGCTTAACTATCTGCTGACCGCACGGCGATCCGCGTAACGGTCAGGGATTCGCGGTGAGCGGTGGATACGGTCGAAGATCGTCGCTGAGGTTTGGTCGCTGGGCGAAGCTGGCGGCTGCGGGCGGTCGTCGGTCATGGTGCGTCTCCTGGTCTGCAGGCACCATGTCGTCCGGCTGGCCGGTGAGTGTCATGAGCAAAGCATGAGATCGCGCTGAGCGCGCTAGAACAGCCGCCCGCCATTGGGCACCGGCACGCTCGGGTGGAACAGCACGACTTTGCCCTCCGCATCGGGGAAGCCGAGCGTCAGCACTTCCGACATCATCGGCCCGATCTGGCGCGGGGGGAAGTTGACGACTGCGGCGACCTGTCGCCCGGGCAGATTCTCCGGCGTGTAGTGTTCGGTGATCTGCGCCGAGGAGCGCTTGATCCCGATCGCCGGGCCGAAGTCGATGGTCAGCTTGAACGCCGGCTTGCGCGCTTCGAGAAACGGTTCGGCGGCGATGATGGTGCCGACGCGGATATCGACCGCGAGGAACTGGTCGAAATCGATCTGCGGTGCGGCGGGGGCATCGGCGGCGTGGGTCATGTGCATCGCGCTCGATTGACACAGCTGGCCGGATTCGCCCAGTCCCCGTGCATGACCGCAAAGCTGCACCCAAGCTGGCTGGCCCCGCTCCAGAGCGAATTCGACAGCCCGTACATGGCCGATCTGCGCGCGTTCCTGCTGGCGGAAAAGGCGGCGGGGAAGCGCATCTTTCCCAGAAGCGCCGACTGGTTCCGCGCGCTCGACCTGACCCCGCCCGAAAACGTCCGCGTCGTGATCCTGGGGCAGGACCCCTATCATGGCGAGGGGCAGGCGCATGGCCTGTGCTTCTCGGTCCAGCCGGGGGTGAAGGTGCCGCCGAGCCTCGTGAACATCTACAAGGAACTAAAGAGCGATCTCGGCATCGATCCGCCGAAGCACGGCTTTCTGGAGCATTGGGCGAAACAGGGGGTGCTGCTGCTCAACACCTGCCTGACGGTCGAGATGGGGCTGGCGGCATCGCACAAGGGGCGCGGGTGGGAGCGGTTCACCGACGCAGTGGTGGCACAGGTCAACGCGCTGCCCGATCCGGTCGTGTTCATGCTGTGGGGCAGCCATGCCCAGAAGAAAGCGGCTTCGGTCGATCCGCGTCATCTGGTGCTGAAGTCGGTCCACCCGTCGCCGCTGTCGGCACATGGCGGGTTCTTCGGCTCGCGCCCGTTCTCGCAGGCCAATGCGTTTCTGCGCGCGCATGGGCGCGGTGAAATAGACTGGGCGCTGCCGACTGTATGAACGGCAGCGCCCAATCCCTCGGGGGCGAGGTGGTTAGAAGCTGAGCCGCGCCGAAACGCGGATGTCGCGGCCGGGAAGCGGCACGAAATCCTTGGTGAAGCTGGCGTGGCGGCGCGCGTCGACGTCGAAGATATTGTTCGCCGACAGGATGATCGCGGTCTCGCGCTTTTCGCCCAGCGGGTGCCAGGTGAGCGACGCGTTGACGAGCGTGAAGGCCGGGGTTTCGGTCTCGAACTCGGCGACGCGGGTCTGGCGGATCGCATGCTCGACCTCGACCCGGCCGCCGAACGCGCCCTGGCTGACATCGATTCCGCCAAGCACGCGGAACGGCGGGATGCGCGGCACCGCGCTACCGTCTTCCAGCTCGGCATTCACATAGTCCGCGACCAGATTGCCGCCGAGCGTGAAGCCGCCCTCACCGCCATCGATGAAGGTCGTGGAAATCTCGCCCTCGACGCCCAGATAGCGCGCATCGGCCTGGCGGAACTGGAACACCGGCAGCGCGTCGATCTCGTCGCCGGTCGCGACTTCATAGATGTAGTCGTCGAACCAGTTGGCATAGCCCGCGATCTGGAACTTCAGCGGGCCGGCAGCACCGCGTGCATAGACTTCGCCGCCCCAGCTCTTTTCGGTGCGGAAATTGGGGTTGCCGACTTCATAGGCCTGGGTCGCGACGTGCGGGCCGTTGGAGAACAGCTCCTCCGCCGACGGCGCACGGACGGCGCGCGAGACGTTGAAGCCGACCTTAACCTCGGGTGCGAGCGAATAGGACAGGCCGAGCGCGCCCGAAAAGGCGTCAAAGCGGCGGTCGAACGCGCCGGTCGGGCCATCCTCGTCCAGGTCGAGCTTGACGGTGTTCGAACGGACGCGGGTATGCTCGTAGCGTAGCGCGCCCTCCAGCCCGATCGCGCCGAGATCGACTTCCTGCAGCGTGAAGAAGCCATACTGGTCGGTTACATTCTCCGGCACGAACGCCTCGGCCCCGACTGCCGCGAAATCGCGCGTGAAGCCCTGGAACCCGGTCACGCCGCGCCAGCCATTGCGGTTGGCCTGCACCAGTTCGAGGCGGCCCTCGAAACCTTCGGCGTTGAAGACGGTGCCGACCTCGTCGCCCTCGAACTCGGTATGCTCATAGTCCGAATAGCCGGCACGAACGCGCAGCGCGTCGATGAAGCCGCCGATCTTGACCTCGCCGCGCATGTCGGCGCGGAATTGCTTGAGGCCGATCGTTACCGGACCCTCCTCCTCGACCGGGGCGCCGGGCGCGCCATGGTCGTGGTGGCCGCCCGGACGCGCCGGGACGCCATAGTTGGTGTCGTAATAGCCGGCCGAGAAGCCAAGGCTGCCACCATCGTTGATCAGCGCAATGCCGCCGCCCAGCGAATAGGTGCGCGTGCCGCTATTGGGCAGGCGATCGCGGCGGTTGGCATTCTCCAGCGCCTCGGCGGCTTCGTCGAGATTGCCTTCCGCCGTCTCCTCGGCGGCGATCTCACGCTGCTCGGCGCGCAGCGGCTCGCTCAGCACATAGCCGCCGACGCGCAGATCATCGCTCTTGCGATAGCTGCCATCGATATGCGCGACGATCTGCGGCGTGATCGCAAAGTCCACCGCGGCGCCGCCGCTGCGCTCGTCCGCAGCCGAGCCATAGGCGCCGATCGCGTCGACATGGAAACCGTTTTCCGGCACCGCGCGCGGGATGCGGCGGTCGAGCACGTTGACCGCGCCGCCGATCGCCTGGCTGCCGAACAGCAGCACGGCCGGGCCGCGCAGCACTTCGATGCGCTCGGCCGTCAGCGGTTCGATCGACACGGCATGGTCGGTCGAGGTGTTCGACACGTCGAGCGTGCCGAGGCCGTCGGTCAGCACGCGCACGCGCTCACCCTGGAACCCGCGCAGCACAGGGCGCGACGCGCCGGGGCTGAACGACGTGGCCGAAACGCCCGGCACTTGCGTCAGCGATTCGCCGATCTGCCCGCGAATGTCGCGCACCAGTTCGTCGCCAGTCACCACCGACGTACCGGCGAGCAGGTCGAGTCGTTCGATGCCCGGCGCGCTGATCACCACTTCCTCGACCGTCTCGCCATGCACCGGGTTGCGGCTCGACCGGTCACGCTCGGCATGATCGCTGGTCTGGGCGAATGCGGGGGCGGCAAGCACGCTCGTGGCGAGCAGAAGGGTGGTGAACTTCATGATACGCAATTCCCTGAAACGGAGTTGCGCGCTCTCTTAAGTGCTATGATACAACGTCACAAGTAGGAATTTGTTGCAGTGCGACGGATGTTTGGTCGGCGATCAGTCGGCGGGTGCGGCCACCCGATCCTCGACCACAGGTTCGTAATCGTCCCCGGTCCATACTGACGCGGTGAACCGCCGGGCGCCATGGGCGTCGACCTGCCAGCGCCAGATCAGCGTACCATCGGGGGATGCGCCGCCCCCGCTGCGTGCGTCTGACGCTGCGGGAGGCGGAACCGGCGTGCCGGTGCACGCGGCCCTGCGCACCCTGGGCTGCTCGGGCAGTGCGCGCGGCTTGGCGAGCGCATCGCCCGCGTCATAGCTCCACTTCCATCCGCCACTATCCTGACGGTGCCACACGGTCGTGAAATAGCCGGACCCGCCGGGACGCACCCAAGGGCCGGTGTTGACGGCCGTCGAGCCGTCGCACGCCACATAGCTTTCCGCCGGCCACCATTGCACCGCGATCGGCGGTTCCTTGCGATCCTTCAGGAATGCCTGCGCATTCGACGGCTGCGGCAGGAACATCACCGCGTCATCGGTAGCAAAGGCGCGGAATGCGGCCCATTGCCCCTCAGTCTGCGCCATCCGGTTGAACGCGCGCTCGGCATCGACCGCACTCTGGCCCTGCATCGCGAGAAGCAGGACCGCGCCGATCACAGCACGCTCGCGTCAAAGTCGATATCGGCGTTGCGATAGGCCGCGACCAGCGTATTGCGCAGCAGGCAGGCGATGGTCATCGGCCCGACGCCGCCGGGCACCGGGGTGATCGCGCCCGCGACCGACGCCGCGCTGTCGAACTCGACATCGCCGACCAGCGCGCCCTCGACGCGGTTGATGCCGACGTCGATCACGGTCGCGCCGGCCTTCAGCCACTCGCCCTTGACGAAGCCTGCCCGACCGACGGCCGCGACGACGATGTCGGCGCGGCTGACATGGTGCGCCAGGTCGCGGGTGCGCGAATGGGCGAGGGTGACGGTGCAGTTCGCCGCAGTCAGCAGCGCCGCCATCGGCTTGCCGACCAGGATCGAGCGTCCGATCACGATCGCGTCGAGGCCCGACAGGTCGCCGATCTGGTCCTGCAACAGCATCAGGCTGCCCAGCGGTGTGCACGGGACCAGCCCGTCGATGCCCAGCGCGAGCCGGCCGGCGCTGACCGGGGTCAGGCCGTCGACATCCTTGTTCGGATCGATCGCCGCGACCACCGCCTGTTCGTCGAGATGGCGAGGCAGAGGGAGCTGCACCAGGATACCGTCGACCGCCGCATCGGCGTTCAACTGGCGCACCAGCGCGATCAGCGTATCCTGGGTCGTGTCGGCGGGCAGGCGATGTTCGAAGCTCGCCATGTTCGCGGCGACCGTCGCCTTGCCCTTGCTTCGGACATAGACGGCGGAGGCGGGATCGTCGCCGACCAGCACCACCGCGAGGCCTGCCTTGCGGCCCGCCTGTGCCTCGAATGCCGCCGCAGCTTCGCCCACACGGGCACGCAGGTTTGCGGCGAATGCCTTGCCGTCGATGATCTCAGCGCTCATGCCCGGCCCCATAAAGCGATGCGGCGATTCCCGCCAGTCTCTCGGGATCGCCCGCAATCGACAGGCGCTTCACCCGTGCGGTGTCCCCGGCGATCAGCGCCACGTCGCGCTTCGCCACGCCGAACGCTTTGGCGACCAGCTCGATCAGCGCCGCATTGGCCGCACCTTCGACCGGCGGCGCGGCGATGCGCGCGGCGAAATGCTCGGCCGTGCCGGGGAGCAGCGCACTTTTCGACGCGCGCGGCGTCGCGCGCACGGCAATGATCAGGCCCGGCGGCGCTTCCCGCCAGGGCTCGCTCACGCCGCCGAGCCGGCCAGCGCGAGTGCGAGGTTGGGAATCACCGCATAATTGATGATCGCGATCAGGATCAGCACCACGAACGGCGCGAAATCCATCGGGCCGGTATCGGGCAGGATGCGGCGGATCGGGCGATAGATCGGCTCGGTCAGCGTATTCAGGCCGCGCCACATCGCGCTGACGAAATCATTATAGGTGTTGATCACGTTGAACGAGATCAGGATCGACAGCACCGCCTGGATGACGATGACCCACCACAGCGCGTTGAGCAGGATCTGTACGATCCCGAAAAGCATGTTCAGAAACGGGTCCAATCGGGCCTCCGGAGTTTTGCCCCTTTTCTAGAGGAAAAGGGCGGATATCGGCAACTGTGGTAGCTATATAAGACGGCTCAGCGGTGGACCAAGGTGCCCGCGCCCTGCGTCGTGAAGATTTCGAGCAGCATGGCATGCGGGATACGCCCGTCGAGGATGACGGCGGCGTCCACCCCGGCATCGACCGCAGCGACGCAGGTCTCGACCTTGGGGATCATCCCCCCGCTGATCGTGCCATCCGCCTTCAGCGCCATGATCCGGCCGGGGTCGAGGTCGGTCAGCAGCTGCTTGTCCTTGTCCAGCACGCCGGGAACATCGGTCAGCAGGAAGAACCGCGCTGCCCCCAGTGCCCCCGCAATCGCCCCCGCCATGGTATCGGCGTTGATGTTGTAGGTATGCCCATCGGCGCCCAGCGCGATCGGCGCGATCACCGGGATGAAGCCCTGTTCGCTCAGCGTTGTCAGCACCGATGCGTCGACCGCAACCGGCTCGCCGACGAATCCCAGATCGACATGGCGCTCGATCCCCTGCAGCGGATCGGCGGCGTCGCGCTGTACCTTGCGCGCGGTGACGAGGCCAGAATCCTTGCCCGAAATGCCCAGTGCCTTGCCGCCCGCCGCGCTGATCCAGCTGACGATTTCCTTGTTGATCGATCCCGCCAGCACCATTTCGGCGATGCGCGCGGTTTCGGCGTCGGTGACGCGCAGCCCCCCGACGAACTGCGATTCGACGCCCAGCCGCTTGAGCATCGACCCGATCTGCGGCCCGCCGCCATGCACGACCACCGGGTTGATGCCGACGGCTTTCAGCAGCACGACATCCTCGGCAAAATCGCGCGCCAGCTCGGGATCGCCCATCGCGTGGCCGCCATATTTCACGACGAACGTCTTGCCCTTGTACCGCTGCATATAGGGCAGCGCGTCGGTCAGCGTCTCGGCCTTGGCCAGCATCGCGGGGTCGGGTGCGTGATCGGTCATGCCGCGCCCTTAGGCTGCGGGGGCGTTCCGGTCCAGATGGCGTCCCAACGCGACAAAGGCATAGATCAGCACCGGCACCAGCAGCGCCGACAGCGCGATCTTCGAAATCAGCTGGCCGACCAGCAGCGGACCGATCGGGAATTCGCCGTAAAAGGCGAGGGTGATGAAGATCAGCGTGTCGACGATCTGGCTGAGGATGCCCGCGACCCCGGCGCGCAGCCACAGCATCTTGCTGCCCTCGCCGCCGCGCATCGCGCTGAAGATCGTGACGTTCAGCGTCTGTGACACGCCATAGGCGACGATGCCCGCGCCCCAGATGCGCCAGGTCGTCCCCAGGATCAGCTGGATCGCGTCGCGATATTCCGGCCCCATCTTGGGCGAAGCGGGCAGGGCCCAGACCAGCCAGGACAGCAGCATCGAGGCGAGCAGCGGAATGAAGCCGAACCGCACCAGCTGGTTCGCGGTCGCGCGCCCGTGAAGCTCGGCAATCGCGCTCGACACTGCGACCAGCAGCAGGAAGGCGAAGATCCCCGCCTCCACCGCCAGCGGCCCCAAAGCCACCTGCTTGTTACCCAGCACGCCCGCTATGCAGACCATGCCGCCGTAGAAGATCGAAAGGACGAAGAGCGAGCGCGTCAGCGGAGCCGGTGTGGTCATTGCGCTGCGTAACGCGGTTTCACGCGATACGGAAGCACCTAGCGGCGACCGAAACGCACGCTATGGTGCCACCCCGGAACGCCGCGCGCAGACGCGGCACGAAGGGGTCTTTTAGTTGAACAATCTTCCGATCGGCATTCTCGGCATCGTCGCGATTCTCGCGATCGCCTTCCTGCTCTCCTCGAACAAGCGCGCGATTCGGCTGCGGGTCGTCGGCCCGGCCTTTGCGCTGCAGGCGGGCATCGCGTTCCTCGTCCTCTACGTCCCCGCCGGCCGCTCCGTAATCGAGTGGATGGCGAAAGGCGTCTCGGAGCTGCTCGGCTATGCTCAGGCGGGGACCGACTTCATCTTCGGCCCGCTCGCCCGGCCCGAAGTCGGCGGGCAGAGCTTCGCGATTGCCGCGCTGCCGGTCATCATCTTCTTCGCCGCGCTCGTCTCGGTGCTCTATCACCTCAAGATCATGCAGTTCCTGGTCCGCTGGATCGGTGGCGCGATCGAGAAGGTGACCGGGGTCAGCAAGGTCGAATCGCTGTGCTCGGCGGCCAACATCTTCGTCGGCCAGAGCGAATCGCCGCTGGTGATCCGCCCCTATCTCGCCAGCCTCACCCCGTCGCAGCTGTTCGCGATCATGTCGGTCGGCATGGCTGGCGTCGCTGGGACGATCCTCGCCGCCTATGCCGCGATGGGGATCAACATCCAGTATCTGCTCGCCGCCAGCTTCATGGCCGCTCCGGGCGGGCTGCTGATGGCCAAGATCATGATGCCCGACGAACCGGTGGTTAAGCCGGAGGAACTCCCGCTCGAGGACACGCTGGTCGATGGCGAGGAAGCCGTGATCCGCGCAGTCGAGAATGAGGTGGACGAAGAGCGCGCCGCCAACATTATCATGGCCGCCGCAATGGGTGCGCAGACCGGCGTCAAGATCGCGGTCGCGGTCGGAGCGATGGTCCTGGCGTTCGTGGCGCTGGTGGCGCTCGCCAATGGCCTGCTCGGCACGGTCGGCGGCCTGTTCGGCTATCCCGAGCTGACCTTCCAGGGGATCATCGGCACCGCGTTCGCGCCGGTCATGTTCCTTGTCGGCATTCCGTGGAACGAGACGGCGGCAGCCGGCGGGCTGTTCGGCACCAAGATGGTGCTGAACGAATTCGTCGCCTTCCTCAACCTTGGCGAAACCTCGGGTCTGAGCCCGCGCAGCACCGCGATCATCACTTTCGCGCTGTGCGGCTTTGCCAATTTCAGCTCGATCGCGATCCAGATGGCCGCGACCGGCAGCCTTGCGCCCAACCAGCGCCCGATGATCGCGAAGCTGGGGATCAAGGCGCTGCTCGCTGGCAGCCTTGCCAACCTGCTTAGTGCCGCGCTAGCGGGGCTGATGCTGCCTTAAGGAGCAATCGCCCCGCGGCCGTTCGGCGCGCGGGGCGACTTGCTCTCAGCGCCCTTGGGCCAGCGCCGCGCGTGCGACCTCGTCGTCCTGCGCCGCCGATCCGCCGGAGACTCCGATCGCCCCGATGATGCGCCCGTCGCGCACGACCGGTACGCCGCCGCCGATCGGCACGACCTCGTCCAGCGCTAGCGTGACGGTGCGTCCGCCCAGCACGCGCTTTTCGAAGTCGATGGTCGCGCCCTTCATCCGCGCCGATGTCCGTGCCTTTTGCTCGGCGATGCGGATCGATCCGAACTGCGTGTCGTCCATGCGCAGGAACGCGACCAGTTCGCCCGACGGATCGACGACCGCTACCGCCATACGGAACCCGCGCTTGCGCGCCTCGCCCACCGCGCGTTCGGCCAAGGCCTGCGCGTCGCGCAGCCCGATTGCCGGGCCATAAGCGGGTGCAGGCGCCGGAGCTGGGGTTGGCGCAGCGGCCGGCGGGACCGGAGCCTGCTGTGCGACACCCGGCTGGCT
>VYKS01000362.1_pt1 | contig 18294 bp, 15 predicted proteins | sample 5114511 | NCBI WGS metagenome assembly VYKS01 (sample SAMN12291795, study PRJNA351875) | freshwater metagenome | isolation source: freshwater lake | place: USA: Michigan, Gull Lake | collected 2011-07-05 | reverse complement strand
AGAACAGAGTAAATCTGTTAAGGCAGGTGCGAAACCCCGCAAGGGAAAGAAGCAGAAACCTAAATCGTGAGGTTTGGGAATCACCGTCCGTTTTACGGCGGTGAGGATGTCAACACTTTAGCAGGTTCCAAAATCAATCGAGATAATCCCCCAGCAAGACAGGATGCGATCGCTATTCAAACCCTAGAAGCAGCCGGGGCGGTTTTGGTGGGGGCGACCAATATGGATGAGTACGCCTACGGTTTTGTCACCGAAAATGCCCATTATGGAGCAACTCCCAACCCCCTCGATCCTAGTCGCGTCTCGGGGGGATCCTCCGGTGGTTCCGCCGCCGCCGTTGCCGCTAATTTAGTGCCTCTCGCCCTCGGTTCCGACACTAATGGTTCGGTGAGGGTTCCCGCCGCTTGCTGTGGCGTGGTGGGGCTAAAACCCACCTTTGGGCGCGTATCCCGTCAGGGCTTATTTTTGTTCGTTAGTAGTTTGGATCATCTGGGATTTTTTAGCGGCAATGTGGCGGATATGGCGGCTATTTGGAGTCTTTTTGCCAAAAATAACCTTAAAGCCCCTTTACATGGCTTAGAGGGCGTAAAAATAGCCCTTGCCGACGATTATTTTCAGCAGGGAGCCGAACCAGAAGTAATCGAGGCGGTGACAGCGATCGCCGAACGTTTAGGAGTTACCAAAAAAATCACCATTCCCGAAACCGCCCGCGCCAGGGCAGCCGCCTATATAATTACCGCTTCCGAGGGCGCAAATTGGCATTTACCGCGTTTACAGACCAGATTAGAGGATTTTGACCCCGCAACCCGGGATCGCTTCTTGGCAGGGGCATTAATTCCCTCTAGCTGGTATTTACAGGCTCAACGTTTTCGCCGTTGGTATCGCGATCGTCTGCGAGAGATTTTCACCGAAGTCGATATTATCCTCACCCCGACGATTCCCTGTATTGCGCCACCGTTAGGAGTAGAAAAAATGATTATTGACGGGCAAGAGCTATTAATTCGCCCTAATTTAGGCAGATTCACCCAACCTTTTTCTTTTATCGGTTTACCTGCCCTTTCTTTGCCGATTAAACGTCCATCCCAGCTACCTTTAGGTTTGCAAATCATCGCTGCCCCCGATCGCGAAGACTTAATCCTAAGCGTAGCCAAGGTTTTAGAGGAAATGCTAATCTAAGCATCAGCTTCAATCACATCTAACCAAGCGGCGGCCGATCGCTCCCAAGTGTCAGTTAGGGCAATTTGACCACATCTTGCGCGCTCTTGGGCTAAAAGCTGGGGATTTTTCAGTAATTCGACAATTTTCCAGGCTATAGCTTCCTGAGTAGCGGGATCGGTTACTTCCCCCGGCACTTTCACACAGTAGTCTTTTTCTCGAAAAACGGCAAAATCCGTCACCACTGGCAGACAGCCCACCACTGCCGACTCGCGCACAGAAATACAATCGATCTCACGATAGGTGCAACCGTAGTAATGAATAGCAGAGCGCGCTTTTTCCTCGATTAGTTGACGATAACCCATCATTCCGCGATCAACTACCCCCGGACTAGCTTTAATCAAAGCGATTAAATTATCGCGCCATTCCCTGCGATCGCCAATGCCATCCCGTTTAGTAAAACCATAGTAGAGATGTAACTCGGCCGCGGGAATTTCCGCCTTGATAATCGGCCAGCCATGCTTTAACATCGACTCTAGGCCGCGATAATAACGAGAGGCATAGACTAGACGATAGGGAAGATAGTCACTTTCCGGCACTGTCTCACTTACAGCCAAAAGGGAAGTATCGATACCATTAGGAACAATCGGACATTGATGATCGGCACAGAAATCCAGTAAATCCCGTTGATATTGGCTTTTACAGAAAATTTTGTCATATCTAGCCAAAATTTCCGGGGTATAGGAGTCTGCCGGCACTTTAATATCTTGCCAATCAAAAAAAATTCGTTCTGCCTTGGTACCCGGACGGCAATAGGTGGGATGACGAGAGATCACCAATGTCTCAAAGTGATCCTGCCAATTCATGTGGTAATAATTAACATAGCGAATACCGTCCTGTTCCCCTTCCATACCCTCACAATTGCCAAAAATCGTCACTTTATAGCCGCGTTTCGTCCATTCCTGCGCTAAAAAAGCCACCGATGCCTGGGTGCCACTGGCCCCCCGTTGCCAAATTTCCGCCGGACGCATGGGACGATATTTTTCTGTGTAAATAACGATCGATTTTTTCGGCCAACGACGGGCGCTCAAACGCTGTTTAATTTGAAATAGGGAAGGTGCGCTGGCCCGTAGCCATTGTTTGAGATTAGATTGTAGGGATGGAGTAGCTTGTGACACTCTTTTTCTCCAAGATCGAGGGAAAATAGGGGCGATGGGTGATAGAGTCTTAGTTTCTCGAATTTAACTCGATTTCTCGACTCAGTAGAACAATTCGAGCCTATCATATAATGGGTTCAAGTCAAAAATCAATCTTTTTATTGCCAGCTATCGACAAGGAAATCTATGAAAATTGTCATCCCGATCGTGTTTTATCGCAAAGGAGGAGTAGAAAGAGTCATTATCTCTTTAATACCTAGCTTATTAGAATACGTCGAACAAATTATTATCGTCCTTCCTCGTAATGATATTGAATATTTTAAGTCTTTAATGCCTGATTCCGATAAACTTATCTATGAGGATTTTGCTTTTTACCCCCAGAGTTTTGAGACAAAACTAATCTATTTTTATGGTCTTCTAGCGAATTTTTACAAAACCCTAAGACTGACTTCTATTTATCGTCTTTTCTCTCGTAGAATTGAACTTTTACGCATCGAAGCAAGAATTAATCAGATTATCAAGCGTTACCAAGCTGATCACTGTTTGTATGGGATGACTAATCGGATTTCTCCCCCCAATGTCAAGGTTACTTTAAGTGGCATTATTTATGATGTCTTTTGGCAATTTGCTCCCTTAACTTACTCAGAATCCTATCAAGAACCCTACAATGAAGTCTTAAAAGAATGGTTAGATAAGGCCGATCTACTGTTCACGATTTCCCAAAAAACTAAAGACGATGTTTTAAAGGTTTTTCCCAATGCTACCTATGCTAGTAAATTAAAAGCTGTACCCTTAGCAGGATTTGTCGAGCAGTCTAATCCCAAGAGTGATTTAGTCAAAAGTGAGCTAGTTACTTTTTATTTTCCCTCCTCCTTTGGTATCTACAAAGATCATCTGACTTTGCTCAAAGCAGCCATTAAACTAGCGAAACAAGGTTTAAAATTTCAAATAGTTTTCATCGGTAAAGAAACCGATAATCTAGTTAGTGGAAATCTGCAATTATCTCAACAATCCAAAACTCAAGAATACCAAGATTATCTCAAAGAATGTACCCGAGTTTATCGGGAAAATCAAGAAATTTTCGAGAGTCATATCAAGGGATTAGGTTATCAAGACTATGAAACATTGCAATTTTATTATCAAACCTGTTCCTGTGTGGTATTTCCCTCAAAATACGAAGGTTTTGGATTAGCAATAGCGGAAGCCATTTTACAAGGTATTCCCGTTATCGCTTCCGATTTAGAAGTGTTTCAAGAACAGGTAGAATTATATAATTGTCCTGAAAGAGTGCAATTCTATACTAGGGGAGATGCGGAGAGTTTAGCCAACTGTTTAGAACAATTTATCCTCAATCCAATTCCTCGCTTGTTACCCGAAGATATCCCCAATAAAATTAATCTCTGGACTTGGGAAGATGTGGCGAAAAAATATGTAGAACTACTGAAAGAAAATGCAGGTTACTGATCTCTATATCTACCCGATTAAATCCTGTCGAGGTATTCAATTATCCCAAGCTGAAGTGACTCCTAAAGGTTTACTCTGGGATCGAGAAATGATGTTAGTGGATGGCAAGGGTAAATTTATCACTCAAAGGGAATATCCGCAATTAGCCACGGTTTCTATAACGATTACCGAAGATAATTTTTCTCTAAAAACATCTCAAGACTGCCTGACTTTTCAGCCTAATTTCACAGGAGAAAAAAGAGCGGTTCAAATCTGGGAATCTCAAACTATAGCCATAGATCAAGGGGATGAAATCGCCGAATGGTTCGAGAAAATTCTGGACATTCCTTGTCGTTTATTGCGACAATCTCCCGATTACCTGCGTCCTGCGAATCCTCAGTATGCGGGGAACGATCATACTCCCGTCAGCTTTGCCGATGGTTATCCAATTTTATTAACTAATACTGCCTCTTTAGAGGATTTAAATAAGCGCTTACTTGAACCCGTGCCGATGAATCGTTTTCGTCCTAATATTGTTATTAGTAGCGATCGAGCTTTTAGCGAAAGTAGTTGGCAAAAGATCACAATTGCTGAGATCACCTATGCTCTGGTTAAACCCTGTAGTCGCTGTATTATCACCACCACCGATCAAGAAACAGGTATGAGAAATTCTCAGATGGAACCCCTAAAAACCTTAAGAACTTTTCGCAGTTTCCCCGGGGGAATTATGTTCGGAGAAAATGTCATCCCCGAAAAGACAGGTACAATTAAAGTCGGCGATCCTATTAGCGTAATCTAGAGATATAGAGATATGGGGGAATGGGGAAGTGGGGAAGTGGGGGAATTTCAACTAAAACCCTAACACCCTAACACCCTAAAACCCCAACACCATCCAACACCCATCCCCCCACAAGGTTAAGATAAATAACCATAAGAACAATACTTGACTAGAGACACTGAAACCATGCCCCTTGATACCGCATCGATTTTAGAAGTATTACGTCCCGTTCAAGATCCGGAACTGCAAAAAAGCCTAGTGGAATTGAACATGATCCGCAATGTGGCGATCGATGGCGGAAAAGTTAGCTTTACCCTAGTTTTGACCACTCCTGCCTGTCCTTTGCGCGAATTTATCGTTGAAGACTGCCAAAAAGCCGTTAAACAGCTGCCCGGTGTGGAAAGTGTTGCCGTGGATGTAACTGCCGAAACCCCGCAACAAAAAGCTTTACCGGATCGCCAAGGTGTGGAGGGGGTTAAAAATATTATCGCCGTTTCCAGTGGTAAGGGCGGTGTGGGAAAAAGTACCGTGGCTGTGAATATCGCCGTCGCCTTGGCTCATTTAGGGGCAAAAGTGGGGCTATTAGACGCGGACATCTACGGCCCCAACGCCCCGACAATGTTGGGCTTAAATGACGCACAAGTGAGCGTACAGGGCGCAAATGGCGAGATATTGGAACCCGCTTTCAACCATGGCATCAAAATGGTTTCCATGGGCTTTTTGATCAACCCCGATCAACCGGTAATCTGGCGCGGTCCGATGTTAAACGGCATTATCCGTCAGTTTCTCTATCAAGTCAATTGGGGCGATTTAGACTATTTAATCGTCGATATGCCTCCCGGTACTGGGGATGCACAATTAACTTTAATTCAATCGGTCCCCCTAGCGGGTGCGGTGATTGTCACCACTCCCCAGACGGTTTCTTTAATTGATGCGCGCCGGGGTTTAAAAATGTTCCAACAGCTAGGGGCGCGGGTTTTGGGTATTGTGGAAAATATGAGTTATTTTATCCCTCCCGATCAGCCCGATCGCTCCTATGATCTATTTGGTTCCGGTGGTGGGGAAAAAACCTCGCAAGAATTGGGCATTCCTTTACTGGGATGTGTGCCTCTGGAGATATCCCTACGGGAGGGCGGTGATACTGGTGTACCAGTGGTTGTGGGGCAACCGGAATCGGCCTCAGCTAAAGCCCTGATAGCGATCGCTCGTCAGGTGGCGGCGAAAGTATCCGTAGCAGCCTATAGTTAATAAATTTGGGGAGAGAAATGGTGAGAAGACAGTCCCTTATTAGTAGGAAACTAAGGGGTTTTAACGAGCAGTTTAGCTTCATTTTCCGGGACATAGCCCAAATTGATTGGCTTTTGTTCGTTTTGGTGACGGGTTTAACCGCTTTCGGTGGTTTAATGATTCGTAGTGCCGAAAGGAACACCACCGCTCTCGACTGGTGGCAACACTGGTTATTCGGTGCCGGGGGAGTGGCGATCGCTGTATTTCTGTCCCGTTGTCGTTACGAAAGTCTGCTGAAATGGCACTGGTTAACCTATCTTCTCACCAATCTCTCCCTAATTGCGGTAATTGTCCTAGGGGTGACGGCGAATGGGGCGCAAAGTTGGATTAATATCGGCAGTTTTAACGTGCAACCGTCGGAATTTGCCAAGGTAGGTTTAATTATCACCCTGGCAGCCCTCCTACATCATCGTCCCGCCGATAATCTTTTTGCGATCGCTCGTGTATTTGCCGTCACTGCCATCCCCTGGGTGTTAATTATGGCGCAGCCGGACTTGGGGACAGGATTAGTCTTTGGAGCAATTACCCTAGGCATGATTTACTGGGCTAATGCGAAACTCCCTTGGATGATTATCCTGTTATCTCCCCTCGCATCGGTTTTTCTGTTTAATTTACTTTTTCCTGCTTGGATTGTTTTAGCAATTATCATCGCTGTCCTTGCTTGGTTTACCCTTCCCTACCGTTTTTTATCTACTTTCATCGTGGTGGCAACTAATCTGGCAGTGGGTAAATTAGGCGAGGTTTTTTGGGGTTTATTAAAAGAATATCAAAAAGATCGTTTAACCCTATTTCTTGACCCAGAAAAGAATCCTTTGGGGGGAGGTTATCAATTAATTCAATCCCGCATTGCCATCGGATCGGGAGAATTATTGGGACGGGGATTACACCAAGGCACCCAAACCCAATTAAATTTTATTCCCGAACAACACACCGATTTTATCTTCTCCGTAGTTGGGGAAGAATTCGGTTTTGTCGGCAGTATTTTGGTTTTAATAGCTTTCTGGTTAATCTGTTGGCGTTTGTTAGTCATTGCTAATACTGCTAAAGAAAACTTTGGTTCTTTAATAGCGATCGGTGTTCTCTCAATGATCGCTTTTCAGGCAATTCTTAATATTAGCATGACCGTGGGATTAGCCCCGATTACAGGGATTCCTTTACCCTGGTTAAGTTATGGACGTTCATCTTTATTAACCAATTTTATCGCCTTGGGTTTAGTGGAATCCGTGGCTAATTATCGCCCCCGTAAGCGTTTGTACTAAGTAGTCGTGCAGCTATCAGTGATCAGTTATCAGTTATCAGTGATCAGTGATCAGTTATCAGTTATCAGATTTGAGTTTTAAGTGTGGAGTATTAAATAGAAGTTTCCCACTGTCTTTTTACTGATTACTGTTTACTGATTACTGTTTACTGATCACGGCAAAAAGCTGACGGCTTAGATGTATATAGCGTTTTTCAGTCTGCTGAGGTACAAAAGTTATGGGTTTTAGGCAAAAGGCAAGAGGCAGAAGGCAAAAGGGAAGAAAAATAGGTGTACCTCAATAGCTTAGGAAACGCTATAATTAATTTTGCTTAGGTAATTAATATTTGAGCAGATTTAGTAGACCTCTTGCATAAATCCGAAAACAAACGATAGAAACAATAATGGGAGGGACTTTCAGTTAATTATTTATTAGTAGTTGATAATCTTCAAAAATGTTGCTGTACAAGGATCGACTTAAGACTTTTGCAAGAGGTCTAATTTCGCCGAAAAAATGGGTCATTTTTGCAAAACTTTACAAGGCTGCACCTGGTGACACGAACCTTCTGTTTACGCCGACACTTAGGTTGGTAGCCCATTTTGTTGTAGATCAGGTTTGTTCAGAACGCGAAGGCATTGACCAACTCTTGATTTTACCCAAAGTGACGGGCATCTGAAGCACTACATCCAGGGTAAATAGAAAAACCTTGCGTCCCCGACTACTCCTTTCTGGGTCAGAGAACTCTAGCTTGATATCCCAACAGTCACTGTTTCGCCGACAGAAGGGGCTTTTTTCGACTTCTATAGTGTCGAGTTGACGACGCTCGGCGATCGCTTTCGCAAAGACGGAAGCTGCTTGGAAGATGTTGGTGGCGGCGAAGTTGAGGGCGCGATCGCGCGAAGTCTGACCCACATTGCGTAGATCATTGTAGACTCGGTTGAGGAACGAAGTCAGAGCTTGTTGGATGAGGGGTGCTTGGGCTTCGTCCACCTGACGAGAGATCGCCACCATCGCCGCGTTGACCAGGGTATTCACTTTCCAGCCGTACATTCCTCGGATATCATGTACCTTCACGACTGGCACAACCTGACCAGAGAATAGTTCAACTGTGCGGTTAGTTTGTCGGGCGGGGATGCTAATTCGTTCTACAAATTCATCACTGCTTTCTTGTTCCAGTTGACCTACTAACATCAGCACAAACATCTCGTAGATCTGGTCTGAAAACGCTCCTGTTGGCTCTAGGACATAGATCGTGTCTCCATCCAGGCTCAACGTCCAGATCAACGAACGGCTTTCGTCTGGGTTGCGATCGAGGTGTTCAACCATCTGACGGGGATTGTAGGGGTCTGGCGGAACCAAGATGCTGTCCATTTCTACCGGAGCCATCCGTTCTTTGAAGGTATCAACACAGGTTTCATCGCCAAAGTCATAGCTCAAGGTTCCCAGAGCATAAACATGGCCCGAAAAAGCGGTACTAGCCTCCACCGTAGCCGGGTCAGCCGACGCAGTTACCGCTACTTCGGCCGCCATTGGCGTAGCCGATTGCATTGTCATAGTAGAGTCTCCAACCGAACTTGCTGCGATCGCAGTAATCCCAGCAGGAATACTCGACGTATCCCCTGCGATCGCCGTGCCATAGCCAGCCCATTCTGTGCGGGTCACTTGGTCGCCTGCAAAGGAAATGGTAACAGAAGGTTGTCCAAACAGCACCTTCATCGCCCCAGGGATATTCACAAAGCCGCGTAGACAGCGTTCTGGTTCTTCTACAACGTTTGGGTCACAGGGAATAGCAGTATTCAGCAGTGCGGTTCGGACGGCTTCAGCATCAACAGTTTTACCTTGTTGCACTTGCAAACTCATTAACAGCGCAGCAATACCCGTCATCACCGGAGCCGCCATGCTGGTTCCGGTTAGGCGCACAGGTTTTTCCGTGCAAGGTTGCGCCCCTAAAATATCTTCACCCGGAGCCAGGATACCCTCTTCTGCATTATTGCCGCCCCAGTTGCTAAAGTGGCACGGCGTACCATCAACCTTTGCGGCTCCCACTGCCAAAGTTCCCGATATCACAGCAGGCAAACACCAGCATTCGCCTAAATTGTTCCCCGTCGGCGAGACGATCAAGATATTGTTATCAATACATTTTTTAATCGCTTTAACTAGGATTTCTTCCCCTTCTCCGGTTTGGGTTGGGCGACAAAAAGCGCAGTGGATAATATTTGCACCCAACTCTAAGGCTAAGTCGAAGGCACGGGCTAAATTGAGGGGAGACAGCACCTCGTTATAGCCACTCAGAGCTATACCATTGTCGCTCGTAACTACGGCATCGTGAGGCATATTGATGACTCGGCAGTTGGGAGCAATGCCAAAAACAGGGCTATGTTCTTGACCCACGATGGTACTGGTGATATGACAGGCATGGTCATTGAGTTCAACACGATTTATGGTGTTGGGTATAGCACTTTCAAGAGCCTCTTGTTTCGCTTTGCCCTTTAGCCCCTGGTCTCGGATGGCTTGGAAGGTGGCGTAATCTTCTGGGCTGATGGGAGGTGCTGGTTCGTGCCAGTAGGGAAACACCTTAGAAACATTGGCTCCAGCAAAACAGGATAATGTGTGGTCTGGGTTGCCATCTAGAATTACAATCGTGATCCGAGGATCGCCTAATGTTTGGTTGTGAAGTTCAGCCAGTCCGGGAATGCGATCGTCCAGGTCATGGGGATGGAGTGCGATCGATAGTTGGGTTGCAGAACTCTCAACTTCACTGGCCCAAACCCCTGCTGATTTTTCTCCCTCAGCGACACTGGATGAATCTGGAGCCTGGGCGATCGCATCTGAAGCCGTCAATTCAACAGCCTCAGCCTCCGTCTCTTCAACTTGCTCTGAGGTATTTTCAGGACTTTCTCCTATCTCAGCCGAGGCAATTTCTGCCACTAACCCAACTGACTCAAGCTGATTTCCCAATATTTCTGTTTGACCAGGCTCAGGTTCACCAGAATCAGGCTCAAGCTCCATTCCAGCCAATCCTGTGTCACTGGCTGAGACAGTTGCCTCAGCAGGTTCTTCTGAGCCATCCACCTCCATCGACTCCAGCCCACTTGCTTCAACATTGCTGTTAGGCAACGAGCCGAGCAGAAATTCCCCGACAACCGATTCTTCGAGATAGTCTAAACCCGTTATCTGAGCAAAAGCATCGCTATCCCCAACCCCTGCCGCCGTAGGAGCTAAACCCATATTAGTTGCTACGAGGTAAAAATTTTGTTTCAAGATCCCAACGTGCTTCAGCACTAACGCATAAGCTACAGAGCGATATTTACGAAATAACCGACCAAAGCGTGCCGTAATCACTAAGATAACTTGTGGAGACTGAGCAATAGCATTAGCATTCCACATCCCATAACCTGATGTAGTCAAGATATCAGTATCTGATTCAAATTCAAAAATCATCTCCAGGTGGTGATTTAGTGGATCGTAGTGATACACCCCTTGACTTAACCCTTGACACAGCCTTACTATCACATAGATTTCCAATTCATACATTCCCCCACCACCTGGATAAGGGCGACGAGTCAACTCGCCATAATCTACACCTGCTTCTTCCAATATTGACTGTTCTTTCAGCCAATATTTGCCAAACATCTCCTGTGGAGAAACACATTTCTTAACACGGGCAGTGCGATAAAGAAGTTCCCCCAGTTGCTCGATCGAGATCGGATTATTGTCGTCATCTTCTCCTCTTATCGATCTTCGCCTTTCAATCGCTTCCGTAAGGGTGGCATCATTACACATCAATGCTTGCAAGTTCGGACGTGGCAGCGACACAATTTTGTCGCTCATGGGTGGCTTTACTGCTGGGAAATCTGACCATTGTTCCAGATCATAGTCTGTAACAGGGTAGTCATGGCGACCCAAGCGGCTGCGACTGTGGAACAGCAAGTTATGAAACTCCCAAAGCCGAAGCGAGGGGGGTTCGGGGTCAGCCGTCAGAAACCCCGTTGCCCACAGCAGGTTGAGAAACTGATAGGCGGTTTCTGCACCCAAGTACGGCGGTGGTGTCAGTGATCCTAAAGTTTGGGGCTGGGCCAGTTGAGCTAAGATCGCACTGGCTCGCCAGTCGAGGAGCTTGACCCGAAACTTCGACAGAGGGGACTCCAATACCATCGCGCCTTCGTAGGGATGCTGATAGGCAAAACGGGAGAGGCTGAGACGGGTTTGTGTCCAGTAGGGTTCGGTGAGATTCAACTCGGCGGAATCCACCATCGGAATCACCACTGCTAGGGGTAACACGGCATAACTCAACCAACCTCGCTCGTCCAATTGTTGTAGCATCTGCCCAAACTGTTCCCCGGCTGCCTGACCCTCGAGTTCGGCTAACCCTTGCACGAGTAATTCAGGGGTGGTGTTGCCTGCCTTGAGACTATCAAGAGCCATACCCATTCCGGGCGTTGTGGCAACGGTTAGCCAAGCATTCGGCTCAGATTCTGCTCCGTGCAGGGTATAACCGTCTTTAGTGCTGGTGACTTGGACAGCAGGGTTAAGGGAAATAGCAAAAGGGCAATTGTTCATATTGATGGATAATGGAGAACGATGATTGGGCAGTGAATCAATGACAGCAGCGATCGGTGAAATTATCAGAAATGGAATCTTATTTGATGTTAAGAATTGGGGTGGTGTAATGTCAGAAAGTTCTGATTTTTTTCAGACTGTTGAACGATTATTTGACGCGCTTGCTGAACGAGAAATTCGTTATGTTCTCGTTGGCGGGGTAGCTCTACTCAGCTATGTGGAGGGTCGCAATACTCAAGATATTGACCTGATCCTGGCTCGTGCCGATCTTGACACTTTACCAGAGATTGGTATCCAGAGTGAAGATAAAAATTTTCTTCGGGGAAGATTTGATGGGTTACAAGTTAACGTATTGTTAACCCAAAATAAGCTCTTCCGAAAAATATCGCAAGAGTTTGTAGCAGAGCAGATCTTTGGAAACCGAAAAGTTCGATGTGTCACAGTGGTAGGACTCCTAATTTTAAAGTGTTATGCCTTGCCATCTCTCTATCGTCAAGGACAATTTAGCTGGTCCAGCATTTATGAAAATGATATCCTTTTACTGTTGTTAAACTATTCTGTTGATTTAGATATAGTTCTTGACATTTTATCAGACCATTTGTTAACAAGTGATTTAAACGAGGTACGGAGCATTTTAGCAGATATTCAAAGACGGATTCAACGATTTTCAATTCAGCAGGAAGCACTAGAAGAAGAGTAGGGAAAGAGAAGAGCAGTTTTGAAGACGTTATTGCTAAGGTTAGCCAAGTATTCGGCTCAGATTCTGCTCCGTGCAGGGTATAGCCATCTTTAGTGTCGATGATTTGGACATCAGGGTTAAGGGAAATAGCAAAAGGACAATTGTTGATCATGATTAATAATAGGAAACGGTATTAAATAGGTGGAGTAATGAAAACAGCAATTGGTGAAATTTGTCTTAATTTTTATGGATTATTTGAGTTATCCAAACTCCCAAATTGCTAACGAGCGACCCACATTTAACTGTGCATTTTTACCAAAAGTAAAAGTTTTTTCCTGCTGTAATTGCTCTTTGAGAGTGCAAACAACCTTGCAAATTCGATAACGGCGAGCAACTTTCTGGCATACTTTGATCATAAAATTATGGGAATGATAGGTAGTAATATCTCCTGCGCTAGATGAGTCATAGCCAAAAGCTTGAAGGAGTAATGCCAACTCCTCCTGTTCCGATAAAGTCAATTCCAGATGAACTTCTGATATGTCATCAAATAAACAGGTTTCGGAAGTATCAAGGGTTTTTAGATAAGCAGCACGGTTAAAGCAACCATCACTGGTAAGTTTGATGTTTTTATACTTTAAATAATCCTGATGAAATTCCATCAACCATGAAGCAAAAGCTTCTCTCTCTACTGGGTTGATGGACAAATAATAAAACCAGGGAACTTTTCCAACTTCGGTTTGACGAACTTGCAAATCAGAAAGTATTTCTTTAGCTCCTAATAAGGATCTAAGCTTTTCCTTGACAATATCAATCTGTCCTGCTTGTTGACTATTAAAACCAATACCGGAAAAACCTTCCCTCAACCCTTCAGCACCGCCAGTCGGAAAAAGCTCTAGATAGGAATGTTTTCCTCTGAGATAAATTCCCGTCCAACTTTCTGTATCAGTTTTTACGGTATCTCTGGATATTGTGCAGAATTCTTGGCTAATAAACTCTGATTTGGCAATTGAATCTAGGGTTTCTGCGTCGAGGGTAACATATAAATGGTTAAATTCTATTCCCATATTCTTAGGCAGTAAGCATAACTAAAGTAGAGACGGGGAGAGGGGGAGAAGACTAACTAAAATCTTCTCGTTTTTTAATATGCAACAAAGGTTTACATTCATCCCGTTGATTATAAAGAATACTAAAGTTTTCTAACCTGTCTTTTTCCAATTCCCGCTCTGTGACAGCTACTCCAGCATAAGTCATACAATCTTGACCCTGACAAAAGCTGTAGATTCTATCCCCTAAACTATTCAATAAGAAGTTCTTGGGTATCTCTTTAATATCCTCATAATGAAAGATTAGCGCAGGCTCTTTTTGGTTGGAAAAAGAAACTACCAAAAAAGTGGATTCTCTCAACAAATCATTGATCTTCTGGGAAAAATTATTCTGTACATACTGTTTCAAATATTTGCCTCGGTCTGAATTGGGGACTTCATATTGCTCTCCCGGACAAGTCGCCCATAACTCAAGATCGCTGTAGCCATTCAAGAAAAGATTAAACCCAATTACAATAGTGCTTTTGAGTAATACCTGTAGGAGTTCAGGTGAATAGCTACCCCCATCAAGTTCGAGTGCTGTTCTTACTAATTCTTCAGGCTCTTCTTCTGAGCCAAGATGCAGATATACTTTTATACAAGAATCCTCATTTCTAGGTCTTAGATCAATTCCGACTGTGTTGTCCTGTATTTTATGGGAGTCCAGGTGTAATGTGGCAAACTGCTCCAGCAAATTACGATTGAGTCGAACACCTACTGTACTTTCAATTTTATCCATAAACTTGACCGCATGGGTCAAAGACATTGGCCAAGTACGTCCTTGATCATTACAAACCTGAAAATCAATGGCAAATAATTGATCTTTTTCAACATTACATTTAGATTCAACACCACAAGTTTCTTCTATGCCAAGGACGGCTTCTTCAAACAGCGAAAGCATAAAGGTTGGTTCCACATCAAAAGCCTCTTGATAGCCCCGCAAAAACTGAAGACGACGGGCTTTGAGATGATTATTTGTCAGCATAGAAGTTAGGGTCATTTCCAGTAGGTTTGTTGTTGGGTTTTAGTCCCTTTATACCAATGGTAAGGGGATTGCCCCTACAGGTGCTGTGGCTGCGTAAGTCGTGTCCAATTGGGTACAATAAGAGCTTAAAAACTCAATTGAAAGAAAACGAGGTAGATGAGAAAAGCTTACCCAATCTAGGAAAAAGTTTGGAGTGCGACTCAACATCTTTAACCTCGTTTTCTCAAATAAACGAATACACTAAATCCGGTTGAGATAGGCTAATCAGTCAGATAGACCCTATTCTCACAGATTTGGTATAGGCTATCCTTACGCTTCGTCACCGTCAAACGCGCAGACCGAGACACAGTGAGATGCTTCTGCACCATCGAAAGCGCAGACCGAGACACAGTGAGATGCTTCTGCACCATCGAAAGCGCAGACCGAGACACAGTGAGATGCTTCAAGACCATTACCACCGAGAGCTTCCTCAGAGAGTTCAGCTAAGTGGCTGGGGAGTTTACCACTGATGCCACGGATGACAGGTGCGCCTTGGTTGGGCAGAAGGTTTTTCTTATCCATTGGAGTAATCCTCATCTTGTTGTTTGCTTTGTTAACCCGTTAGGGGTGGGTCAGTCCCCTTCTTCTTTGGGAAGAAGCTTGGTGGGGCAAGGATATGTAGAGAAATCTGTCGCCCCTAAACTTTAAAAAACTTAAAAGGGGATGTTGGTCTGGTTCAATTCCTCTTCAGCTAGTGGCGCATCGAGCCATCCCAGCTTTACGGGTATGTCATAGAGCCGTCCCTGACCAAACCGCGTCCAAAAAGTTCGCATTCCTGGGATAATCACCTTGACCACATTCAAACCGATGTCCGGTCGCGTTTGGTCTAAGACCATCACCTCTAGTCCTGCTGTTTGGGCAGTTTTGACACAATTCATCACATCGGTGTGAATATCATCACTCCAACGTTTCGGGTAATCACTGGCAGTTTTCATGGGCACAGAGGGATCGGGCGCTAACCAAGGATGATTTTCTACTGTGACATTCAGCATCCAGTCCTTGGACTCGCCATCAAGCTTATCGTCCGGTATTTTGTCTAACTCTAATCCCACTTGACTGACTTCAGTTAGGGCGCGGAGAATCGCAATAGTCGGGTCAAGGTGCGCCCCGAAGCCGATGGAGATCCGTTCTGAAGTACCCACCGTGCGCCGTGAAAACCCTGCAAAGGCTGGAATCCCTAGATCAGCAGTTACATCCAATACCCATAACTCCCGATTTTGTTGCTGATAGAATTGCTGTAAATCAACAAAATAGGGTTCATCAAAGGTACTCAAATCCACCGCCGGACGGCGTATCCGGTTATACCACCACATAGCGATACTGTCGCGCTCTACCAGTTCCAGGAATCCTTGCAGGATCGCCTCTTCTAAGGTATTACCCGCAGCATTACCGTTAGAATCTGCTTTGCAGAAGCGCTGTTCTTCGGGCAAAGGATAAGCGTAGTAGCAAAAGGCAGTAGGGACATATTTATGCTTCTGCTCCGTCAATGACCATACAGGTGTCCAGTCGATCGCTTGACTAACATCAAAACGGTTAGGAATCCAGCGATAAGCGGCGGCTGAACCCTGAGCATTTAACTCTTCCCGGTTGGCATATTGGGTGTCGCTAAAGTACAGCAATGACTCAGGATGTAAGGCTAAGTCTCCCAGTTCCGCCAGGGTTGCCCGTTTCCGGGGTTCATCTCCCTGAAAAATGCCCGAATAGCGTTCTATGGCTTCACACAACCCACTGGCACGGGATTGAATATCAGTTTTACCCTTACCAGAACTCTTGTGTTTCAGAGTATTCCGTAAACCCCGCAGAGTTGTAGCACTGCCAAAGGCATGACCTGCCTTGTAGGTATGCACCAAAGGATTAGCCGGATCGGTGAGTCTGACCAGTTCTGTCACTACCCCAGTTATGGGGCTGACCAGATGTTGATATTTTTGTACGGTCTGCTCTGGAGTAAACGCACGATGACCGCCATCATGGGTAAAGTGTTTACGACGCGATACCAGTTTTACGGGTTCAAAGCCTTGCCGGTGCAACCTGTGGCGATCACCACAGCTAGGACATTGGGGCCGTCGGACGAGAACATGACTTTTCAAGTCGATAACTGTGTGATTAAAGGTGATAATCTTGCCGTCCAGAGTGGGAAAGAACACTGTTCCCGGTGCAGTGGCATTGACGTGGTGCTTGACAATCCACTTAGCAATTTCAGTTGCCGCGAACTGTAGCCCCGTTTGCAGGGTAGAAGGCAGGGTTGCCCGTGCGGTAGGCAGGCAACCCATTACAGAACCGGACTGACCATTACGTTGCTGCTGGGCCTGTTTTTGCTGCAATACTGACGCCTCGACTTCGCGGTTGCCCCGTAGCCGATGAGCTAGACAGTCCCAACACCCCGTCTTGCCCGGAACAAAAACAGGCCCCAGCCACAGCACACTGCCTACAGGTTTGACCAGTAGCCAAGTTTGTTGACTCTCTAGTGCCTGTTTATTAATCTTGGCGAGTTCGGGCTGCAAATAGTCATCGGTTAAGACGACGTTGAGCGCCGTTGGAGAACCTGCTTCAGTTGGGGTCTGCACGGAAATACCAATGTCCCGCAGAGCCGTTGTCAGGGCTGCAACCGTCACTTCACTGATGTTGCCCACAGGGGTTAGGGTTACAGGCTGCCGTAAAGCTTCCGCCGCAACCGGAGGTGCAATGCCTAACTCGCTCCAAAATGCCGCCACTTCCGAGGACAGTTCTGGGGCTGCCTCAGTCAGATAACCTTTCTCAGCGAGGCGCTCCAGTACATAGTCGATGTATTCTTCTGGGACTTCTCCATCCAGCTTCTCGACAATCTGCTCACGGCTGTGTTGCCCATTTAAGAGGGGCAAAATCTGGCAGTAAAGCTGTCCGGTGAGGGCATAGTTAGCCTGTTCGCCAAGGAGATAGACTTGCTTTGGCTCGATCACCTCGACATGAAAGTGGGGTTGAATTTGGAGCAGTGGGGTGGATTGCATAGAACGAACAGTCAGTGATTAAGTGGACGATAACAAGACCAGCAGCAGCTAGGGTTTAAGCCCAGATGCGACCACGCCGGAAGGATTTAGGGTCTTTGTCTGATTTCTTGGCTTGATCCTTGACGTATTGGCACCAGTAGGAATAATCTTGCAGCCCGGTCTGGGAAGTGGGAACGTAAGACTTTTTGGGTTCAGGCGTTGTGATCGTCGTCGGTTCAGACTTGCTCGGTTCAGACTTGCTCGGTTCAGGGTTAGAGGGGACTTCCGAGGATGTTGTTGTGGTTTTGTTCTTGCTCATAGTGTCCTTGTATGTTTAGGGTTGGCTGAGGGCGAGTGATTAGCAGCCCATTAATAGAATCCTCCCATACTGCCAAAACCGCCCCAGCCCTGGCTGGCTGAACTTTGGCTGGCACTAGAGTGCATCACTTGGTTGAAACTACGGTTGGCAAAGGCTGCAGGATCGTTATAGTTAGCGGCATGGAGCAGATCCATCCGAATATGCACCAAATCTTCGGGACGACCATTTTCTAGATCCACGCACAGTCCTGGCTGGATGAAATGGGGACGTTTGACAGGAGGAGACAAGATAGGTAGTCGCATGGTTTAAAATTCTCCGTAATCCGATTAATAAATTTCTCACATTGGGATGTCCCAGTGAGAGTACAATAGTAAACTTCACTCTCACTAAGCCAGTACAACTCCTTAGTAAGGAGAAGACCAAGAACGAACTTCGCCGAGGGTGACAGGAATTAGGTCACTTACATCAATGGTAAAGCGGAAAATTTTCTTAGCTCGACGGCTGTTTTCCGGGTCGAAGAACTTCAGCTTCACATCCCAGCAGTCGCTATCGATCCGGCAGAAGGGGCTTTTCTCTACCGTAACGCTATCGAGTTCCATGCCAACGGCT
>VYKS01000358.1_pt1 | contig 18405 bp, 24 predicted proteins | sample 5114511 | NCBI WGS metagenome assembly VYKS01 (sample SAMN12291795, study PRJNA351875) | freshwater metagenome | isolation source: freshwater lake | place: USA: Michigan, Gull Lake | collected 2011-07-05 | reverse complement strand
CGTCTATTTTCTACCATTGCCTTTTTTACCACCCTAACCTAATTTAGAGATGAGTAGCAACTAAAGTCTCGCACTGAAAGTGCGTAGTTTTGACTAGCGATCTGGGACAATAAAACCTAAGAACGGTTAATCAATCTTAGTTCTGAATCTCGAATTCTCATATTTTTCCTGAAAAGCTTGCATTGCCGCCAATTATGAATCCATGAGCAGGCATTTTATCAATTGCAAGGTTTTTGCTTAATTTCTCTTGGGCAACTGCTATGTTAGGGGTTCCAGTAATTATGATGCTAGGAATTCCTAAGATTAAGAATACCGTAATTAGAAACTTCATATTTAAAACTCCATAGTCAATAATTTTTGGTACTTTATCATTCACCCTCACTGCCAAAATAATTAGACATGAGATTCTATGGTGGTAGCTTCAAAAGTATAAACGTTCTAGGGGTAACTTTTTCTGAGCGAAACCTAATTCTCACCAGAAATGTTTACAGTAGCGATCGCAAAATTTGTGAATGAAAAATGTTAATCGCTTTACGCGTATTTACTCTCTACCCGCACACTAACGCCTCCATTTGGGGCTAATGTTACCCCACGACGAACGGGCATAACTGGAAGTTTTCCAATTAGCTTTAACTGACATTGAGAGAGAATTTCAACTATGACTAATTTGAGTTCTAATTGCGCCAATGCCATACCCACACAGCGCCGACTACCGCCACCAAAAGGCAAATATTCATAAGGTGAAAACTGACGCTCTAAAAACCGTTCGGGTTTGAATAAATGAGATTCGGGATAGATATCTTCGCGGTGATGAGTGAGATAAATACAACCCATTACTACGGTATTTGGTTTGATTTGATAACCGCGGATAGATATTTCTTCGTTAGTAATTCTTGGAAACGTTAGCATTCCTACGGGATAAATTCTTAAAGTTTCAGAACATACTGCATTTAGGTATGGAAGTTTACTTAGGGATATGGCATCTGGTTCTGTCCCTAAAGTCGCAATTTCTGTCAGTAATTTTTGTTTGACTTCGGGTAAATAATTAATCCAATATATTGCCCAAGCTAGAGCAGTTGCAGTAGTTTCATGCCCTGCAAATAAAAGAGTCATCAATTCATCATGTAATTCTAGGTCGCTCATCCTATTGCCATCGGAGTCTTGGGAGCTAATCAACATACTTAAAATGTCAGATCGCTCTTCGTTACTATTTTGACGGCGATCGCCAATTTCATCATAGATTAGCCGATCTAGCTCGGCGCGATCTCGGACGAAACGCCCCCACGGACTCCAAGCACCTAAATCTTTTTGCATAAACGGAACAAATAGAAAAGCAGCATTAATTGGAGATTCAATTAGTGAGAGCATTTTGGATAATTTTTCCCGCATTTGATCGTATCTTTTACCTCGATCTAACCCAAAGACAGTTTGCAAAATGACAGAAAGTGTAATTTTTTCCATCTCTTTTCTGACATTGAGTTTCTCTCCTACTTGCCATCCTGCAATTAAGTTTCTAGTGATTTCTTGGATCGCATTGGTATAATTGCGTACTTTATCGCCATGGAATTGGGGCATCAATAATTGTCGGCGTTGTCGATGCTCGCGTCCATCTAAAAGGATAACCCCGCGATCGCCTAGGAAAGGCTTTAAGATTTGATTGATCGATCCAGGGGCTGACAATTGTTTAGTATCGTTTGTTAATACTTGTTGAATTGCTTGAGGATGACTGACAAATACAGCACCACTAAAGATGCTAGACATATTCACTGTAAAAATATCTCCACACTCGCGATCGAACTTATGCAAATAAGCGAGTGGTTCGACAATCCATTTCCATAATTGCAGGACTTTAGGTGAATTAATGGTAGGTGGTAAGGTCATAAATGTTTAGATAAGTGAATTCGGACATTAGCATCGACTTATGGATATTATCGAACTATTACAAGGCGGCTAAATTTTAGATACTCGTTTTAGGATATGAGTCTTAGTTATCTTCACATTTTATCAACTTATCTTTCGAGCCACCATAACTAACCACGAGCATTCTTCAATTGGCATTCCAGTTGGTCGATAGTAATGATGGAGTATTTGAAATTTTTCTGCTTCTAGCTTTGGTTTTAGGCTTTCGTATTCCCAGCATGTGACATAGCGATAACCTGTTGGGCGTTCTGAAAAGCCTTCCCGATCGCCTCGAACCATCGACATTAATAAAACACCGCGATCGCTTAATGCGTGATTTAGATGTTTAAGAACTCCTAGCATTTCTGCGCTTGGTACATGGATTAGGGAGGCATTGGCAAAGATGCCATCAAAGCTATTACTGGGAAGATTTAGGGTTAAAAAACTTTGCTGCCAGACTTCGCATCCTGCTGTTTGCTTTGCCATTTTCACAAAGGCTGGTGTTGCATCTAATCCAGTGACTTCATACCCCATTTCTTGAAATGCAATTAAGTCTCTACCCGGACCGCAGCCAAGGTCGAGGATTTTACCTTTATCTTTGGACATGGCGGCAATTAGGGCTCCACGATTTTGAGATACATCGTGGTTCCAAGTGCCGTTGCGATAATCTTCAGCGGTGAGTTGGTATTCAGAGATCGTTATTTGTTCGTGTTGTTCCATGACTTATTTTCTACGCCTATGAATAAAAGTATGATTGATAAAGCGATCATTAAGAACCTGCTCATGGATACTGTAGAAATATTAAGGCAAACCCAACGTCAAAGGGTCAGTGATAGTGAAATTATGCCAATTCTGAGTGGCTGTGATGCTTATAAGCAAGTACTGATCATTGTTTTGCCTCAGTTGGGAGACTTTGACAGCATGGAGTATGCTTGGTGGCTTCAGCGTGAGACTCTACCCCATGACATGGCTATTCGGTTAGTTGGCATTGGCGATCGCTCTTCTGGAGAGAGATTTTGTGAATTTACGGGTTTTAATCCTGACTGGTTATTTGTCGATCCAACTGCCGATCTACATAAGAAATTGAGCTTGTATGCAGGTTTAGCTTTGAAATTGCCTTTGCTTTCTAATGCTCAAAACGCTTGGCTGAATTTAATGCTGATGTGTGCGGGTATTGGTAGCCCAGGAACTTTGGCTGAGGTGTTGCGTGGTTATATTGGCGATCGCTCTGCACCACAATTAATTGGCAGTGATGAAGAGATAAAAGCTTTTCCATTGCCTGTGCTTAAAGGCGCATTTTTTAATTTGGTTGGTGGTAGTGGGTTTCAGCGTCCGATTGAGTTAGCGACTTTACGATTGCGAAATATGTCTGAGGTTCTAAGTCATTGGGGAACTTATGTGCCGAATGCTGACTTTCTTACGCAAAGGGGCGGTACGTTTCTAATTGATAACCAAGGACAAATTCTTTATGAACATCGCGATCGCGGTATTTTAGGATTTTCTGAGAATATGAGTCGTCCGCTTTCGTTTTTAACTCAACATACAGACACTAAGTTTACAATCAATTGAACTGCGAATTGGCAGATTTGAAAGCAGTAGCAATGCATTTGGAAGAGCAGAACTAATAGCGATCGCCACTCACAACCCACAAAACCCGATCGCCTAAATCTCAAAATCAAACAGCGATTGCCCCATCAACACCTCATAATCACGATCGCCCCTTCACAAAAATTAAACAGCGATCGCAATACAGCAAAATATAAGTACATATGCGGAATTATTTACACATAGCGATCCTTATTGCGAGAAGTTTTTGCAGATTTCTATGTGTAATTAATTTTACCTACCTACTTACAATTGAACGATCGCCTAATAATCACGACTCACAGTAATAGCGATCTCCTTGAGGAGATAGATTGTTGATGTGATCGCTCGAACTCAAGACACAAATCATTTGAGATTAATTATGTTTTGAGAATAGCGATCGCCTCAATCTTTAATTAAAATCTATCCGTTATTCTGGAGTTGTGTTGCTATGAATTTCTCTCTCAAGAGTAGCGATCGCATCCAAAATACCCACAAACTTCTCTCCAAATTCGGTCAATTGATATTCCACGCGAGGGGGGATTTCTGGATAAGCGTGACGATGCAAGATGCGGTAATTAGTAAGTTTTTTTAAGCGTTCATTCAGTACCTTGCTGGTCAGCCCTTCAATCTGGTGTTCCATTGCTCCAGGTCGGCAAATTCCTTGACGCACTAATTGCAAAACTGTCATAGACCATTTACAACCCACAATATCCTCAGTCATTGCAGAGACACTAGGAAGTTTATCCGCACTCCGATCGCTTGAAGAAGTTGAAATATTTTTTTCAGTCACCAGCTTAAATTCCTACTAAAAAGTATCCATCCTACTAAATTGTACCTACTTTCGCGGTTTTTATATCTTTGCTAAGTTGATGTTGTTCGCAATTAACTTGTCTTTTTGGAGAGAAAACATGAAAACTAAAGCTACTTTCTATCATGCTGGTTGTACTGTTTGTTTGGCTGCTGAGCAAAATATCGTTCCGACCATCGATCGAGATCGCTATGATGTGGAAATCGTCAATCTAGGCGAGCAAGGCAACAGGATTGATGAAGCTAAAGCTATTGGCGTGCAATCAGTTCCAGTATTGGTGATTGATAACCAACCCTTCCATATTAACTTTGGTGCCAGCTTGGCTGACCTCGGCTAGGTCAGTATTTTGCCTTACACAATTCTCTGGGCGATGTATTTGGTATGTCGCCCCAATTTCAAATCATTTACTATTAAAGAGAAAATCTATGTCTCTCAATATCGAACTGCTAGAGCAAAGCTTTGAAACTGTGAAGGCTCATAATGCCGAATTCTCAACTAATTTCTACAATACTCTTTTTGCCGAATATTCCGATGTCAAACCTCTTTTTGCAAATGCGAATATGAAGGAGCAAGGGGATCATCTTTACAAATCTCTAGTCTTTGTCGTTGTCAATCTGCGGAAGCCAGACATTTTGAGCGATACCCTCAAAGGACTAGGAACCCGTCATGTCAAATATGGCACTTTACCCCACCATTATCCCATTGTGGGCAGTGTCTTACTTAAAACATTTGCCCAAATCCTAGGAAATGATTGGACTCCCGAAGTCCGCCAAGCATGGGTAGATGCCTATGGTGCTGTCACCAAATTAATGCTTGAGGGTGCAGACTATCCTTCAGATATTCTTAACTTGAGCGCTGAAGTTTAACCTAAAACTATGGAAATTAAACCCATTGGAAAATAATAGAGTATTTTATGAATAGGTATCGCTTAATTGACTGTGACTTTTACGATCGCCTAGAAGCTTACGCAACCCTGCGACAAATCTGTAAAATTATCTATCACAATTCTTCTAAGGAATTAGTAGAAGTGCACAGCCAAATTGTTGATATCTATACCGCTCATAAAGCAGAATACTTAAAGTTGATAGATGGTACTGAAATTCGCTGCGATCGCCATGCAAACATAAAAATTTTGACCGAAATCTCAAATGGGTTCTATAAGTTGATAGGAAAGCTGATTATGCCTCTCTACCAACTTCTCTAAGTCAATCGTAGTCAATCTACCCTGATCTACAACCCTACGACCATTAATAAAACTGTAATCTACTTTATTGATTTGACAAAAAATCAGAGCCGCTACCAAATCATGATGAGCACCTGCAAATTCGGGGCGATCGCAATTAATAGCAATAAAATCTGCGGACATCTGGGGTGCAATACTGCCAATATCATCTCTTCCCAAGACCTTCGCTCCGCCAATGGTCGCTAATTCCAATACTTCCCTAGCTGTAATCGCCGCCGCATCGAGTTCCCGTACCCTAGCCAACAAAAATGCTGTACGGGCTTCATTCAATAAATTGGAACCATCATTAGATGCCGATCCATCTACTCCCAATCCCACAGGTACCTGATGCTTCAGCATTTGCCTTATTGGTGCCATGCCACTCGCCAGCCGCATATTACTACAGGGGCAATGGGCAACTCCTGTCCCCGTCCGAGCAAACCTTTGAATTGCGATATCATCCAACTGCACACAATGGGCGTGCCAGACATCCTTTCCCAACCATCCGACCGATTCCATATAATCACAGGGACTCATGCCAAAGGTGGCGAAACTATAGTCCACATCAGACTTATTCTCAGCCAGATGGGTATGTAATCTGACTCCAGAATGCGATCGCGCTAAAGCCGCTGATTCTCTCATCAAGGAAGTGGATACTGAAAACGGAGAACAGGGAGCTAGGGTAATCCGCAACATGGAATATTGGGAATGATCGTGGTACTGCTCAATCAAGCGTTGGCTATCATTTAAGATATATTCTTCTTTTTCCACTAAGCGATCGGGAGGCAGTCCACCTGCACTTCCCCCCAGACTTATACTGCCCCGACTAGCATGAAATCTCATTCCGATCGCAGCGATCGCAGCTATTTGATCGTCTAAAGTACAGCCATTGGGATAGATATAAAGATGATCGCTAGCAGTAGTACAACCAGACAACATTAGCTCTGCGGCTGCCAATTGGGAACTTACATATATACATTCAGGGGTGAGATTTGCCCAGATTGGATAAAGGGTTTGTAACCATTGAAATAGGCTACAGTTCTGAGCGATCACGCGAGTGAGGGTTTGAAAAAAGTGATGATGGGTATTTACTAAACCGGGCAGAACTATATGCGTTCCTTTTAAATCTAAAATCTCATCTGCGGATTCTGGTAATTCCGAAGTTAAGCCTACTTGCTCAATTACATGATCTCGGATAAATATACCTGCATTACGAAGCTCTCGCCTTGTAATATCCATCGTAACTAGGGTGTGAATATTTTTAACTAGGAGTGTAGACATGATTAGGATAGAGCCGAGATTACTGATTTTGCATCCGTTGTCCAGCCAATAATTCCGCCTTGGGCTCGCAACATTTCCACTGTGGCTTGTTTAAATTCAGGGAAATAACTTTCGGTTCCATCTTCTACTAATAGACACTCATAGCCGCGATCGTTAGCCTCTCGCATCGTAGTCTGGACACACACTTCCGTCGTCACACCTGTAAAGACTAAATGGGTAATCCCCCGTTCTTGCAGAATTCTTTCTAAATCTGTCCGAGTAAAAGCTCCTTTCCCCGGTTTCAGAATCACTATTTCTCCTTCTTTTGGCGCAAGTTCAGGAATGATATTATTACCTTCCTCACCATAAATCAAAATCCGTCCCATTGGACCGACATCACCAATCTTTAGCTCCCCCTTTCCCCGATTTAACTTAGAGGTTGGGCAGTCGGAAAGATCGGGTTTATGACATTCAATTGTATAAATAACTGGGAAAGAATGCGATCGCCAAGTTTCTAATAACTCCTTAATCGTCGGCACGATCGCTTGCAAAAGCTGAACATCATTACCTAAGGCATCACCAAACCCCCCAGGTTCTAAGAAGTCTCGCTGCATATCAATGATTATCAGTGCCATTTTTCCGAATTCAGGAATCTCATAATCGTAGGGCAGGGCAGGAATGACGGTCATATATTTACTAATTCTCCATAACAACTGGTTTTTCCCAAATAATTAGGACTATACATCCATCCTGACTATAGACATTGTGTTTCGTATTGGGCGAGTTAATTACCAGCGTCCCCACCTCGTAGGTACCACTTTCATCGGATTGAGTTCCTTCTAGGATTAGAATATGCTCATATCCTGAATGACTATGTTGGGGAACTGTGGCTCCAGCTTTATATTTTAAGAGAGCCGCCGCCGCGCCACCATCACTACCGTAGAGTTTATAGATCTCAACTCCGAGATGAAAAGGTTGCCAAGGTAGACTTTGGTAGTCGTAACCTAACTTAAAGATGTCTTTATATATCACAGGTTTCCATAGTATCTAATGTCCAGCCATGCGTTGACCAATTGTGACGATATCAGCTTCTGCCCTCGTGCCTTCGTAGACAAATTTGCCATCACTAATTACTAAAATGCGATCGCTTAGCTTAAGAATTTCGTCTAGATCTTCGCTAACTAAGAGAACTGCGACTCCACGATTACGAGCTTCAACTAGTTGATTATGAATATATTCCACTGCGGCAAAATCTAAACCAAATACTGGATTTGCGACAATAAGCAACCTAATCTTATCCGCCGAAAGTTCTCTGGCTAGTACCGCCCTTTGCACATTCCCTCCAGAAAGAGTTCCGATTAGGGCATCTGGCGATGGAGTTTTGACTGAAAATACTTTGATTAAATTAGTAGCAATTTCACGCATAGCCTTAAAAATCAAGAGAATTCCTAAAGCTTGGGGTGGGCGATCGAAGGTACGCAGGGCTAAGTTTTCAGCTACACTCATATTCGGCACACAGGCATTTTTTAATGGTTCCTCTGGTAATGAGAACACATGATGTCTCGCCATTTCTTTTCTCGTGGCGGTGTAGTGTTCCCCATTCACTTTGATTTCCCCACCTGTAAACGGGCGTTGCCCTGCCAATACCTCCACTAGTTCCCTTTGTCCATTCCCTGAAACTCCTGCAATTCCGATAATTTCTCCACTTTTAATTGAAAGATTCATGTCGGCGATCGCTTCAAACCCATTATCTTTGTCAGCATGGAGATTTTTAACTTCTAGTATCAACTCACTACTATCAACATTAGTTTTTGATACTTCCTTAGCTTCCCGTTCCTCACCCAACATCATCGCTGCCATCTCTGGTACTGTCAGATTTTTAACCAAACCATGTCCAGCAAATTTCCCCTTACGTAAAACCGTGACTTCATCAGTGAATGCCTTGATCTCACGGAATTTATGGCTGATCATTAAAACACTGAGCCGTCCATTATCAACTTCTGTGCGTAATAATCCCAAAACTTCATCCGCCTCTTGGGGAGTTAATACAGATGTAGGTTCATCTAAAATTAGAATCCGACTTTTGAGATAAAGCTGTTTTAGGATTTCTAGCTTTTGCTTCTGCCCCGCCGCTAGTTGAGATACGGGCATATTGATATCAATTTTAAATGGAGAAGCATCCATAAACTCTTGAAGCTTTTCGTATTCTTCTTTCCAGTTAATTAGACTAGGAGTATCGGGACGGACAAGTAAAAGATTTTCAGCCACAGTCATAGCTGAAACTACTGTAAAGTGCTGATAAACCATGCCAATCCCATATTTACAGGCATCTCTAGGGCTATTAATTTCTTGGGCTTGCCGATCAATTAAAATCTCACCCTGAGTAGCAGCATGGAAACCCATAATGCATTTGACTAAAGTACTTTTGCCTGCCCCATTTTCACCAAGGAGAGCATGAAAGGTTCCAGGTTTGAGAGTTAGGGATACATTTTCAACCGCAACAAAGTTGCCAAACCGCTTAGTAACATTAACTACATCTAGCTGTGGGGGCAAGTGCGAAGTGATTTCACGATCTAGCTTTGGATCGATGGCGATCGCTTCTGAAGTTTTTGCAGTCATGGTTTTACTCTATAATCCAATCCGAACTAAATATGGAAATGATCGTCTAGCCAAATTTACTCAAATTTCCTGACTAATTGCTGTAACAAATGTTTCAGAATCTGTGACTGTACCAAATACTCCACCCTGCATTTTGATCATTTTTAGAGCAGCCAAATAGTTCCCGTAGTCAGTGGCGGCTGTGCAATCTGATAATACTAAGCATTCATACCCACGATCGTTGGCATCACGCATGGTGGTGTGAACACAGACATCCGTAGTTACGCCCGCTAGGATCATATTTTGAATGCCCTGACGCTTCAGAATTAGATCTAAATCGGTAGCGTAGAAAGAACCTTTACCTGGTTTATCAATAATTACTTCATTGGGCAAAGGTGCTAGTTCCGGAATAATTCCCCAACCGACCTCGCCTCGGATTAAAATTTTGCCACAGGGTCCATCATCGCCAATTCCTGCACCCATTTGCCGCGATCGCCACTGCTTATTTTCGGGTAAATCCGCTAGATCGGGGCGGTGTCCTTCACGGGTATGCATAATGTGAAATCCTTTCTCCCGCAATACTTTAAGCACTTTTTGAATTGGGGCGATCGGCGCACGGGTTAGGGAAAGGTCATAACCCATTTTGTCCACATAGCCACCATGTCCACAGAAGTCAATCTGCATATCAATAATCAAAAAAACCGTATTTTCAGGACGTAAATCACCATTAAAGGGATAAGGATAAGGATCGGCGGAGATAAACATATGTTAAATTAGTGGTAGAGAAAAGTCTTAAAAGTGTTGACAGACATAGAATCTCATAATGAAGCAGGAGGAGGGACAAAATATGAAATACTCAAATTCCTCAACAAAAGCTCCTGAATTGCCGTATAGAATTTTCCCATAATTACTACTATCTTATATCTTATATTGAGACTTAAAAAATTCTCTAAGATACAAGGGGGCTGATTACCTGCTAATTGACTGTTCGAGTAAGAGTTTTAAAGTTTTCCTATCCCGAAATGAGGTTATCTAAACTGCGGTTGATTCAGAAGCAGGTAGTACAGAGTTGGATTGAAAGCGGCTAACGATCCAATTCCAAAACATTTGCCACAGAGTCACAAACCAATTACCCTTCAGTTCTTGGAACATCTCCATGTTTAAATGAAATGCATAGTTAGCTTCTTCTACAATCTTCTCTTGGGTTGCCTCATCCACAGGTAAGGTATCTAAAGCGGCACGGTATTTTTTCTTATACTCACCATGATTTTTAATGGTTGCAAACTCATAAAAAGCTGTACCATCCCCATCCTTTAAACCCATTGCTTGCTTGGCAATTTTCTTCAGAATTTGTCCACCTGATAAATCTCCCATGTATCGAGTATAGGCATGGGCAGCAAGAAGCTCTGGGGCAGTATTTGAGACTTCTTGGATATGTTTTACATACTTTTTGCAAGCTTCGGAGGGCTGTGCTTGATTCCGCCAGTCTTTACCATAGTAGTAGGCTAAATCTTGCTCTAGGGTGTTTTCTCTCCAAAGCTCAGGGGTATAAAGAGATTTAAGAACTTGATTGTCTTTGTGCCGAGTTAGTTCTGCTTCTAGGGCTTTATAGACAAAGTAAAAATTAGCTGCCAATTTGCGATAGGAAGGTTTATCGATGACACCTTGCAAAAAGCATTTAATAAAATCCGCACTCTCCGCCATTGAATGAGACTTGGAGGTACCTTCCCGTAACTTTAATGCTAAACCTTGACTCACTTTGACTCCTGAATTGTTTATTTCTATCAAAAATTTTTTATTAAAAATCGAAGTTCACAGAATTCTTGAAAACCTGCTAAATTTCAGACCCTTAGGTCATTATAAAATCAGTAACCTCAGAAGTATAAATACTGAAATAAATTTTTACGGTTAAGGCAGTTATACTAAAGATTAAATATTAAGTTTAGATATATTAAGAGGAGACTACCTTGGTTCTAAGCGGTTATGGATACCTTCTGGTATTTTTGATAGTCTGTACATTTGTTCCCCTTCTTGGATTAGTTTTAGCAAAGGTACTTAGCCCTGCGATCGCTAGCCCTGCTGCTCGTACTACCTACGAATCTGGCTGTGAACCGAAAGGGGGAGCATGGATTCAATTTAATATTCGCTATTATATGTTTGCGCTTGCCTTTGTCATTTTTGATGTGGAAACTGTGTTTTTATATCCTTGGGCAGTTGCCTTTAGTCAACTAGGATTACTGGCTTTTATTGAAGCCTTAATCTTTATTTCAATCTTAGTCTTAGGTCTTGTATATGCTTGGCGCAAAGGAGCTTTAGAATGGTCATGAAAGCAGAGAATATTAATTTAGATTTTAGTATCGAAGATCAAAAGCAACGTTTGATTAATCCAATTGAAGAATCAAGAGTTACTCAAGATTTATCCAATAACGTCGTTCTTACTACCCTCAACGATCTATACAATTGGGCAAGAATGTCTAGTCTTTGGCCCATGCTCTACGGTACTAGTTGTTGCTTTATTGAGTTTGCAGCGATGTTGGGTTCTCGGTTTGACTTCGATCGCTTTGGGTTACTACCCCGTTCTAGTCCCAGACAGGCAGATTTAATCATTACTGCAGGCACTGTGACCATGAAAATGGCTCCAGCCCTAGTCCGCCTCTATGAACAAATGGCAGAACCTAAGTATGTAATTGCCATGGGAGCTTGTACAATTACAGGTGGAATGTTTAGCACCGAGTCTTACACTACTGTGCGTGGTGTAGATAAGTTAATTCCTGTGGATGTCTATTTGCCTGGTTGCCCTCCTAGACCAGAAGCAATTTTTGATGCCATTATTAAGCTGCGTAAAAAGATTGATGCTGAAGGCTACGTTCAGAAGGCTTATATCAAGCAAACCCACCGTTTTCATAGCATTAAGCATGAACTGAAAGTGGTTCCACCAATTTTAACTGGTCAATATCTAGAATTACCAACTCGCATGGCTCCACCTAAAGCCTTAGTTGAGTCGGGAATTCCTTTGCCTGCATTAGAAATTGCCAAAAAGCAAGAGGTAGAAATTAATGGCTGAAGAAGTTAAAGAGGCTCTAGGAGATTCGGCGATCGCTCCTACGCATAAAGTCTCAGAATGGCTGACAAATAATGGTTTTGGTCATGAGTTTTTAGGCTTAGATCATCAAGGTGTACCAATTCTTAAAGTCGAGCGTGAATACTTGCTACCCTTTGCTACAGCTTTATATGCCTATGGTTTTAATTACCTAATGTGCCAATGTGGCTATGATTCTGGCGCAGGTGCAGATTTAGTCAGTACCTACCATCTCACAGTCTTGACGGATAGCCCTGAGACAAAACCTGAAGAAGTAAAAGTCAAAGTATTCTTACCTCGTCACGATCCTAGGGTGCCATCGGTATTTTGGATCTGGAAGTCGGCAGATTGGCAAGAACGGGAAACCTTTGATATGTATGGAATTTTCTACGAAGGACACCCCAACCTCAAGCGGATCTTGATGCCTGAAGATTGGGTAGGCTATCCCATGCGAAAGGATTATATTACTCCCGACTTTTATGAGTTACAAGATGCTTATTAAAACTCCTGTAATTTCCAGCATGGGTTTGTTTAGCTAAAAATGCAGGAGCCATCTCAAAGTGAATTCGATAAAATTAGTCCTACAGCTTTGATGGTGGCATCTGCTAGAGCTTTTGCTGATATTCCCTACTCAAAAGGTTTATCTCGGTTAGTCAATGCTCAATCTGTAGTTGAAAATCTATTAGGACAAAAGTTAGAGCAGGTTGCCGAAATTGCCATCCTTATTGAGAGCCGCTATCGAGCTATAGATCAACTCGTAGCCGATCGTCTGACTAAGAATACACTTACACAAATAATTGAGCTAGCATCGGGGCTGCTGCCAAGGGGCATGGTTATGTCCCAAGATCCTGATGTGACTTTTATTGAAAGCGATCTGCCATTGATGATTAGCCAGAAGGCAAGTTTGGTAAAAGAATTAGTGGGCGATCGCCCCAACCTCCACTTTATTCCCATTGATATCGCTTGTAAATCTAACCAATTAATAGCCTGCACTAAATATTTAGCTGGTAGTGAGCCGATCATAATTCTGTGTGAAGGGCTGCTGATGTATTTCAGCCATCCTCAAAAGCACCAAGTATTTAACCACATTCGAGAATTGCTTCAAAATTATGGTGGGGTTTGGATTACTTCAGATTTTGTGACTGTAGAAGCTATTAATCGCCGTAAGCAAATCAGTCCTAACCTGCAAAAAATTTCCCAAATGGTTTCCCGTCTTAGCGATCGCCCAATCAGTGATACTTACTTTCAAAATTCTCAGGAGATTGAGGATTTTATTGCTAGTCAAGGATTTAAATGCGATCGCACTCCTGTTTTAGATCTGATCCATCTAGATCAAGTCACTTGCTTAAAACCTTTAAATCTTGATCCTCAAACGGCTGAAGCAATTCTAGCTGACTTATTTGTATACAGCCTCAGCCTATCTTAGAATCTATTTGATAATGAATTTATGGCACAATTAAGCCCAGAAATTAATCAGGCAATATGGGATTTAAAGCGTAAATTACTAGAAATTATTAATACCTCTAAATCCGTAGAGTTTAATCTACTTGCAGCAGATGGTGAAACAAACGAAACTGTTCCAACTTTAGATCAACTGCAAACCATCACCGAAAAAGCAATTGATCGTTTTTCAAGGCTATCAACTCTTCAGCTCAGAATTGCAGAAGCCCAGCCAATACTCGGAGAAAATATGTTAGCTTTTATTACAGAAGCGATTATAGCTAGTGAATCAAACATTCCTGCTCTTAAGCAAAGTATTGAAGAAATTAGACAAGGTTTTAATTTATGACAGATAATCTCCAGTATTCTGAAAAAATAGCTAAAGCGATCGCCACCAGCCGCCAAGCAACACTTGAAATGGAAGCATCAGGATTGCAACTAGAAACCGTAATTTCACTTATAGAATCAAATATCAAAAAAAATAGGCGCAGAACGGTTCGATCAGAAATAAAAACAACATAATTCATGACTTTGACAAAGCTAGTATATAGACTGAATGCCCCAATTATTCTTATTGTTTACTAGATTTTGGAGTGGATTTTGGGGTAGCCTCACTTTTTATACAGTCCTACCAATTCCCCAAACTTGGGCGATCGCTTTTGATGGCATTGCAGGTTTTGCCCCGTTAGTTGGAGTTCTAATTGGTGGCTGTTTGGGTTTATGCAATCTGGGATTAAATTATGTAGGAATGCCCACATTAACTAGCAGCGCTGTGATCCTAGGGCTGTGGATATTTATCACTGGAGGACTGCACCTTGATGGAGTGATGGATACCGCCGATGGATTAGCTGTAACCAATTGCGATCGCCGTTTGGAAGTGATGGCAGATAGTAAAACAGGAGCCTTCGGAGTTATGGCAGGGGTGGTGCTGATTTTGTTTAAGTTTGCGGCAATCTATGACATCAATCAGCAATTAAGTAATCAAATAGATTATCTCTCGTTAATGATGGCGGTATGTGGTTGGGGAAGATGGGGGCAGTTATTGGCAATTTGGCGTTATCCCTATTTGCGATCGCAGGGTAAAGGCGCATTTCATAAAGAAGCAACCACATCAATTCTAGATTTAGTCCCGTCAACTTTACTTTTAATGGGATTAGCGATCGCCCAGATCATTATTCATCCCCATCAATGGATTTTGGCAATATTAATTTTTACCATAGGAGCAGCGATCGCTTTTCTGGTGGGGGCATGGTTTAATTACAAACTCTCTGGACATACGGGCGATACCTACGGCGCAGTGGTGGAGTGGACAGAGGCTTTATTACTATGTGTTTTAACTATGATTCTTAATTAGTGGCTCTTAATTATAGCTATCAATAATTTGGGATAGCCCATTTATGAGTTTGCTATTTTCCCACTTTAGGCGCACAGCCACTCGGAAGTAATGATCCCCAAGTTCCGCAAAACTTAAACAATCCCTAATTAAAATGCGATCGCTTCTGAGCAATTTCTGCTGCAATTCCAGCCCAGAATAATCAGTTCGGACTAATAAATAATTTGCTGCGCCCATGAGTGGATCAAGTCCTTTAAGTTCATTTAATCCATCCCATAGTTGCGGACGAGCCAAACTTAACCAATCCCAAGTCTGTTGCTGAAATTTACGATCTTCTAAAATTGCTATTCCTGCGGCTACTGCCAAACTATTCACACTCCAAGGATCTCGCCATTGTTGCCATTGTTTTAATAGGTCTGGATGGGCGATCGCATAGCCAAGTCTTAAGCCCGGTAAACTATAAAATTTGGTTAGCGATCGTAAAATTACCAGATTAGGATAAAACGGGACTAAATCTATGAGGCTCTGCTGCTGGGATGGTGGCAGAAAGTCCATAAAGGCTTCATCAATTACGACTAGGGCAAATTGGTCTAAGTAGGGTAAAAGTGCATCTTTTGAAAATAAATAACCCGTGGGATTGTGGGGATTATTGATGAGAATGCCTTTTTGATTAGAGTTCTGAACTTGTTGAGTTTGTTGAATTAGGAAGTCTAAAGTTTCTTTTGAATTTTGCTTTAAATTTTTATTTTTGCTTGAATTTTCGATTAAATTTCCAATCAAAGGATATGGCTCTACCTTAGCGTCAAAAGCTTTCAAGGCTCGGTAATAATCGGCAAAAGCAGGAGTAAATAAAACCGTAGCTGCTAATTTTCCTAAATCTCGTCCCACCCATGTTAGTAACTCTGATACGCCGTTACCTGTCAGGATTAAATCTGGGGAAATTTGATGAAATTTGGCGATCGCTTGACGCAAAGCAATATATTGGGGATCGGGATAATGTTGTAAATCGCCTAAATGTGACTGAATGGCAGCGATCGCCGAGGGTGGTGTGCCTAGGGGATTAATACTAGCGGAAAAATCTAAAATATCTGCTTCAGAAATTCCTGCGATCGCTGCCGCCCAGCGTAAATTTCCCCCATGAGTTGGCTGCATTAATACTTGTTAAAAAATGACTTGTTAAAAAATGACTTGTTAAAAAATAAATTTTCTCTGATCATAGCTCTTTAACTACTAACCAGACGGCTCAAATATCGCTCAATTAGAATCATTGCCACAATATCATCCACAGGGCGGGGGGGCGATCGCAAACCTAAGGGAATTAGGCTCACTAAGCCTTGAGCTGGATAAATTTGCCAATATCGTTGTCTGGCTTCTTGGCTACTAAAGCGTTCATCTACTGTGACGATATTAATTTCAGGAAATTCAGTTTTGAACTTAGACTGCCATTCCTTAGCAGTGGTTTGATCCCCCATGATTATTAAGGCGATCGCATATTTTTTAGTTAAGTCTTGAATAATGGCGATCGCTTCACTACTAGCAACAACGGCTTGATAGAGAATTTTTCGATCCAAAGCCATTACCACTAATCCACACTTATCCCGTCCGGGGTCAAATCCTATTAACACTGGTTGATTTTGGTTTTTATTTTCGTAGAGTAGCTCATCTTAAAGAGCCATAGTTTTCCTGAATCCAAGTTTGATAAGCACCAGATTGAGCTTGCTCAACCTACTGGGAATTTATCATGTACCACTGAATTGTTTTTAATAAACCACTATCAAAACTTTCCTTGGGTTCCCATCCTAGGACTTGCTTGATCTTAATGCAATTAATGGCATAGCGGCGATCGGGGAGAGCTTAGTTAGATTTTTTTCATCCATTCTAATATTTGCTGATTAACCAAATTAGGCGCCTCATCTTGAGGGCAATGTCCCAAATTAGGTAACTCTACTAATTGGGCGAGGGGGGAATATTTAACTAGTTTTTTACCTAGAGCGATGGGAATAATGCGATCGCTTGTTCCCCATAAAATTAGCATTGGCACTTGTAACTGGGCGATCGCCTCTTTATTTGTCGGTAAATCACCAGATAAAGCATCGCCTTGATTCATGGATATATTTAAGCAATAAAATGCTCGGGCAGCTTGGGGATCTTGGGCGGGTTGGGCAATAATTTGCACTAGCTCATCATCTACACGGGTGCGATCGCTATAGGCATAATTTTCTAAAAAAAATTTAATAGTTTGGGGACGACGAATAAAGTAGAAAAGTAAACCTCCCACAGTTGCTTCAAGCGATCGCTTAATGGGACGGATAGGTGCAGGTACCAATTCTTCTAGCTCTGTCAAGTCTAGCAAGCTAATTGTAATTAGCCCCTTAGACATTTCTGGATGCAGGTGGGTTGCCATTAATGCTACTAAAGCTCCCAAGGAATTGCCCACTATAATTATGGGCTGCCCTATAAATGTTTGCCAAAAGTCAAATACCTGCTCGACCCACATACTAGCCCCGTAATAACTGGGAGGTTTCTCAGAGTTACCAAATCCTAAAAGGTCTAAAGCATAAACCCGATGATCTTGGGCTAGGGCATCATAATTTCCCCGCCACTGTCCTAACGCCGATCCAAATCCATGCAGAAGTAGGATCGCAGGTTTAGTAGGGTCTTGATTAGTGGAATTTGTAAAGACATAACGAGTTTTCCAGCCCCGCCATCGCCAATCTCTTTGTTGGGTTTGATATTGCATCAGGTAAATCTTTAGCTAAAACTTGACTATGATTGGATTTTATAGGCGATCGCTCAGATAAATGAGCAAGAATATTACAAAAAGTAACGAAAAGCACTTTACAAATCGCATCAATAAGTATATATTCCTATCAGGTTACAAATCAATTTAAAATTACCTATAGTTCTCGCTGTCCACCAACTAACTTAATGGGGTAAATACATGACTAATCCAATCCCAATTCCTAATCTAGGCTGATCTCCAAAATAAATCTAGGATCACTCCCAAAATTAAACCCAAACACTTACTCGATCGCTTCAATTTATCGCTTCTGAATTTTTAACTCTTATCTTTCCTCTGCAAGAAGACTCTCGGTTTACCGATGAGATGAATTGCAGTAGAAGTCTTGATATGCATAGGTTTCGTGATATAATTGGACTGGTCAATGACCTACTCGGAC
>VYKS01000357.1_pt1 | contig 18461 bp, 20 predicted proteins | sample 5114511 | NCBI WGS metagenome assembly VYKS01 (sample SAMN12291795, study PRJNA351875) | freshwater metagenome | isolation source: freshwater lake | place: USA: Michigan, Gull Lake | collected 2011-07-05 | reverse complement strand
AAAAAACTAGAAACAGGTCAAACTTTCTGATATACCCAATTCAAACCTTCCAATATGCACAATACTGCCTATATATTTGTATTCCGTGTTACCGTTTGAATTTGGAACTGCTGAATACATACTCTCTAAAACCTAATATTTGCAAACAGTGATAATATTATTGAGATTAATTGAACTTAAGGTTGAAAAATGCAATCTGATCGGTTAACATTCCCCAGCGATGAGCAGCAGGTTCAGACTATTCCTGTAGGCTACTATAACGTTCAGACCTATAGTTTGAAGAGATTTCTGAGTATTGCTAGACGCAGAATTCGTGTAATAGTCATTGTCGCAACCACAGTTTTTGGAGTCAGCCTAGCTTGGTCTCTGACACGTACACCCATCTATATGACTAGCTTTCAGGTTTTGGTAGAACCGATTAAGCCCAAGGTTTCGGCTGCTCAAGTTGGCTTTGGTGAATCTATCGAACAAACTAGCTACCCAACCCTAATTCAAGTTTTACGTAGTCCCAAGATTTTAACTTTGGTTGCGGAGTCCTTAAAGTCTCTATATCCCGATCTTGATTTCGCCTCCTTATCCAATAATATCGAGATTATCCGCATCAAAGAAACAAATATCGTCAATATTAGCTACAACGATAAAGATCCAGAAAAAGTTAGAGCAGTTGCTACGAAGTTAGCCGAAACATACCCTAACTATGGTAGAGAGCTTAAGGAAATCAGTATTCAACAAGGAATTAGCTTTGTCGAGCAAGAATTACCAAAAACCCAACAAAGATATAATATCCTCCAACAAAAATTAGAGTCCTTTAGGCAGAAATATAGTTTAATCGATCCTTTAAATAGAGCTGCCGAACTTTCTAAAATGTTGAATGATGTCCAGCAACAGCAGGAAGTAAATAAAGCCAAAATTATCGAGTTAACATCCGCATACAAAATTTTACAAGGGCAAATCGGATTTAATGCTGATCAAGCGATCGCCGCTTCAAGGTTAAGCGAGTCCCCTCGTTACCAAGATCTTTTAAACCAAGTCCAGCAAGTAGATGCCAAAATCGCCCTAGAGTCGCAAAGATTCCAATCTGATAGTCCCCAAGTTCAGGCATTAAAGGAGCAACGCCAATCCCTATTACCATTATTAGATCGAGAAGCTGAGAGGATCTTAGGTGTAAAGCGATCGCCAAATAATACAGGTAATCTAACTGGAGTTTCCTTAGATTTAAATAAGCAGCTAGTTTCAACGGCAAATCAACTTAAAATCCTCCAAACCCAAGTTGTTTCCCTAAAAGCTACAGAAGAAAGACTCAAAAACGATTTTGCCCTTGCTCCATCACTACTTAGACAGTACACAGATCTACAACGGCAACTAGCGGTCACAAATTCTAGTCTAGAGAGATTTCTGATTACCCGTGAAAACCTCAAAGTTGAAGCTGCCCAGAAGGGTGAAGCATGGAACCTGATCTCAAATCCCTATCGTCCATATTTTCCAGTATCTCCTAATACTCCGCAAAACTTAACCCTTGGACTTTTAGGTAGTCTATTTCTGGCGGCTGCGGCTGCGATTCTAGCAGAAAAATTAGATGACGTATTTCATTCCCCCTCGGATCTGCAACAGATACTGAGATTACCCATACTGGGAACTATTCCCTTCCGTCAGGAACTCAAAGATGCCAGCCGTTCCTCTAATAGATCTCTGCCTAACTCTGAGAAAGAAAGACAATCACTTGTATCCAAGCCATCGTCAGCTTCTAAAGCTGCTGGGTCAAAATACTATAGCTATGGCTATAACTCCTCTAGGTTTGTTGAATCTTTTAGAACTCTACATACCAGTATTAAGCTGTTAAATAATGGTTCATCTGTAGGATCTTTAGTTATAAGTTCAGCACTGCCTTCCGATGGTAAATCTACAACTGCCTATCAGTTAGCGGTAGCGTCAGCAGCTATGGGACAGAGGGTTCTATTAGTTGATGCGGATTTTCGCCGTCCAAGGGTTCATGTACGGTCTAGCCTTCCAAATCAACAGGGACTAACCACTGCGATCGCTACTGATATACAAGTCCTTGATGTAATTCAGCAATCAGCTTTAGATGAACGCCTATTTATACTTACAGCTGGACAAATTCCTCCAGACCCGACGAGGTTACTTGCTTCTCCCAAAATGAGGCAAATCATGGGTGTCCTAGCATCAAATTTTGATTTAGTAGTATATGATACCCCGCCCGTTCTGGGTTTTGCTGATAGCCTCTTGCTTACTAGTCACACAGACGGCTGTATCCTCGTGGTGGGGCTAGGTTATACAGAGAGGACGGCAGTTTCAGAAACATTAACAGCTTTCCAATCTGCTGGGAGTACCATTCTGGGTGTAGTTGCTAATTGCTTGAAAAAGCACACAGCCGACGATTTAGTTTATGGTCAAACCTACGGACGATATTACTACACTGAACGAGTTAAAACTGAGCAGGCTATTTCCTAATTTATTAGTAGGATATCCAAATCCCTAAAGCTTGTTGACTTAAATCAAATTCAGTAGCAACAACTATGTTGTCTTTAGACAATACTAATTCGTCCAAATAAATATTAATCAGCTTATTTTATTGAAACTTCTTTGCTAAATTAATGACTAACAGTCAGAATATAACTAAGTTGCGTATCTGTCATTTAGCGAAATACTATCCCCCTAACTCTGGTGGTATTGAGACTCATGTTCAGACTTTAGCCCTTGCTCAAGTTAAGTTGGGAGCAGAAGTTACTGTAATTTGCGTTAATGATGTTGATTTAAAGGGTGATACTTCTACTAAGACTAAAACTATTGAGGAATTTAACGAAAAAGTCAGAATTATTCGGATTGGGAGGTCATTATCTATTGCAAAGTTTGATCTATGTCCAGAGTTTCTGAAGTACTTTACCACCCTAGCTGAAGACTACTTTGATATTGTACATTTACATACTCCTAACCCAACTATGTTGTTGGCATGGCTCTCCTATTGTGTGATTACCCTTTTGAAGGTTAAACGCCAAGTTCCCCTTGTAATTACTCATCATAGTGATATTGTCAAGCAGAGAATTTTAAAATATGTGATTAGACCCGTCGAATATCTTATCTATAAACAGGCAGTTTTTATCTTGACTGACAGTGAGAATTACATTAAGGGTTCAAAGTTTTTACGGAGTTTTAAGAAAGTTAAGGCTTTACCCCTTGGATTAGACTGTACTCCCTATATGTATCCAAGTGCGATCGCTAAAAAATATGCTCACCATCTTAAATCTAAACATGGTGAAATAATTTGGATTTCTGTTGCTCGATTGGTCTACTACAAGGGGCTTCATATCGCTATTAAGGCTTTGGCTTTTACCCCAGGTAAACTTCTAATTGTTGGAGTTGGATCTTTGGAGCAGGAATTGAAAGCCCTCGTTAAAGAACACAACTTAGAGGATCGAGTGGTATGGCTGGGTAAAGTATCTGCTGAAGAATTGGTTGGCGTTTATCATGCTGCCACTGCTCTATGGTTTCCATCTAATGCTTGAAGTGAAGGCTATGGGCTAGTTCAAGTCGAAGCGATGGCAAGTGGGTGTCCCGTAGTAATTAATGCTGATATTCCTTGTAGTGGCGTAACTTGGGTTAGTCGCCATGATCAAGAAGGTTTAACCATACCCCTAAATGATCATCTGGCTTTAGCTCAAGCTGCGAAGAGATTATTAGATGAGCCCATGTTACGCGATCGCCTAGTTCAAGGGGCGCAGGATAGGTTACAGGAATTTGACCACATTACTATGGCAAAACGTGGCCTGGAAATCTATAGGTATGTGTTAGGTTCACCTAACAATCAGATTAAATTGCTATCAAAAATCTATTGCTAAAGCTGATTAAGATAACTTAGCAAATCTGCCATTTCGGCTTCAGTTGGCTGAAATTGAGGCATAGGGGGAGTTTTGCCGCTTACAACTTGGTGAATTATTCTGGGTTTAGATAGCTTTTCGGAAATATTTCTTAAACTTGGTCCAACTTTACCATCTGCCCACTGTCCGTGACAGGCAACGCAGTTCATTACAAATATTGATCTTCCTTTGGTTGGATTACCTTCAATTTTAAGTACAGCATCGGTATAAGCATCAGTTGTGTTGATTAAATTACCAGATTCTATGCCTATTATGCCCAGAGCTAAGATACACAAAATAATCATTAGAGATAGGTATAGCGATCGCTTAGGAGTGGGGTTTGAATTTAAAACTGGATTGTTCACAAAAGTTTACGCTTCCTAAGGCTTAATTCTAATTACTGTGGGTTTAATGGACAGGGCTTAATGGGAAACAGCTATATAAAAGTTCACTATTACTAATATATCTTAAAGATTTCTATGGATCAAACTTATCTTTCCCGAATATTTTTAAGTTTTTTGATATTTTCTTGAATAGATGCAGCCGAGGAATGAAGAGCAGATAGTTCTTGTGCTGATAACCCCATCTCTATCACTCTATCTATGCCATGTTGTCCCAATTGGGCTGGAACCCCCATGAAAAGATGATCTAAACCATACTCTCCTTGCAAATAGGCTGCCACAGGTATAATTCGTCGACGATTTTGTAAGATTGACTCTACCATTTGATAGGCGGCTGATGCTGGAGCGAAATAGGCACTTCCTGTTTGTAATAATTTCACAATTTCTGCCCCACCATTACGGGTTCTTTCGACTAAACGGGCGATCGCTTCTGTATTTAGTAATTCTGTAATTGGGATGCCATTAACTGTGGAATATCGTGGCAAAGGCACCATTAGATCTCCATGTCCACCCATTACCATCGCCGTAATATCAGTCCTTGAGATTCCAAGCTCCATAGCTATAAATGCTTGAAACCTAGAAGCATCAAGCATACCTGCCATTCCCATTATCTTCTGGGGAGCAAAACCACTAACTTCCCAAACCAAATAAGTCATCACATCCAAAGGGTTGGTTATAGTTATGATTACGGCATTTGGAGAATGGACGATCGCCTTACGCGTAACTTCAGTCACAATTTTGGCATTAATTCTCAGGAGATCATCACGACTCATCCCATCCTTGCGGGGAACTCCAGCCGTAATTACAATCACATCTGAATCTTTAGTAAATGTATAATCATCAGTGCCAATAATTTGGCGATCGTGATTCTCTAAAGCTCCTGCCTGCATTAAATCTAGAGCCACACCTTCAGCCTTACTAGCAATTACATCTACTAAAACTACATCTGCTAAGGTTTTTTCAACAATGCGCTGTGCCAGAGTGCTACCCACATTACCTGCTCCAATCACCGTGATCCGAGGATGAGAAATATAATGCTTACTGGGCTTAAACATAGCTACAAAAATAATTTAAGATAGTCATCCAGAATAACCGATAAAAATTTAATAAAAAAGAAGACTAACAAAATTAATCTTCTTAAATCTAAATATTTAATGTGGTTTTAGAATAAGCCTAGAGTCAAAGACTTGTCGATAGGTAAAGTTGCACCAATACCAAGGTATAAAGTGAATGCAGTTCCAAACAAAAATACGGCCATTGCTACAGGGCGGCGGAAAGGATTTTGGAACTTATTGACATTTTCAATAAACGGAATAACTAGCAAACCTAGGGGTACCGCAGTCATTAAAAATACACCCAAAAGCTTGTTAGGAACAGTCCGCAAAATTTGGAATACAGGATATAGATACCATTCAGGCAAGATTTCTAGAGGAGTAGCAAAGGGATTAGCTGGTTCCCCAATCATAGCTGGATCTAGAACGGCTAAACCAACACACAAAGCGATCGACCCAGTAATTACCACGGGGAAAATATAGAGAAGATCGTTGGGCCATGCTGGTTCACCATAGTAGTTATGACCCATATTCTTAGCAAGTTTAGCTAAAAGTACTGGATCATTTAGATCTGGTAGTTTTTCAATTTTAGACATAAAAATATTCCATCTGCTAGGTTAAGCACTAAATTAAACTTTACAAAGGACCAGAAATCCCTTGCTTACGAATCATCAGAAAGTGTAACAACATGAATACCGCAATCAACCAAGGAAGTACAAAGGTATGCAAACTGTAATAGCGAGTTAATGTCCCTTGCCCTACACTTGCTCCACCTCTAAGTAACTCAGTTAAAACTCCCCCAACTACAGGAATTGCTTCTGGCACCCCAGATACAATTTTGACCGCCCAGTAACCAATTTGATCCCAAGGGAGCGAATAACCTGTAACGCCAAAGGAAACCGTGATAACTGCTAGAATTACCCCTGTAACCCAAGTTAACTCACGGGGCTTCTTGAATCCACCTGTAAGATAGACACGGAAAGTATGCAAAATCATCATCAGTACCATCATGCTGGCAGACCAACGATGAATAGAACGAATCAGCCAACCAAAGTTAACATCGGTCATAATGTAGCGCACTGAATCGAATGCTTCTTCTACAGTCGGTTTGTAGTAAAAAGTCATCGCAAAACCAGTGGCAAATTGAATCAAAAAGCAAGTTAGAGTAATGCCCCCCAAACAATAAAAGATGTTAACGTGAGGAGGAACATACTTGCTGGTAACATCTTCAGCTAGAGCGCCTATTTCTAGACGTTCATCAAACCATTCATAGACTTTACTCATGAATTTTTAAAATTGCAAATACAGAAATTTGTACCTAAATATTAACACTAATTTATAATTTATAACCTGAGGCTAGTTACAGCGATCCCTTAACCACGTACTTGTAGCATTAGCGATCGCTCCATCACTAATATCTGTAAGCGGGGATGTCCCTATTTTTGTAAAAGCCATTGCTAGTCGCCAACCCTTATTTGTTTTAGAGATCAATAACCAGTAGGGTTGAGTTTGCGTCTTAGGCTGCCCAATCCTTCCAGTTAAGATTGAAATAAAGAGTTGATTAGGAGCAGGTAGATTTTTATTGCCAGAAGCTAAAGGGAGAGGATTAATCTCAGGGAAGTTGGCAAAAGTAGCTTTCTCTTGAATGCCTAATCTTGTGTAGGTACGATTTAGGTAATCTGGTAAATCTTGGCTCAGTAAAGTGGCTAGATCTTGAAAGGAATCTGGACAAATAAGTATATTCTCAGCCTTGGCAGATATGCCCCATAAAAGTCCAGAGCCGATCAGAAAACAAACGTACAATCGCCTCATTTTGCAAATCTAGTGATAATCAGGAGATTCAATAATTTCTATGGGTACAAAGCTCTCAGTAGGTAGAAGAATTGGATGGGAATATATAAGCTTACCTGTCATAGATCCACGATTAATAGCGACCCCGTATGGAGTTGGTAAATCAGGATAAGATTCAACATAAAGTCTGTAAACTTGCCTAGCGGTTTTCAAAACTAACGAATCGATGTTGATAAGCTGCTTTTGTCTCTCAGATCGTTTGGTAGAAGTGTAGGACACTGTATTAATCTCTCAGTTATAATGGTGGATTTAGTAGATGGCTATTAAGCTCAGGATTATACATTAATTGCCATCATACGCATCAAGTTTTACCCTAAATAATTTCACATAAAAAGCTTGAGAAAAATCAACTACTTGGGTTTCTCGATCTAAGATAATTACCTCAATCAAATAATTGACAAGTTGAAGACTCTGAAGCTCAATCTCGTACTTATACTCTTCGTTTACCTCATTAGTAAATATCACAGTACAAATAATTGGATCAACTGGAAGCGTCGAAACTTTCCAAAAGGCTGAAAAAGGAACAGGAGAAGAGCCTTCCACCTGTCTCTCCCCTTGTAAACTTCCGATTTTATAGAGGCTGATTCCATAGGGTAAAGCTTGTTGTTGATCCCTTTTGCAGTAAGGCAGATACAATACTATGTCGCCTGTAGGAGCTGCTTGAATGTCTAATGGCATATCCTTTTTATGTTATGAAGATACTTTGTCGATGACTTGAATTCTACCTGAAGGCTCTACAGTCCATACATCGTAGCTACCGTTTACATCCCCAAATTCGTCAAGATCGACATTTCCGCTCGCCCCTTGATAATTAACTTCAGTACCAGCCTCGACCAGCTTTAGGGCTTCACATATATCAGAAACTTCAGTACCAGGAGCGTTGGCAACTTCACGAATCTTAGACTTGATTGCCTCTCCCGAACTACTTTTCGCAGCTTCAGCCGCAAGAGCAACTAGGGCAGCAGCATCGTAGGAATGGGGGACAAATGCCCCTATAGATTCACCAGTTTTTGCTTTAAAAGCTTGGGTAAAAATATCTAATGACTTGCCATCAGCACCAGGTACAGTACCAAGGGCTCCTTCTAGAATCAGTTTGCCATTGGCAGATTTACCGATCGCCTTGGGGAAGTCTTCAGTTTGCACACCGTCGGTCAACATAATAGTTACGCCTTCAGTCAGACCCTGTTCGTATGCAGCTTTAATTAAAGGGGCACCGGTCTCAGGATAGAGCACTGCCGCTACCGCATCGGGCTTGCCACCAAATGCACTTCTAGCCTCAGCTTCAAAGGTAGTAGCCTTAGGGTCGTAGCGCGTAGGCTTGGCTTCATTTAGAATTTGACCACCTAGCTCCTTAAATTTTACCACAAAGACTTTCTCAAAACCAACGCCATAGTCATTATTAATAACTACTGTAGAGACTTTACGAAATCCCTTTTTGTATGCCAAGTTTGCCAGGGCAGCAGCTTGATAGGTATCAGGTGGAGCCGTACGGTACCAGTAGCCATTAAAATCACCATTTTTAGCTCTTTCTGTAAATACAGGACTAGTGCTACCCGGGGAAATCATGACAACTTTATTGGGGGCGGCCACAGCAATTCCTGCGGTAGAAACACTACTAGCAAAAGATCCAACGATCGCTCCCACCTTATCAACTTGAACCAGCTTAGTTACGGCTTCGGCTCCTGCTGTGGGTTCAGTGCGATCATCCTCTTTAAATACCTGAATTGGTTTGCCTAGAACTCCACCACAGTCATTTACTGTTCCAATTAAAAAGTCAATACCCTTAACCATTGGGGAACCGATTGAAGCTAAGTCCCCAGTGGCAGGAAGCACAATGCCTAATCTAAGTTGATCTGATGCAACTGTAGGTGCGGGGGTAGAAGAAGTTGTCGTTACTTCTGGTTGGCAAGCTACGACCCAAAAGCAGGTGATTACCCCTAACAAGATCTTTGCTATTTTGGCAGTTATACTTTTAACCATGGCTTAAATTAGAAATAATGGTGTAATTTTACTTGGTTGTGTGGATTATACAAGCTGTATCCTGAATTAATTTCTTGTGAGTATTACTTAACAGATTACTAAATTTAAGGATGAGTAATTAATTTATCATTTACAAAGTTGATAACGCTCCTTGAATTTGCGCTGCTGAAGGTTGTGATCGACTATAGGTAAGGGATAGCCACATTTCTGAGCCTGATACATAGAAATCTTACCACTCAGGAGTTCGGCTGTGGTCAATCCTTTTAATTCTGGTAACCATTTTCGGATATATTCACCCTGAGCATCAAACTTAAGTGCTTGGGTCGTGGGATTGAAAATTCGTAGAGGTTGCGGATCCATGCCACTGGAAGCACTCCATTGCCATCCTCCATTATTAGCTGCCAGATCGCCATCTATAAGTTGTTGCATAAAATATAATTCTCCAGACTGCCAGTTGAGGATTAGATCCTTAGTCAGAAAACTTGCCACAATCATCCGACAACGGTTGTGCATCCATCCTGTGGCATTTAACTGGCGCATAGCGGCATCAACAATGGGATATCCTGTTTGACCGTTACACCATGCTGTAAAGTATTCAGGGTTTTGATCCCATGTAAATCTTTGCATTTGGGGACGGTAAGCGGATTGACTTAATTGAGGGAAGTGAAAGAGGACGTGCTGGTAAAATTCTCGCCATGCCAGTTCTTGTCGCCAAGTCTGAATTCCTAATAGTGACTCTTCGTGACCATCGGCAATATCCGCTTCGGCATCCACTGTTGCCGCCCAGCAGTCTCTGATGCCAATGGTGCCAAATCTCAAATGGGGACTGAGGCTAGAAGTTCCATCGATCGCAGGAAAGTCTCTTGATTTCTTATAGTTATGAAGTTTATGTAGATCGCAAAATTGGGCAAGGAGTTTTTGGGCGATCGCTTCCCCCGATTCAGGTATGGTTTGATTATGACTAAAGCCTAATTCCCCTAGTGTTGGCAATGAAATTATCTCAAGTCCATCAAAGCTATCTAAGCCTAGAAGCTTTTTGGGCTTTGGGATTGGAGCAGGCTTGGGATGAGTAATCCAGTTTTTCCAGAAAGGGCTATAGACTTTATAGGGTTCATGGGATGATTTTGTGGCGATCGCCTCAGGACTATGTAAGGCAATATCTAAAAATCCTTTGACCTCGATCCCAATTGCTGATAATTCTTGAATTACTAATTGATCTCTCTTAATAGCTAGAGGCTCGACATCTTGATTAAAAAATAAGCTCTGGGGCTGAAGGCTACGGGCAAGTTTGGTTAATACTTCGATTGGATTGCCATAAAAAAGTAATAACTTACTTCCTAAATCTCTATAGCCTTGTTGCAACTCTTTTAAACATCCCAACATAAAATCAACTTTGCCGCCACCAGTTTCGGGGCTTTTAAGAATGTCAGGATCAAATATAAATATTCCGATGGTGACACTATTTGAAATTGCGGCGGCATTCAGGGCGGGATTATCCTGTAGGCGTAGATCCCTGCGGTGCCAAACTATGGAGAGATTATTGCCCATTAATTTTAGTATTTTAATCCATCTTGCTATGAACCCAATTTAGTCTAACTCTTGGAACGAGCCTGATATGCTTAAAATCTGCTAATTATAAATTAATGGACTTAACTGGATTTTTACAACAATTTCTCAATGGCCTCTCTATTGGGAGTGTCTATGCTATTTTTGCCTTGGGCTACACCCTAATTTTTTCGATTTTGGGCATGATTAACTTTGCTCACGGGGCTGTTTTTACCCTTGGTGCATACTTTACCTATATTCTGGCAGGAGGAGGCTTTGGATTTAATGGAGTATTAGCAAATGCTACTTTTCCTTTCAAATTCCCTTTTGCGATCGCCCTAGTTATTGGTAGCATTCTCGCAGGATTATCGGCGGTGATGGTGGAAATTTTAGCCTTTCGCCCTTTGCGTAAACGGAATTCCGATCCATTACTAACTTTAGTTTCAAGTCTGGGGATGGCGGTAATTATCGTCAACTTAATTCAGTACTTAGTCGGAGCCGAGATTTATACTTTTCCTAGCAATATTTATGGCAATTTACCATCTGCTATTAACTTTGGAAGTGGCGATCGACCCATAGCTATACGAACAGTACAAATTGTGATTTTTGCGGTATCAGCAGGTATTGTAGCGATATTAACCTATATCATCAGTTTTACAAAGCTGGGAAAAGCCTTACAAGCTGTTGCCGAAGATCGAACCACGGCTCAATTATTGGGTATCAATACCGAGAAATTTATTATCTTGACTTTCTTTTTAAGTGGTTTTCTAGCAGGAATTGCTGGAACTTTAGTTGGCTCTAGCGTTGGACTTACTCCCTATTTTGGTATTACCTTTGGGCTAAAAGGATTGGGTGTGATTGTCTTAGGTGGATTAGGTAATATTCCAGGAGCGGTAGTAGGCGGATTAGTGATTGGTTTAGCAGAAGCCTTTGTGCCATCAGATTATTCTGGTTATAAAGAGGCGATCGCCTTTGGATTTTTATTTATAATGCTGCTATTCCGTCCCCAAGGCTTATTAGGTCGAGTATTTGTACAGAAAGTTTAGATATCAAAGATAAGATAGCTCTAGTTGTATTCACTCATTCTCTAAAATTATGGCAACTGAAATCACCCTCCAAGACATTGCAAATACGCTGCAAGAAGTAGTTAATACTGTAAATAATCTAAATACTCAAGTTAGAGAACTCGATACTAAAGTAAATATTCTTAGTACCAAATTCATTGAAATGGATACTAAAGTCGGCAATCTTGATGAAGATGTCAAAAAGCTATTTTTAGAAAATGAAAGGTCAAATGACAAGCTCACAAACTATCAGCAAGCTAGTCAATCATTGGTCAATCTAGCTTTTAGTTTAATTGCCTCAGCTACTCTAATTACCGTGGTTTCAGCCGTCTTTAAAAGATAAATTAAAAAATAAGATCAAGAATGCAGGCATTTTTTAATAGTTACGGTTTTCTGTTCGTCTCTATGTTATTAGGAGCGTTACTAGGCTTATCTGTATATTTACCCCTAATGGCAGGGCAGTTATCCCTTGCCTCCCCAGGATTTTATGCACTCGGTGGTTATATAGCGGCAATTATTTCAACTCAGGTATTTTCAGCCGACAAGTTTTCAATTTGGATATTATTTGGGGAAATAGGTTTAGCGGCGATCGCCTGTGGAATATTAGCAATTCTTTTGGGTTTGCCAGTGTTAAGGCTACGAGGAATTTATCTAGCGATCGCCACCATTGCCTTTGTGGAAATATTGCGGGTAATAGCTTTAAATTTAGAGATTACTGGAGGAGCTGTTGGTATATTCGGGATTCCTCAGCCGTTTAACTCCCAAATTGAATATCTCTGGATTGTGCTGCCTTTATTAGTTCTCAGTATGTTTCTGCTATATAGAATGGAAGTTACAGAAATTGGCCGAGTGTGGAGGGGAATTAGAGAAGACGAACTTGCGGCAGGGGCGATGGGGATTAATTCCACCTACTACAAAGTCTTAGCATTTACCATGGGTGGAATTCTAGCGGGAATAGTAGGAGTAATCAGTGCTCATTTTTTAAATACTTGGAATGCACGCCAAGGTACCTTTGATGCCAGTATCACTTACCTAGCTTTTGTATTAGCTGGTGGCTCTCGCACTTTTATTGGTCCTGTGGCTGGGGGGATGATCTTGACGGCACTACCTGAGATTTTAAGGGCGATCGCAGGTATTAACGGCTTACCCAACTGGCTAGCTCAGTTTTTTCAAGATGGTAGACTCATAATCTTTGGGGTATTAATTGTATTAGCAACTATATTTTTCCCCAAGGGCTTAATCACGCCCGAACTTCTAAAAAGCATTAGAACCAATATTTTTACCAGAATTTTGCCAAATCCTAAAGTTTAGCGATCGCTAAGATGTGTATATTTAACCTCATGTAATCCTGTGTAAACCTGAGTCGGTCTAAATAGGCGATTATCTGCCATCTGTTCTTTCCAATGGGCTAACCATCCTGGAACTCGGGCGATCGCAAATACAGGAGTATATAAATCCATGGGGATATTTAATTTTTTATAAACAAGTCCCGAATAGAAATCTACGTTAGGGTAAATTCCTTTTTCGGCGAATACATCCATGGCCTGACGCTCTAATTCTAAGGCAATGTCATAATAGCGATCGTGTCCAAATTTCTCGAATAATTGATCGACTAATTTTTGTAAAACAATTGCCCTAGGATCTTTGACCTTATAAATTCGATGTCCAAACCCTGGAATTCTCTGTTTTTTACTAATTTTAGTTTCCAAATAGTCTTTGACCTTATCTACAGAGCCAATTTCTTCTAGCATTTGCATAACTTTTTCATTAGCCCCACCATGCAATGGCCCGCCCAAAGTACCCACTGCTGCTGCTAAAACCACATAGGGATCATTCAAAGTGGAGGCTGTAACTAAAGCACAAAAAGTCGAGGCATTAACTGTATGCTCAGCATGAAGAGTCAGACACACATCAAAAACCTTGGCAGCTAAAGGATCTGGTTCGATCTCATTCAGCATATAAAGAAAATTGGCAGCATAGCTCAAATCATCTCTGGGCGGAACAGGATCGTTGCCCTGACGCATCATATGAAAGGCCGCTATGACGGTTGGGATTTTTGCAATTAACCTAATTGTTGCCCCGTAGATATATTCAACATCTCGCAGATCTTTAAGGGGATAAAACATTCCCAAGGCACAAATACAAGCCTGAATTACATCCATGGGGTGGGCGTCATCGGGAAAGCACTTAAGCATATCGCGAACCCGATATTTAATCCGACGACGGTGCTTAATGTTATGTTCAAATTTTTCTAGTTCTTGATGCTTTGGTAACTCCCCAAAAATCAAAAGATAGCTAGTCTCCAAAAAACTACTATGCTCACAAAGCTCTTCAATCCGTATGCCTCGATACTCTAGTAGTCCAACTAAACCATCCACATAACTGATATTGGACTGAGTGGCAGGAACTCCCTCTAGCCCAGGTTTGTATTCACCAATAGCCATAATCCACTCTTAAACACCTTAACTGCAATAATGAATTTAACATTTCTGACCACGGATGTATCTAACCTTGAGCCACTTTATAAAAAATGATCTCAAAAAATCAAGATAAAAAAACTGGGGTGATCAAACAAGTGAGTTTTCCCAGTAGTTTTTTCTTCACTAATTTTATTTGGTAATTTTATAGGGTTATTGAAATGGATTGTTACCACGATCACCAAATAGTTTTGCTTCACCTTTAATTACAGCCTTAGCCATATTAAAAGTAGCCCAAACTGCTACTAAGACAATTGGAGCGAGTACGATCAGGGGTCTTAAATCAGTATCCATATTAATTAAGAAATATTAAAGGGTTATGTAGGTAATTGCATTATCTCATTTCATAGGACTTTTACAAGATTTCAGAGCCAAGATTACCTTACTTTAAGCCCTAATTATCCTTAGATAAAGACCCCAACATCAACCTGAAAAAATTCGGCAAGGGCTTTAGCTTGATTTTTGCTGATTTGACGTTTACCATTCACCACCTCAGAAACAACTCCACGAGAACCTAAAATACCGACTAGATCTGCTTGTCTAAGATTATTTTCTTCTATAAGATGTAACAAAATGTCATGGGGTGGGGCCAGATCAATTGGATAATTCTCTTCTTCAAATTTCTCAATTAGGGCAACTAACAAAACCAGAATTTGATCTTGTTCAGGGGTAGGATTTGCGATCGCCATTAGTTTCTCAACTTCATTTAATGCTCTCTGATGCTCTTCTGGAGTAGCGATCAGGCGAGGTTTAAAGTTGACTAGCAAATCTCCGTAGATTTTTTCATTTATAGTAAGGGTCATTTTTCCAAAATCCTGAGTCATACTCAGAATGCGTTAGGACATAGAAGTTTATTTTAGGGTTAGTCAAGTTAGATAAACAATTATCAATAGGTTATGATCAGCGATCGCAGTTGAACTCATAATTTAGATTGATAACTGATATTTGACTATGGCTCCCATTACAAAATTATTGATTGCCAACCGCGGCGAGATTGCCCTACGCGTAATTAGAACGTGCGAAGAACTTGGTATTGCTACGGTTGCGGTTCATTCCACCGCTGATCTGAATTCGCTTCATGTTCAACTTGCTACTGAATCCGTATGCATTGGCGATCCGCCCAGTAATCGTAGCTATCTCAATATTCCCAATATTATTGCCGCAGCCCTCTCTCACAATGCCACTGCTATTCATCCTGGGTATGGATTTCTCTCGGAAAGTGCCAGATTCGCCGAAATTTGTGCCGATCATAAATTAATCTTTGTTGGCCCCAGCCCAGCTTCGATTCGGGCGATGGGTGATAAATCCACTGCCAAAAAAACTATGCAACGGGCGGGAGTACCGACTATTCCGGGGAGTGAGGGGTTAATTGAATCTGAGGATCAGGCTCTAAAAGTTGCTGAGAAAGTTGGCTATCCTGTCATGGTCAAGGCTACGGCAGGCGGGGGTGGACGGGGAATGCGCTTTTGTTCTGGCCCTAGCGAATTATTGAGATTGCTTAAGGCGGCTCAGGGTGAAGCCGAGGCTGCTTTTGGGAATTCGGGTGTGTACATTGAAAAAGTGATTGAAGAACCTCGCCACATTGAGTTTCAGATTTTGGCAGACAACTATGGCAATGTAATTCACCTTGGTGAACGGGACTGCTCAATTCAACGTCGCCATCAAAAGTTATTAGAAGAAGCTCCTAGCTACGCTCTTAATCCTAAATTGCGGGCGCAAATGGGTCATGCTGCGGTTAAAGCGGCACAGGTGATTAACTATGTGGGAGTTGGTACGGTCGAGTTTTTGCTGGATAAATTTGGCAAGTTTTACTTTATGGAAATGAATACCCGTATTCAAGTAGAACACCCTGTGACCGAGATGATTACAGGCATTGATTTAATTGCTGAACAGTTAAGGGTTGCCATGGGTGAAAAGTTGAGACTGGCACAAAAAGATGTAGTCCTAACGGGGCATGCGATCGAATGTCGGATCAATGCCGAAGATCCAGACCATAATTTTCGCCCCCATCCAGGTCGAATTAGTGGCTATCTACCTCCTGGAGGTCCTGGGGTGCGGATGGATTCCCATGTTTATACCGACTATGAAATCCCACCCTATTATGATTCTTTGATTGGTAAGTTAATTGTATGGGCTGGCGATCGCCCTTCGGCAATTAAGAGAATGAAGCGGGCCTTAATGGAATGTGCAATTACGGGAGTACCAACTACGATTAGTTTTCATCAAAAAATATTAGATGATGATGCCTTTCAAAAAGGGAAAGTTTTTACTAACTATGTGCAGTTGCTGATGGAAAGATTAGGGTAAAAAAAGTTAAATTAAATGGAAATAATTGATCGAGCGATCGCTGCTTTAAGTCCGACATTTAATCAAATTGATTTACAAGTTAAAGCAAATCTCAGTAAAGTTTTACAGGCATTTCGGGATCACAAAGTTGGAACCCATCATTTTAATAGTGTTTCGGGCTATGGACATAACGATCTTGGTCGAGAAGTCATAGATTTAGTATTCGCTCAAATTATGGGAGCAGAAGCGGCGGCAGTGAGAGTGCAGTTTGTCTCTGGAACCCATGCGATCGCCTGTTGTTTATTTGGAATCTTACGCCCTGAGGATGAATTGCTTTCAGTTGTAGGTGCGCCTTACGATACTTTAGAGGAAGTAATTGGGCATCAAGATCCTAAAGAAAGCTCTGGAAATGGCTCCCTTCGGGATTTTGGCATTAGTTACAGGCAAGTAGATTTAACTGCTGAAGGTAAAGTTGATTGGGACGCTCTGGCGATCGCTATTAAGCCCAAAACTAAAATGGTCTTGATTCAGAGATCCTGTGGTTATGACTGGCGATCGAGTTTATCTATTGACGAGATTGAACGCATTATTAAAATCGTAAAAAACCAAAATCCCCACACGGTCTGCTTTGTTGATAACTGCTATGGTGAATTTGTCGCAGATACCGAGCCAACCCAAGTTGGCGCAGATTTAATGGCTGGATCTCTAATTAAAAATCCAGGTGGTACCATCGCTACAGCAGGGGGATATGTGGCAGGCAAACAGAAATATGTAGAAGCAGCAGCTTACCGTCTTACTGCCCCTGGGATTGGAATATCTGGAGGAGCTACTCTAGATCAAAATCGAATTATCCTCCAAGGACTATTCCTTGCCCCGCAAATGGTGGGAGAGGCAATCAAATCTTCCCATTTAGCTGCATATATTTTTGATGCATTAGGATACAAAGTTAACCCCTTGCCTTTTGAAGCCCGCCGAGATGTAATTCAGGCAGTTCAATTAAGTAGTTCTGAAAAAATAATTCAAGCTTGTCGGGCTATCCAGAGATTCTCGCCAATTGATTCCTACGTCGATCCAGTCCCTGGGAATATGCCAGGCTATGTGAGTGAGTTGGTTATGGCTGGTGGATCATTCATAGATGGTAGTACGTCTGAACTATCTGCGGATGCACCTTTACGGGAACCCTACACAATATTTATTCAGGGCGGTACCCATTGGACCCATCTGGCGATCGCTTTGGAAGAAGTAATTGCTAATCTTGGCTAAATTACTATTGAAAACGATCCGCAGATTTGATACCATTAGAACGAGTGCTGGTGTAGCTCAGTGGTAGAGCAACGGTTTTGTAAACCGTCGGTCGCAAGTTCAAATCTCGTCACCAGCTTTCTTTATTTTATAAGCATTTCAGCCTCAAACCCCTTCTATGCCAGGGGTTTTTTGTTGTGTCCTACTCCACCTTCATACGCAAAAACCAACCTAAGTCTTACCAAATTAACCAAAAATATGCCAAACTAGCCTCTAAATTAACCATGATTTTAACCAAGAAAATTAACCATAATGGATTATTCAAAGTCCCTAGCTGCAGCAAATTCCCGACTTAAACCCTTAAAATTAGTATTCAGCAGTTAAGTAGCAGATTGTATTTGCAAGCCACCTTGCCTCCAAAGCCCTCGGGAGAAATACTTACCGCTATGGAAAAAGCAACGGCTAAGTGGAGACTTTTGTGCCAAGCATAAAAAAATGGCAAAAAAAATAGAATAAAAGGCAGTACTCTCGGCTTATACATTAATCTCATAATTTGGACTAACCAGTCCTTTACTTGTCAGCAATTCCAAATTCAAACCCGTAACAAATAATACATAATATTGGTATAAAATTAACACGAATCTGGAAACACAGGAGCATCATCAAGCATAAATTCGATTAAATGTTGCCA
>VYKS01000728.1_pt1 | contig 18586 bp, 17 predicted proteins | sample 5114511 | NCBI WGS metagenome assembly VYKS01 (sample SAMN12291795, study PRJNA351875) | freshwater metagenome | isolation source: freshwater lake | place: USA: Michigan, Gull Lake | collected 2011-07-05 | reverse complement strand
CATAGCGAAATTAACGCTCAAGGACAGAATAACCTCTGCGTTGTAGATGTAAGTCTAATGCGTAAGTTAGCTGGACGATCTGAGAATCCCCCGCTTTAGCGGTGGGAGTGTCAACAATCAGTAAGTTTGTATATTCATTTTATTTGTGCAACCCACAATGAGTTCCATTTGTGTAACTGCACTAATTGCCAGATTGCTGCTTGTTTGTAGTTTTGCAGATAATCAATCGCTTCACTTTTATCACGAGAAGTATCGATCAAGATATCTGTGTCAATGATTGTGAGATTTGTCATTACCTTATGACCACTCACTGTGACGAATATTGCGTACCCATGTCGTGCTGTCGTCCATATCTTGACGCTCTTGCCACATACCTATAAAAGGATCGTTTGCTTCATTTACCATAGCCTTCCATATATTTTTGATTATGCGAAAGATCGGATGGTAGATCAGTGCAACCTAGCCATTGCTTGCTGAGGTCGTAGGCGGATACAGTTGACTTTTCTGTTTTGGTTTGGCGCTTGGTGAGAGACTCGATAAATTGATTGACTTCTTGAACTAAGGATTCAGGCAATTTCTGTAGTTTGGTAATGGTGGTTTCGTAGATGGTCATGGTTAATCTCCTAAATTCTCAAAGCTAATCGCTATTTTAAACTTTTTTCCTTTTTCCTTGTTTAGGCTTCGGTGGGTAATGACTCAAAGGCTTTGAATAGTTCTTGTTGTGTCATATTCATTGGTTTAGTGACGGGATAACTCAACGATAGCTTAGGGATAATGATATCGAAAAAAATTTGATCGCCTAACGGCGAAAGAGCCAATAAAGAAGGGTAAAGAAATATAAAGAAGGGCAAAGGGCTGAGGCAAAAGAACAAAGAAGGAAGTCCTCACCGCACAACACACACAACCCGAAAACCGTAGGAGCTGCACTGAACACGCGCAAGGAAGTTGCCACGAGACGCAGAACGACAAAGCCTAGCAGGGCTGCCCCACGAACCACCACGCAGCAGGCGAGAACGATTATCATTCTCTTTTGTAATCGCTTTACCACTTTTCCGAATTAGGTCGCTTTCACCGCCATATTTTTCGTAACTGTCCTGACACCATTCCCACACATTGCCATGCATATCATACAAGCCCCAAGCATTTGGCTTCTTCTGCCCAACAGGATGTGTCTTTGACCCCGAATTATCAATATACCAAGCATATTCGTCTAGCAATGAGGTATTATCACCAAAGGAATATGCGGTAGTCATTCCTGCGCGGCAGGTATATTCCCATTCTGCTTCGCTAGGCAATCTAAATTCTCGTCCCGTCTTCTGCGATAGATTTTTACAAAACTTTTGAGCATCATCCCAAGATACCTGCTCCACAGGATTTTGTAAGTTGTCTTTAAAATGAGAAGGATTATTCCCCATAACCGCTTGCCACTGGGCTTGTGTGACTTGATATTTGCCCATGTAAAAAGCTGAAATATTGACATCTTTAATCTGCGGACGCTCGTCTTCATATCCTTTTTCTTCAGGGGGCGAACCCATCGTAAACTTGCCGCTAGGAATATAGACCATTTCAAGATTGATGCCATTGCCAATTTCAAACTTGAGGATAGGATCTGGCTGTTTTGGGGTAACTATTTCAGGTTCTTCTTTGACTACGAATGATTTCGCAACTGTTGCCGTTTGTGGAGATGGGTTTACCTCAAAAGGGATAAACTGTTGGTGAATTGAGCTAACATCTTCATCTCTCAAGCCCAAAATATCTTGTAAATCCTTAAGCTGTTCAAGTATTTTGTTAGATAACGGCAAGCTTTGATTAACTACTTTTTCAAGACTTTTTTGATAGCGAACAAGATTTTTTAGTCGCTTACGGTCTGGCTCTAGGACTTCATTCTCGATCGCTGTTGCGACCTCATCCGACAAACCCCACCGCTCACGTTGAACCTCCAAAATATCCTGACCTACAGAAGATATCTCGCCATTCTCAGCATATCTCTCCACCAAACGGCGATACTCTAACTTCGCATCAACCCTTGCCTTCGCAAGACGAATCTTAATCCCCTGCCTAATCCCATAAATCTCTGGCTTCATTGCAGGCTTTGCCGACTGCACATGACGCTTAGCATACTCATGCAACTCATCCGCCGAGATCATCCCATCATCATCAGACTCCGCCGCCCCCGACTCGATCCCCTGCACGATGTAATTTGTATAGAGCGACAGTTCTCCCTCTTTATCCTCATAGGATTTTTGCGTCGAAGTCGAAGAAGTCAACACCACACTTCCCTCCACCTCAAGCTGTGGCTTCAGATTAATATCCACACTCTTAGCCAGCCAACCCTCCGCAAATGCCCCACTATAACAACAGTCCAAAATCAAAACATGGTTTCTTTGAAAACTGCGATCGCTCATGATGCCCTGAATAAAACTCGCTGATACCGCCGTAGCTCGAAACGTACCCTTACTAGTGCGGCGCGTTGCCAGATATAGGCGATCGCTATCATCTGTAATCCCATGCCCCGAAAAATAGAGCAAACCCAAATCACCCTTTTGGCAACCTTGAAATAAGCGATCGATCGCTGTTTGCATTGCCTCTAGATCGGGATCGATCAACGTATTGACCTCATCAAAAGCCCCAAGCTCAGAACTTTGCAATACACGCTGCATCGCCGCCACATCCTTTGGTGCAGCCGCAAGGGGTGGCAAACCCGCCTCATACTGACTTACGCCGATCAGTAGAGCCTTTTTAGCCATTGTCAGAATCCTTTTTTCGCTTGTCCAATAGTCCGCTAGCAATTTTTTCAGCAGTCAAAGCAGCTTTTTCACCAATAGTGTCGATAGTTATCTCAAAATCGCCATCTTTTACATGGATCTTTATCGGTTTTTCTGCAAATTTACCGCCGACAAAACCGAAAAAACTAACAACTTTGTCTAACGGAACTTTTGCAGTCAATACGCCAACCAATTTATCCAAGCCACCCTTACTGCCCACTTCAGAGCTTAGATCGTCAGCACGCTCCACAGATTCCGCATCGCCTAGTTCGCGCAACTGCTTCAGCAATTTCTTTGCAAACTCTTGCCGTTCGTACTCATCCAAACTCAGATCATCTAGCGCAAAAGTAACCTCAACTAAAGACTCGCTCACGATACAAGCTCCAATGACAATTTACTAAGAACAACTATAAACTAAAATCTCAGTCTAAAGGTTGATATAATTCAAAACTTGCTATTGCTAACTAACAATTATGATCCCCAAAAATAACGGCGAGTGATCGTCATATAGTGATCGCTAGCAGTCTTTTGCGGAGCTTGCCAAGACAAATAGTACAAATAGTTTTTAATCCATAATTGCGCTCTTATTCAAGGCAATAAGTTGTTTGAACTTATCGTTGTCTAGTTCTGTGAGCCAAGACTCATCTGCTCCCACGATCGCTCCTGCGAGTTTCTTTTTATCTTCAATCATTTGATCGATGCGTTCTTCTAGGGAACCAATAGTGATAAATTTATGCACAAACACATTTTTCTTTTGTCCAATCCGAAAAGCCCGATCTGTGGCTTGGTCTTCAACGGCAGGATTCCACCAGCGATCGAAGTGAAATACATGGTTTGCTTTAGTCAGAGTAATACCCACACCACCAGCTTTGAGGGAGAGAATAAATACTGAAGGTTCCGTTTCTGGATCTTGGAATTCGGTAATCATACGTTCCCGTTTATCGCGATTGGTACCGCCATGAATATAGTAGGTATTGTAATGGTGTATTTGTTTGAAATATTTTTCTAGAGCCTCACCAATTTCCGTAAACTGCGTAAAGATTAACAGGCTTTCTCCCTCTGAAACTGCTTCTTCTACCATTTCCGATAACCGACCAAGCTTGTGCGATCGCTCTGGGGTAAAATCACTTCCATCTTGTAAAAATTGGCGCGGATGATTGCAAATTTGCTTAAGCTTTAGCAATGTTGATAGGATTAAGCCCTTGCGCTGTATCCCCTCCACCTCATTTAGTTTAGCTTCCACATCTCTGACCACCACCTCGTAAAGTGAGGCTTGTTCCTTGGTGAGATTGGCATAGAGTTTCTGCTCAAGTTTATCTGGCAAGTCTTTAATAATCGACTGATCGGTTTTGAGTCGGCGCAGTATAAATGGCTCCACTAGTTTCTTTAAAACTCCTGCTTGGATGCGATCGTTATTCTTTTGAATAGGAGTTTCAAAGGATTTCTTAAACTGGGCTTCTTTCCCTAAATATCCAGGATTGAGGAAATTAAAGATTGACCACAGATCTAATAACCGATTCTCCACAGGTGTGCCTGTGAGGGCTAGTCGATGCTTTGCTTCTAGTTTGAGAATGGATTTAGTTTGAGCGGCTTTGGGATTTTTGATATTTTGGGCTTCATCAATCACAATGCGATGCCAGTTCAGACTACTAAATAGAGCTTCATCTTTGCGAATTAGGGTAAAGGAAGTGATAATTAAATCGTGGGTTAGACAAATATCTTGAAATGCTTGGGGATCTTGAAGGCGATCGCTCCCATGATGTACGATCGCTTTCAGATGGGGTGCAAATTTCTCGATTTCTTTTTTCCAATTTCCCACAACTGAAGTGGGTGCGATTAGAAGTGTAGGCTTAAAGATAGAATTTGATTCTGTTAAATTAGGTTCTGATGCAATCTTCTTACCCTTGGTTGATTTCGTGGATTTCTTGGTCTTAGAACCTTCTGGGACATTACTAATTTCGCCATTAATTTCGGCTTTCTCATTCACAAGTCGGGCAATGATTTGGACAGTTTTACCCAGCCCCATATCATCGGCAAGACATCCATTTAAACCAAGGGTTTCCAGATATTGTAACCACGCCACACCCCGCCGTTGGTATTCCCGCAAGGTGCCATTGAGTAGAGGTGGATTTTCAATTAGCTCAAATTGCTGCTGATTCTGTAACTTCGCCATCATTTCCGCCAGCGAACTATCATGATCTACCTCCAAATCTGGATCGGAAGCTGTCATCCGCATCAAGTCAATGAGGCTAATTTCAGGCTGCTCTTGCTCCTGTTTTTGCCAAAATGTCAGCATCTCTTGCATTTTCGAGAGATCGAGTTCTATCCACTCACCCCGAAACTTGACCAATGGAGCCTTGGCATTGACTAATTGTTCCCATTCTTTGACAGATATGGTTTCATCCCCGATCGCCAACTCATACTGATATTCCACAAGTTGATCAAATCCGAAATAGCTCTTGGCTTTAGTTTTACTACTAGTGACACTTTTGCCCCCAGCTTTTAGACGCATTTTTGCCCTTCTGCGCCCCATAGGAGTCCACCAAGCAGGCACAATCACCTTATAGCCCGCATCCTCTAAGATCCAAGCTGATTCTTTAAGAAATTCAAACGCCTGATTGAGGTCAAGTTCCAAACCAATAGGGCGATCGGTTTCTAAGCCTTGCCAAATTTGATTATAAATCCGAGCAGCGTAACCCAAATTTAGTAAGAGATTTTGCTCAAACTCATTACCAAACTGTTTTTGGACTGCTTTCTTTTTTGCAGCCGTCATTGCCCAATACTCTGCTAAGGGCAGTTTTAGGGATGGGTCTTGTTTAGGTGAAACCTGAAATTGCAGTTGCCAAGGTTCGGATTCGGTTTGGGGTGATTGGAGTTGAAAGCCCAGATAAAAAAGTGCATCCGATTGCGAGCGATTAATTTTTTGCCACCAGCCTTGCCACCGTTGAAATTGTTCTAAATCCTGTGGTGATGTGAGGGCGATCGCTTGATCAAATTTATTCTCAGAAAAATCAAGGCATTGCTGGAGTATAGAGTTCGCCATGCGCTGATTGAATTGGGCAGTGGATGGAGTATGGGTAATAATGCTATGGATTACCGATTCAGAAAAATGACGGAGTAAGGCTTTTGGATCGAAAAACTCAATTTTGCCTGAAGGTGTACTAAATCCTGACACACAGGCTAAAGGCATATATTCCACATATTGCTGGAGATCGGTCTCATATTTCTCAGAAACAATTTCCCATGCTGGATAGATCTCAAATTGGGGAGCTTTGGGAGCTATTTTCTTAGTTTTTGTAGCTTTGATTTCTAGTTCCCGATACTTGAATGCAGGAATATATTGATCTTTGAGAATAATTTGCTTCAGGGCTTGGCTGTAATGATACCAAAATAACAAATCTGAGCCTAGCTGCACTTCTGCCAAGTTGTTGATGGCAATAAAATGTAAATCATTAAGTAATTTGATTACATTAATTGCGCGCTGATATTGATAGGAACCGATTTTTACAGGGGTAGTAACTTGATAACAGTCTATTTGCCAGTGTTGTAAATCAAAGGTTTCAGGGATTTCAACTTCTAAATATCGCGCCGATTCTATGGAGGGTAATGGTCGTTCATCACTTGTAGGCAAGAGGAAGTATTTAGGGAAAATGGCTTTATTATCACTAGCGTACCCATACCTATTCTTTACTTCTTGTAAAAGCTCATCTTTAATTCCCAGATCATTAAATAGAAATGCTTTTAACTCTGGCTCAAATAGGCTAGCCGAATGTTTTGGGGCTAATTGCTCACGGATTGGTGTTGTCTTTTGCCTTGTGGATGACTTACGCTTTGCTGTGGCGATCGCCTTAGGTTCAGTTATCTCTACCCAAATATAAAAATTGCCACCTTGAAAAAAGTCACCACTATGATCGGGAATCCAAGTGCCATGTAATATTTTCATAGAGTTTCTCGGTTAGGCTAAAGCGAAAATGGGTGAACTGGATCCAGTCTATCTTTCTTCTGCCAGAGGACAACCGATTTATCGGGCGGTGAATGGCAGTCAATCGTGGTATCGGTCTGGCGGGGGATGAGACATGGGTTGAGTCCTAGTTAAGAGGTGTAGAAGCAGAAAATCTAAATCGTGAGGTTTAGAATCCCCCGATTTATCGGTGGGAGTGTGTCAACAAGTGAAACCAACATATCGGTAGATTTTAATCGCTATCGTGATGCCGATCCACTCTGTTGTCCATCGGGAATTAGTACGGTGGCATTTAACCTCAGACGAGATGATATTCCCGATCTTAAAGTAGTTGGCATCGAACCCAAACGCCAAATTTGTGCAAATACGCAAACTCAAGCCGAAGTCACTGCGCCCTCAAATCTACTTTTGGGTAAAAAATGGAAGCTTGTAGAAATGAGCAATCGCCAAATTAAGGCAAAAGATACTTATATTGAGTTTGATCAAGTCGGATTTTCGGGTTCAGGTGGTTGCAATCGGATTGGTGGAGGCTATAAGGTTGATGGCGCAAAGTTAAGGTTTTCTGAGATCTTTAGTACAAAAAAAGCTTGTTCTCCAGAAAATATTGAGTCAGCTTTCCTTAAGCTATTGGGATCAACCACTCGTTTTGAGGTTGAGTCTGGCAAATTACGTCTTTATAATGGCGATCGCCTGATTTTAGTGTTCACATCCTAAAAATTAATGAACTATTAAAAATCTGGGAACTTAAACTTGGTAATATATTGGCTCTTACCTATTTTCAATTATTTCCACAGCTTTCAGAAATATCAAATTTATCAGTAATAAATATTGTGATGAGAATTCCTCTATCTAAACCAAAATCGTCATCATTTCAGTCAAGAACTAAAAGCATATTTGGGTGGCTTGGTTCCCTAGCGATCGGGTCACTCTCGATGATGGTGGGGACAGCTCAGGCAGCAGAAAGAGTTGAATTTAGATTTGGACCTCTCGAAATTGGGGTTTCAGTCAAAGAGTTAGAAACCTTTAGTAAAGAAGATGTAGTTGGTAGAGATCTAAACTTTTTCATCAGTCGGGTGGGGGAAAGCGATCGCAAATATGTGCGGAAATTTCTAACCCTAAAGCCCGAATTTACTGCCCTTCAAGTATCTCAATTCTTCTACTCTTCGATTGGCGAGAATATTCTGAATTACACAGGTGAGTTGATTCAAACCGATGGTAATTTAAATGGCTCAAGGGCGATTAGGTCGGCATTAATATTGGCAGCAGCCGATCCTGAAGGACTAACTCTTCTTAATTTCTTGCAAAAGTTTCCTAGTTCTACTCTGCGCTTAGATGTAGAAAGAGGGTTGGAGATCGCAGCTAAGATTGATAACCTGGGCAGAAAAACTGCAAGAGTAATCTCAGGCGTAGAAAAGCTATCAATAGAGGCGGCTAAGTCCGAACCTAAAATTGACCTAAAAAACATGGCAAATTTAGGTAAGGCTGGGCCATATGTGGTAAAAATCCAATCTGAAACTTTAAATGATGTCAAGCGCAATCGCAAATTTAATGTAGATTTCTACTTACCTCAAAGCGCACCACAACCCGCACCCGTAATTGTGCTATCCCACGGTTTAGCATCCGATCGCCAACATTTTGCATCCCTATCGAAACACCTTGCTTCCTACGGCTTTGTCTCTGTGACGATCTCCCATCCAGGTAGTGATTCTGTAAGATTGCAAAACCTACTCCAAGGTCTATATTCAGAGGTGTTTGATGTCAGCGAGTTTATTGATCGACCTAAAGATGTCAGTTATGTCTTAGACGATCTGGCGCAACGCTTCCCCAGAGCTGTTAATACGGGGCAAGCAGGTGTAATTGGACATTCCTTTGGTGGCTATGCAGCCATGGCATTGGCGGGGGCTGTCATTGATTTTGATTACCTAAGTCAAGAATGTAGTAAACCATTTGATTCGGCAAATGCTTCAATATTATTGCAATGCAAAGCCTTAAAATTACCCCGTCAGACCTACAATTTCCGAGATCCTCGGATCAAGTTTGCTTTAGCGATAAATCCAGTAATTGCCGATATCTTTGGACCAAAGGGTTTAGCCGAAGTGAAAATTCCCGTGGCGATCGCCTCAGGGGCCAATGATCCAGTTGCGAATGCCGTACTAGAACAGATCGAACCCTTCTCTTGGATGGTTGCACCTGAGCGTTATCTTTTTGTAGTCCAAGGGCTTAGTCATGTTGCCGATATCCGTTCTTTAACTAGTGCTTTTATTCCTTCCCTCGATTCCTTTATTCCTGACCGCAAAGTAGAACCAATCAAAGAAAATGGTCGTGTTTTCATATTGGCTTTAGTCGAGACCTACGTGAGGAACCAGACTACATTTCGTCCATATTTACAAGCCAACTTTGCGATCGCCATTAGCGAAGATCCAAACAAGGTAAGTATTCTCAGAACACTCACCCCTGAGCAATTTAAGGCGATCTCATCAGATTAATTTAATATTAAAATGAAAGTTGGTGAAGCCATTAAATTGATTGAGGCAGATGCCTGACTTGCTGGCTGTGTGTCAGTCGGTGAGACCAGAGATGAGCTGCTTCACTTAATCAGAGAAGCGATTCAATTCCATCTGGAGGGACTACGTGAGAATGGAGAGTCTATTCCAGAACCATTATCAAGTGCAGAATATGTTGAAGTAATTGCTGCTTAATATCTCAATGCATCTTTAGCTTAGATTTATCTCCGATTACAATCCTCTACCGTCATCAAAAGCAAGGCGATCGCATCAATATCTTTTGCTAATTCCACAGTGGATAAATTAGAATTATTAATCACAATACTAAAAGCAAGTTCAGGATATTTTGGTGGTTTGAGATATCCCGATAACGCATTCACTCCAGTTAAGGTTCCCGTCTTTGCCTGAATATTAGCAACTGGGAGATTATTTTCAGCCCCAGGAGATTTAGCAACGGATTTAAACCTGTTTTTCAAAGTACCGTCTATACCTGCGATCGGTAAAGATGCTCGGAATATCATATTATCCTTCATCCCTATTAATAGCTGGGCGATCGCTCTGGGAGTTACTAAGTTTAAGGTTGATAAACCCGATCCATCTTTAATCACTACCGAGTCCGATGAAATTCCCTTACCTACTAAAAACTTGTTAACCAAATCTATACCTCTATCACTTTCTGAAGGATTTTCTGTAGGATCTGATGGCAGCGTAGACGATAGCCCCAGTCTTCTTAGTAAAGATTCTGCATAAAGATTATTACTTTCCTTATTCGTCGTTTTGATCAGTTCGGCTAGGGTTGGAGATAGAATTGTGGCAGCTTCGATAGCAACTTCAGTTATGGGCAAGCTAGATTGATTCTGACCTTGAGATTTAACTGGTGATTTATTTGGGGATTTTAAGATAATTCCTTGCCTCAGCATTTCTGCTCGGAGCATCCTTAAAAAATGTGCCTCTGGATCTGGGATTGCCGTTGCCCCTAGTTCGGGTGGTGTATTTTGGGGAAATTGTCCAGAAATTAGCAGTTTTTTCTGAGATTGCGATCGCTCAACTATTAAAGAATATGCAGTATTCTCACTAGCTGTAATGGCTCGATTTTCTACTACCCAGCCTACTGCTAAATCTGGACGATCCCAACTAAATTGGACGGGCTTATTAATCTTCGTGGGCGTAATTGTCCAATCTAAAACATTCTCATTGATGATAAACGCATCGGCGATCGCTCCGTAATATTCCTGTAAATCCTGCCATTGCCAACCCATGCCCAACCCCGAACCTTTTAGATCTGGAATGGTTTTTAGATCTGGGGCGATCGCTTTTATGCCCCTAACTTTTAAGGATCTAACTAGAGAATTTACCAAAGATCTTAAAGTATCCTCTGAAAAACTGGGATCGCCACTCCCACGTAACCACAGTTCGCCACTTTGATCTACCCACAGGCTAGTCCGAATCTGATAATTTGCTCCCAATAGTTCCAGTGCTGCCGCCGTTGTAAATAACTTGAGGTTAGAAGCAGGTGTAAAATATTTATCCCCATCTATATTTACTAAAGGATTAGAGAAACTATCTAATTTACTAGCAAATACACCTACCCTTAGCGATCGCAAACTTGGAGACTGGACTACTATTTCTACTTGCTTTTGTAAATCTCCTGCACAAACACCCCAAGCTGAGGGAGCAATCAGAAAGGGCGTGTAAATACTTAGAAAACCTATAAACTGTATGAGATTTTTAAATTTACTCACCACTGGGTACCGCCAATTTCAACTAGAAATACGACGATGAAACTAGTAAGGGCAATATTTAGATTTTGGGATGTTTTAGTATTTTTAGTATTCAGAGGTTTATATTTTTCATTTTTAGTTTGTATTTATGTTATATCGAGATCTAAAATTTTGCTAGGATTGCCGATGTTCGTCTTCCTTTACTAATGAAGTTAGTTTCAATTTGCTCAATGTGAAGTTTTGCTCCAACAAGGTATTCAGTTTTGGATTGGTTCCAATCTGTAGCACAGGCACTTAATTCTTGGCGAGCATTAGCTGAAAACCAGCCACTTAAAAATCCTGCTTCCACGCTAAAAGCTTTTGAGTCAGATTGGGATTGGGGAATAGATATACTGGAGTTCTCAATTGTCACCAATAGCAAACCATGCTTAGAAGAACTGAAATCTACAGTAATCTTTCCTAAGCCATGGACTCCCCAAAGTTGCTGAACAGTAGCAAAAAATTCGGCAGCGTTCATTTGAGAAATAGAGGTTTCGTAATAGATTTCAATTTCTTTTTTTACCCTTTCATAAAAAGATTTCCCCCAACTTAATCCAAAAGTGTAGAATGCCATGGATGCAGCCTCCCCTGCCTCTGATATTAAGGTTTGATGGATACTTTGGATTAGAAATTCAGGTATTGCAATTAAGCGCTTACCCTGACGAGTTGATAGTAGTCCAGAAGCTGAGTCAGATTTCACATATGCCCTAGGGTTGAAGTAGTTGCCAGGAATTGTTTCCCTTCGCATTTCAGTAAATCCCATCATCCTATCTCCTAAAATAAATTAATTCTTTGAATCTAGTTGCCTATTCAAACCTATTTGCCACTCATCATTTCATGAGCCATCTTTAAGTAAGGACTAAGAAGTTCTGACTGTTCTTTTGGTAATTGAGCTTGAACTGCTAGCCAAATAAATTTGTACCCATGATAATTATTTAGCTCCATGGCAAGGAAAATATTTTGTTGCCAATAAAGATGACGATCCTTAAGCATTTCTGCATCTTCAAGGAGCATGGCAGTAGCACAACAACGCAGCCCTATGGTCATATCTCGCTGACAACGCTCTACTCCTAGTTTATCCACTGGTTTTGAAACAAAACGATCTCCACTTCTCATTAACTCAACTGCTTGATTGATAATTTCAGGTTCCTTAGCTTGAATGCTACTATAGGTATCTTTTCGAGCTTGCCATGAAGATAGAGCCTTATCCAAAAGTCGCAGATCTTGGGCACTGACATAATTACCATCGGTACGTTCGAGGACATTTTCTAATAAAGTAATCATTGATTTATTCCTTGTTTAACTAGGGTGAATTTAAAATAAGTAATTGAGATAATGAATCTGGTTTAATCCCAATTAATTTCCTCTCGGACAGTAGAAACTGTTTTTTGAGCTTGCTTAGGAATTTGCCATTGCACTTTAGCCATTAGCTCTTGGACAGTTAAAGATTCAGGATTGCGAAACTGGGATAATCCCATAAGTGGAGAGTTATGCCCAGTAAGAGAACTTACTACTTCATTTCTTCTTCCCAAATTTGGACGCAAACGTCTACTTAGCCAGCGATTTAACTTACCCCAAATTCCCTTGAACCAACTGATTAAAACTTCAGAAAAACCAAATTTTGATTTCATAACTATTATCCATTTGAATGACAAAATTTTTTTAATTTTTAACTCATCTTACGTACTAATAAATACAACCCTGATTTGCTCAGGGGTTTGGGGCTGCGCTCCAATTGAGTGCTGCGCCATCAAACTCCTTTAACTCATTCAAGTTTCTGAATGTAAAACGTAACATTAGCTTTTAAGAGGGAGTTCTGACTAATAATTCCACTTCTGAAGAAATATCATCAGCCATGAGACGGTTTTCAATATCGGCAAGGGTTGCGCCAGAAGACATCCAAAACTCGGTGGCTCGGATGCGTTTTTCTGAACCAATTAAAAACCGACAGAATTCATTCCCCATGGCATAGCACTGCACCTCGGTACTGCTCAGATTTTTCTGAAAAACAGTACTAAAAAAGCCTGATAGCATTCCTGCATAGAGATGACAGACGGGTTTACCAACTTGACCTAGGGTTTTGGCTACAGCCGAATCAAATAAATCGACAAAGATATACCCATCTTTAAGTGCATTTAAATCTAAACTCCACGTTCCCCAGCCTTGAGCAGTTAGTGGCCACCACCAAGTTTCCATCGCAAAAGCAAGATTGGCAGTCTGTAGAGTTAAGTGATATTGTGCTTTGAACCATTCTTCAAAGGCGATCGCATCTTGTTTACCCCAGTTTTGCCCAATGGTATAAAGTAGCCATCCCGCCGCATCTCCGACTTCATGTTCTAAACCTTTTAGAAGAGAGATAATAAAGTCTTCTCCTGCCAAGAGATTGCGTTGCTGGTTATAATCCTTAATCTCTCCCTTCTTCATATCAAAGTCAAAGAAAGTATACCGACTATAATGACACTTCTGCCATACAGATGGCATAGATACAGGTGATGTTGTTAGTGTTTTTATCTCTGTCATTTTTAATTTCTCCTTTTGGAACTACGGGATAGTAAAACACCCATTTCTTTCTCAAACTCTTTATTCACTGACTGCATTTTTTCTAAAGCAGTACGCAAAATCAACTTCCCTTCATGGACTAAAACTTCTCCAGTTAAGGGATGAATTAAAGTCTGTTGCGCTCGCTTGCCAACTAGGGACTCTAGTTCGGCTTCTGAACCTAAATATTTACCTTTGGGCACAGTTATTTCTAAGCCTTGATCGAGAACTTTGCATTGACAAGCAAGGCGAGCATTAGGCTGCTCAATTTTCATCATACTTAGGGTCATCAATTCTTGGTCTGTAGGAGGAGTGAGTAGTTCCATCCCTTTTTCAACAAATATATGACAGGTAGCACATCGACCTTGCCCACCACAGGCTTTGAGAACTGATACTTTGTTATTAAGCAAAATACTGAGTAATCGAGTTTCCCTTGGAGTTGTTGCGTGTTTACCATCAATTTTTAGACCGATATAGGTTTCAGTACCATGGACATCAGGAACAGCAAAAGTTAATGCTTGCTTTTGGGCCCGAATGACAGCTGTAACATTTTGGATTACTCGCACCAGATCATTACGATTGGCTGGGTCGCTACTAACTACATCTCCAAATCCTTTGTCTGATACCCAATGGCGATAAAAATCTGGGATAGTTAGATCATGAGAGACCAAAATAATCGGTAAGTGCTCCCATTCCTTACGGCAAAGGCGACAAATCTCAAAACAACTACCTTGATCTACATTTCCCAGAATAAGTAAATCCACAGCCCCAGATGATAGAGTTTGAATTAATTCAGGATATTCGGCGCAGGGATAAAGTATCCATTTCCCAATACTTTCAATTGCTTCTAGCAATGCAGATAAATGCTTAGGATTAGACTCAGCGATTACTATACGCATTGAGTCTACAGTTCTCTTTATAGGAACTTCGGTTTTTGCTTCAGTATTGATAGAATTAGAATTAGTCATGGATTTCACCTAAATAAATGATTAGTAGAAGTTCTCAAGCGGCGATCGCTTGCCCAAAGGATTCAGAAGGAAAGAGAGCAATAGCTAGTAGAAAAGTCATCTCGGACAATCCTTATCCCCATACTATGGAGATTATTTAAGACAAATTGAATTCCATTCATATCTTTAATCAAAAAAGTTTCAGTGACTTCAATGCCAAACCAAGATGGCTCAATCTGATAGTCTTGAATTAGAGATTTAAGCAAATTTAAGCAGTCTCTCTCTTGTAAATAGCGAGTTGAAAAGTTGAGATAGACTGGTATTGATATGCCGACCTTTTGCCAAGCTAGGATCTGTTCAAAGGCAGTAATAGTCACCCAGCGATGAAACTTAGCAATTAGGGATATATCTGAATTTTCAAGAATTTTGATAAAGTAAGCCGTATCTATGCTGCCTAATGTTTTTGAATACCAACGGACTAACGTCTCTAACCCATTAATTTCTCCAGAGATTAAGTTGCTTTGTGGTTGGAAGTGCAGAGCCATTTCGCCATTATTGATGGCTTCTTCTATCTTTCTTCTGCCAGAGGACACCCGATTTATCGGGCGGTGAATGGCAGTCAATCGTGGTATAATAGCTGTACCGCATAACTTACGGATACCTTGACTCAAACGTACATANATCGGTCTGGCGGGGGATGAGACATGGGTTGAGTCCTAGTTAAGAGGTGTAGAAGCAGAAAATCTAAATCGTGAGGTTTAGAATCCCCCGATTTATCGGTGGGAGTGTGTCAAAAGTTGTGGAGTTATATCACTTTGCATGACCGTTCGTCCTTTGATTAAGACTTTATTAAATTTTTCTAATGAAGCCATAATAAAGCAGTCTTATTTTTAAGTCTTATCTGTTTTTGCCAAACTAGTAGATTCTTGACATAAGTTTAAGAATTAGCCAAATTATATTCCTGGGTAGTGCATCAAAGTATAGTAGATGCGATCCTTGCCAATATAGTGTTCTATATCCTCCCCGCCCATCAGTATTCCAATGCTGGCAGCCCGTCTTACCTTCAACTATTTCCTCGATTAATTCATCAGTATGTTTTCCGACTCTAGCTGCCAAAATTAGTCCATTATCATCGGCTATACTCACACCGATCCAACAGTCTCCTGACTCAAGTTCTATTTGCAAGCAGTTTTTCTGTTTTTTTCTACGAATGACCGCATTTCATCACTACCAATTTCTTTTGTCTCTATTGCTTTAACTTCTTGATTATGAACCATTTGTGCTTTTAGTGATGCTTGTCTAATAATGCTAACTACTGTGTTATATGCTAATCAGCTTAATCTTGCTATGCCTCGTAAGCTTACTCCTTCACTTTGTGCAAGACTAAATGAATCTTTTCTGCATCTATCTTTCTTCTGCCAGGCAACCAAACATGGATTTTAGGAACTTTTGAGATAATCTTTACTTTGAATTTGCCATCCCTGAAATGGAGTTTAATTTTTGTTGCATTGATTCGACCATTAGGCGCACAACTATTTGCACCTTAGTTTGAGCAACCCACCCTAGTTTCTCGCGAGCTTTGCTAGGATTAGCGCAACTTATAGAAACATCAGCTGGTCTACGTAGCGCAGGGTCAGAAACTACATGATCTTGCCAGTCCAAACCTAATAAACTAAAAGCTTCGGCAATAAACTCGGACAAACTAATTGTCGTGCCTGTGGCAATCACAAAATCATTAGCAACATCTTGTTGGAGCATTAGATACATTGCTTCTACATAATCTGGAGCATATCCCCAATCTCGCTTGATATCAATATTTCCCAAAATGAGTTTATCTTTTTGTCCATTGTGAATGCGACAAGCTGCCGAGATGATTTTTTGAGTTACAAAGCGATCGGGACGCAAAGGGGATTCATGGTTAAATAAAATTCCAGAACAGGCAAATAGACTATAAGCTTCACGATAGTTAGCCACCTCCCAAAAGGCTGTAGCTTTGGCAACTGCATAGGGGCTGCGTGGTCTAAAGGCTGTCTCCTCATCCGCAGGAAATCCCCGAGTATCGCCAAAACATTCACTGGAGCCAGCATTATAAAACTTGATTGGCTTACCAATAAAGCGGATTGACTCAAGCAAATTTAGTGTTCCTGTAGCAATGCTCTCTAATGTCTCAACAGGTTGGTTAAAAGATAATCCCACCGAACTTTGCCCCGCCAAGTTATATACCTCGTCTGGCTGGACTTGGTTTAACACTTGCAGTACACTCCGAAAGTCGGTCAGAGACATCGATAAAAATTTAATGCGATCGCGGATCCCTAAATATTGTAAATTTTGTAAAGCTGAGATTTGGGCATCACGAGATGTGCCATAGACCTCATAACCTTTATCGAGCAAAAGCCTTGCTAGGTAGGCTCCATCCTGTCCCGATACACCACAAATTAATACCCTCTTTTGCATTTATATTATCCAAGTTTTTTCCATGACTACTATAGTTAGCTTTTGGCGATCGCTGCCATCATTTTAACCATTACCCTATTTTTTAGTTTGCGTGTGCAAAATAGTGAGGCCTCCCCAAAAGCAGTTGCCCAGTCTGCTATGCCACTATAAGTTGCCTTGGTTAATCCTCAACCTACAGTGATTGAAATTTATGCTGATTGGTGTTAAACGTAGATAATAATAACTGGTTACCCAAAGTCGATCTCTTTAGTGTAGATGGGATTACGCATTTTTTGTTTTGGGAGATGACAACTCGATTTCAGGCACTGCGATCGGGGCGATTCCCCGTAATATTTTGACCGAGAATCTGGAAGCGATGATCGCAAGCTTGCCCATACCCCGCATCAGGCTAAATTCGGGTGAGACTTCCGCTTTTAGTTCACCTCGTCCTGCCGATACGAATAATCCAAGGGATCATAGTTAAGGTTTTATAGTTGCAGACAGATTAGTTAAGTCGCTAATAATTAAGTCGCTAATAAATTGAGTGAAGGTAGACATGCACTACAAACCTCTCCTAATTTTCATTTCTGTCCCTATTGTGTTGCGTTACCCCGAAAGTTTCTGTATATTCAGTTTATATTGGGCATTTATAAAGAAATTTTCAGCATAATACATAGTTATGTTGCATTGTCCTTGGCGAGGATGTAACCGAACACCCATCTGTTGATTCATGTGATTTATAGTCAAGCCAAGGTTTGTTTCATTCTTAAAATTTACAGCTCTTAAGCAGTTGCCTGTCAGAATGAGATAAAATCTGAGGTCAAACCCTTTTGGGATTCCGCCTAACCACATTACATGAAACGCATGAATATGAAACGTGCAGGGGTTGAATTACCAAGTCAACTGCTCTCTAATCGCCTGATTTTGAGGATTATTGTTTCCTATGCCCTGGCGTTCATTGTCTTCGGCTTTCCGCATCACCCAAGCTTCTATCTCTGGTGCCTCAATCGCAAGTCTCTTTCTACTACTCGGATTCAGCCTGTTCGGCAAAAACCTGTTGAATGTTTGGCCAATCATTGCTGGAGTATGGCTTTACGCAAAATTCCGAAACGAGCCATTTGCTGCTCATATTAATGTCGCCTTTTTCGGCTGTGCTCTGGCTCCTATATTCTCCGAGATTCTTTACAGTACTGCTATTTCCCCCAGCGTCAGTATTCCACTTGCCCTGTTCACCGCCATCCTGCTTGGCTTTATCCTATCGCCCGTCGCCACCCAATTATTCAAGGTTCATGCTGGGTTTAATCTCTATAACATGGGGTTCGCAGCAGGCATTATCGGGACATTAGTCGTTGCGCTCTATAAATCCTACGGCTATGTTCCTGACCCGGTCATGATTTGGACATCAGAAAATCAGGGGATCTTGACTGGTTTTCTGGTCATTCTCTTCCTATCCATGCTGATAGTGGGTATTTCTCTGGATCGCCGATCGCTCGGGCAATTATCCACACTTGTAAAATTATCAGGACAGGCTCCTACTGATTTTGTTGCCATCGTTGGTCTTGGCGCAACCATGGTAAATATGGGCCTATGCGGACTGCTCGGTCTTGCCTACTTGCTGGTGATTGGAGCGGATTTAAATGGACCGACTATCGGTGGCATCTTAACCATCGTCGGGTTT
>VYKS01000361.1_pt1 | contig 18624 bp, 21 predicted proteins | sample 5114511 | NCBI WGS metagenome assembly VYKS01 (sample SAMN12291795, study PRJNA351875) | freshwater metagenome | isolation source: freshwater lake | place: USA: Michigan, Gull Lake | collected 2011-07-05 | reverse complement strand
GAGGGACGAACCCTTTCCCTCGACCACGCCGACGGCGGGCGGGTCTGGCCAGCAACCAGATCCCCGGACCGTCCGAGTATCCCCCTCGAACCTGTCCCCGCTCGACCGCCCCCCCGCCGCCGCAAATGGTCGCTGGCCACGCGCCCTTTCCTCGCGACGAGGTGGAAGCATTGTGAGGGTGGTTTTGCGGAGGATGCGTCGATTTTGGATGGCCCCGTCGCTCGGTGGGATAAGGCGTTGATTGTGTTGAGGGCGGGTGGCCCGGACTCCCATGAGGAAAGGGGGCTCGCAAGCTGACGCCTGCGGCACCGGACCATGCTTTGCATGGTCGTCCGCCCCCATAGGGGGCAGAAGGTGCGCTCCCTTCTTCCCCCTATGGGGGAGGAGCGCCGAAGGCGCGGAGGGGGCGAGTATGGGTCGTGAACTGCCTCGAGCACGCCTCTGGAAAACCGACCTTCCCGGCGAACGCCGGGATCCAGATCAAGTCCGGCAGGGGAAACAAAAACGCCGCGCGGTGTCCCGCGCGGCGTTCTAAGCAGGTGTGGGCTGAGGGCGAGCCTTAGGCCTTTTTCTTGGCTCCGCCGGCCACCGGCGGGGTCGGCTTGTCGCGCTTCACGCCGGCCTTCTGGCCGGGCTTCATGAACTTGACCAGCACGCGCTGGCCGACCAGCAGCGGGGCGCCGTCGGCGCTGACCACCACCTCGACGACGCGTTCGTCGCTGCGCTGGCTGGGGTCGTCCGAGGCCAGCTTGCGGGCGCCGAAGACGGCGGCGCGGCGCAGGACCTTGCCGACATAGGTCTTGTCCGGATCGCCCTCGGGCTGGATTTCAACTTCCTGACCGATGGAGACATTCGGGATGTCGGCCTCGACGATTTCGGCGCGGGCGATGCGCTGGGTGTTGGGTTCGAGGTCGAACATGGCGGTGACGTTCAGGGTCGAGGCGCCCGAGCCCGGATTGGCCTGGCGGCGGGCGATGCGGCCGTCGGCCGGCGCGCGGATCACCGTCAGTTCCTGAGTGTACTGAGCCTGGGCCAGTTGGGCCGAGGCGACGCTGATCTGGGCCTGCTGGGCGCCGATATTGGCCTGGGCCTGGGCGATCTGGTCGCGGGCGGCGTCCAGCTTCTGGGCCGCCACATAGTTCGAGGCGGCAAGGCCCTGCAGGCGGTTGAACTCCCGCTGGGCGGTGCGCAGTTGCACCTGATAGAGCGCAAGCTGCGCCTTGGCGGAGGACAGGTTCGCCGCTGCAGTCTGGGCGGCCAGTCGGGCGTCATCGTCTTCCTGCTTGGCCAGGGGCTGGCCGGCCTTGACGATGTCGCCCTCCTGGACGAACACCTCGCGGATGATGCCCTGGCGGCGCGCGGCCACCTGGATCACGCCGCCCTCGACGTCAGCCTTGCCCTGGGCGATGGCCGCATAGGGGGAGGGCTCTTCTTGAGCGGCGGCGGCCTCGAGCTTCTTCTTTTTCTCGGCCTGTTGGCCCTTGGCGTAGAAGAAGCCGCCGCCGAGCAGAAGCACGACGACCAGGATGATGTAGAAGGCGGGTCGGCGCAGGAAGCCGGGCATGTGGAATTCCCCCAGAAAATCAGTGGCTGAGCGGCGCGGGATTGGCGTCGGGCGTTCTACGCACGTCGTCCAGGATCCGGCCGTCTTCGATGTGGATGACGCGGTCGGCATAGGCTTCGAGCCGCGGGTCGTGGGTCACGCAGATCACCGCCGCGCCGCGCACCGAAGCCGCTTCGCGCAGCAGGCGGATGACGACCTGGCCGTTCTCGCCGTCGAGGGCCGAAGTCGGCTCGTCGGCGAAGATCAGGTTCGGGTTCTTGGCCAGCGCACGAGCGATGGCGACGCGCTGCTTCTCACCGCCTGAGAGCTCCGAGGGGCGCTGGTTGACGCGGGGGCCAAGGCCCACCGACTCCAGCGCCGCCTGAGCGCGGCGGGCCTGTTCGCTGGGGCTGGCGCCCTGGTACTTCAGCGCCGTCATCACCTGCTGCTTGGCCGTGAGAGCCGGGAACAGGTTGAAGCCCTGGAAGATGAAGCCGCAGTGATCCAGGCGGAACTTGTCGATCTTGCCGCTCGACAGCGCCCACAGGTCCTTGGCTTCGAGCGCCGAGACCTTGCCCTCGTCGGGCTTCAGAAGGCCCGACAGGGCGGCGACCAGGGTCGACTTGCCCGAGCCCGACGGCCCCATGACCATGGTCACGTCGCCGTGCTTGGCGTCGAAGTCGATGCCCTTGAGCACCTCGATATAAGAGCGGCCGGTCTTGAAGCGCTTGACCAGGCCCTTGGCCTCCAGGGCGGTTTCGCCGCGCTTGTGCGCGTTGTCACGGGTCATCGCAGCAGGTCCGCGGGTTGGCTGTTCTTGAGGACGCCGAGCGACAGGAAGCCCGACAGCATGGCGATGGCGACGAGGAAGCCCGCCACGATGGCGACCAGAGCCGGCGGGAAGTACATCGGCACGCCACCCATGGCCGCCAGCAGCGACACACCCCAGGTCAGCAGACCGGCGGCGAACACGCCGACGATGCCGACCCAGAAGCTGAGCTCCATGACGATGTTACGCAGGTCGCCCATCGACACGCCCAGAGCGCGCAAGGACGCGAACTCCTTGATGTTGGCCATGATGGCGCCGCGCAGGGTCTGCCAGGTGATGGCCACGCCGATCAGCAAGCCGAGGAACGCCGAGAAGCCCAGCATGATGCCGATGATCTGGTCGTCCAGCATGGCGCTGGAGTTGGCGTCCGCCAGCTCCTGGCGAGTCCAGGCTCGGAACTTGCCGTCGGCCTTCTTGTTGAGCTGCGCGGCGACGATTTCGGCCCGGGCTGGATCTTGGATCTCGACCATCAGCGGACCCACGCGCTGACCGACATCGGCCTCGCCCAGCATCCGCAGCGTATCGCGCGACATGACCAGGGTGGGCTGGATGATATTGGGATAACCCGTGGTCACCACGGCGATGTTGATGGTCTTGCCATTATAGATGGCCTTGTCGCCCTTCTTGACGCCCAGGCGCTTGAGGGCGGTCTGGTCGACGGCGACCGCATAGGGGCGGCGCAAGGCTTCGACCATTTCGGGCGTGTAGTCGGTGGGTACGGTCACATAGCCCGGGATCGCGTCGATCACCGTGACATTGACGAACTCGGTCTTGCGGCCGCCGCCCTGCGGGGGCGACTTTCCGCCCTTGGCCGCGGCCTTGGTGCGGGCCTCGATCTTGGCCTGCTCCTCGGGCGTCAGGATGTTCTGGAAGCGACCGCCCGAGCCGTCCAGCGGGGCGACCTGGGTCACTTCGGGGTGGCTGTAGACCAGCGGGATCATCCGGCGCGGCAGACCCGAAGGACCGCCGAACAGCGCCTTGGCGCCGGGGCCCAGCACCATGATATCGGCGCGCGCGCGGTCGATCTGGGCGGTAAAGCCCTTGCCGATGCCGACGAACATGCCGACCTGCGCCAGCACCAGGAGGCCTGAAAAGGCCAGGGCGACGACGGCCGCCATGTAACGACGCCACTCGTATAGAAGTGTGGCCAAGGCCAACGACATTTGCGGACTCGCGCTCCCCAATCGACGGTTGCAGCAATGAACGGCGATCGGCGAGCGGCCAAGTTAAATCGGGGTAAGGCGAATTTCAGGGGTGAAACGATCCGCGCGGAGGGCTTCAAGCGCTGATCCCGCCGCCTTCCACGCCAAGTGCTGCCGCCCCGGCGTTTCGTGGGTAAGAGGCTTATGACTTAGGCGACTTGCGGGCTGGTTAACCATTCCTTACGCAAGGCGCTTGCGTGCGACGCCGCAGTTGGTGTCAATCTCGCCTCTTGGTCGGCGTCGCGGGGGCGTCGCCTCAGTGTAAGGTCTTCGTCTTGATGTTCCGTCCCGAGAACGTTCAGGCCCTGGCGGGTCTGGCGCTCACCCTGGGCCTTTGTTGGCTCGTTTCCGAGAACCGCAAGCGGTTCCCCTGGGGTCTGGCCATCGGCGCCGTCGTCATCCAGGTCGCGCTGGTCATGGTACTGTTCGGCCTGCCGCAGGCCCAGAAGCTGATGCAGAGCGTCAATGGGGCGGTTGAAGGCCTCGCGGCCTCGACCCAGGCGGGCACCGCCTTCGTGTTCGGCTTCCTGGCCGGCGGCGACCAGCCCTATCCGGTCAGCAACCCCGGAGCGGGATTTATCTTCGCATTCCGGGTGATGCCCGTGATTCTCGTGGTTTGCGCGCTTTCGGCGCTGCTCTGGCATTGGCGGATCCTCAAGTGGCTGGCGCAAGGCTTCGGCTTTGTCTTCCAGAAGACGCTGGGCCTGCGCGGTCCGCCGGCCCTGGCCACCGCCGCCACCATCTTCATGGGCCAGATCGAGGGGCCGATCTTTATCCGGGCCTATCTCGACAAGCTGAGCCGCTCGGAACTCTTCATGTTGATTGCGGTCGGCATGGCCTGCGTCTCGGGCTCGACCATGGTCGCCTACGCCACGATCCTGGCCGACGTCCTGCCCAACGCCGCCGCTCACGTGCTGACCGCATCGATCATTTCGGCGCCGGCCGGGGTGCTGCTGGCGCGGATCATCGTGCCGTCAGACCCGATGGAGAAGGGCGCTGATCTCGACCTCGCCACCGAGGACAAGACCTATGGCAGCTCGATCGACGCGGTGATGAAGGGCACGACCGACGGTCTGCAGATCGCCCTCAACGTCGGGGCCACCCTGATCGTCTTCGTGGCGCTGGCGACGATGGTCGACAAGATCCTGGGCGCCTTCCCGCCGGTCGGCGGCGAGCCGCTGAGCATCGCCCGCGGGCTGGGCGTGATCTTCGCGCCGCTGGCCTGGGCGATGGGCGTGCCCTGGAAGGAAGCCGGCACGGCCGGCGGCCTGCTGGGCGTGAAACTGATCCTGACCGAGTTCACCGCCTTCATTCAGCTTTCGAAGGTGGGCGAGTCGCTGCTCGACGAGCGCACCCGCATGATCATGACCTACGCCCTGTGCGGCTTCGCCAACATCGGCTCGGTCGGCATGAACGTCGCCGGCTTCTCGGTGCTGGTGCCCCAGCGCCGGCAAGAGGTGCTGGGCCTGGTCTGGAAGGCGATGATGGCCGGTTTCCTGGCCACCTGCTTGACCGGCTCGCTGGTCGGCCTGATGCCGCGAAGCCTGTTTGGGCTGTAAAATCTACTAAAAGTTGCCCTATCTTCTCCCTTCCCCTTTGATGGGGAAGGGTAGGGGATGGGGTGACGGCGTGTCCGAAGGAACACCGAGACCTCGGCATGCTCCCGGCGTCGTGAAGCGCGCCCGTCGTCTCCGGAATGAAATGACCGCCAGCGAGAGGGCCCTTTGGAAAGCTCTCTGCGCCCTCGATCTCCACATCCGCCGACAAGCGCCGATCGGGCGCTACGTCGTCGACTTCGTCCACCATGGCGCGCGGTTGGTGATCGAGGTCGACAGCGGCTGGCACGATGACCCCGAGGCCCAGTTGCATGACGCCGAGCGTGACGCCTGGCTCGCAAAGCAAGGCTATCGGGTGATGCGGGTCCGCGACGGGGAGGCTTTCGGCAATCCGTATCTCGTGGCCGAGCGCGTCGCGGCGGAGATTCAGCGCTCACCCCATCCCAACCCTTCCCCATCGAGGGGAAGGGCTTCTACTGTTGGGCAAAAGGGGAGGACACCATGAAACTCTACGATTGCCTTCGCGCCCCCAATCCTCGGCGTGTCCGCTGGTTCATGGCCGAGAAGGGGATCGACGACGTCGAGATCGTCACCCTGTCGATCATGGGCGGCGAACACAGGTCGCCGGAGTATCGCGGCAAGGCGGGCCTCGCGCACATGCCGGCGCTGGAACTGGACGACGGGACGGTGATCACCGAGTCGGTCGCCATTTGCCGTTATCTGGAGAGCGTCTATCCCGAGCCGAACCTCTTTGGGCGCGATCCCAAGGAGACGGCGATCGTGGAGATGTGGCTGCGGCGCACCGAGATGATGGTCGCCACGCCGATGATGCAGGGCGTGCGACACACCCACCCCGGCATGGCGGCGCTTGAGGCACAGATCCCGGAGGTGGCCGCCTACAATCTTGAGAGCGTTAGAAAAAGCCTCAAGGTGCTCGACGACCGTCTTGCCGACAGCCCGTTCATCGCCACCGACCGCGTCACGATCGCCGACGTTGTGGCGGTCACCAGCCTCGACTTTGGCCGCATGATCAAGTGGCGGCCGGATCCGGCGCTAGTCCACGTCAACCGCTGGTTCGACGCGATGCTGGCCCGGCCCGCCGCCGCAGCGGGCATGGCGGCCTGAGGTCTAGCGCGACCGCATCCTCTTGATCACGCCCGAGAAGTTCAGCATCGGGCTTGAGCCGGTCGAGATCAGGCCACGCACGAACAGCAGCGAGCCGCCGGCGCGCACGACCTCGCCGGTGGCGGTGACCAGGTCGCCGGGGCGGGCTGGGCCGACGAACTCGCCGTTCAGGCTGACCGTCACGGCGTGGGTTCCCGCCAGATCGCGCCAGGCGATCGCGAACAGGCAGAAGTCGGCGAAGGTCATCATGCAGCCGCCATGCATGAAGCCGCCGCCGTTCATGTGCTTGGGCTCGGCGCGGAAGGCGCAGGTGACGCGGCCGGTTTCATCCTCGCGGAAATAGAAGGGGCCGGACTGGTCCTCGAACGGATCCATGCCCTGCCAGGTGCGCCAACCGGCCCACTCGCCGGTCTCGACCAATCGCGAGCTGCTGGAAACCTCGGCGCCGCCGTCCATGTCGTCCCCTCCGAAACTTATCGGGGTTCAGTTAGAGGCGTCGTCGCGCGCACGCAAGCCGCGCCTCGCGTTTGAGCGCGATCCGTGGCATGGCGAGGCGCATGACCACCCCGATCCAAGACACCATTCTTTCCCAGCTGGCGGCGCTGCCCGCCGGCAAGTCGATCGACCCGATGAACGTCGCCAAAGCGATCCAGCCCGAGCGCTGGCAGCAGCAGCTGGGCCACGTGCGCACCAACGCCATCGAGCTGGCCCGTGAGGGCAAGGTCGTGATCCTGCGCCACAACAAGCCGGTCAATCCCGAGAAGTTTCGCGGCGTCTATCGCATCCGCCTGCGCATGGAAGGCGATCCGACCAGCTTTGAGGATACGGTGAGCGACGAGGACTAGTCGCGGCACGCGTTCGTCTTGAAAAGAAACTGAGTCCGTGGCCTATGGTCTCCCAAACTTGGGAGGCCATTGATGCTCATCTACGGTTCGTCGCTTTCGCCGTTCGTCCGCAAGACCATGGTGTTCGCCACCGAAAAGGGTCTGACGTACGACAACAAGGTGGTCCGTCTCGGCCAGCCCGACACCGAATTCGACGCCTGCAGCCCCTTCGGCAAGATTCCGGGCTTCCAGGACGGCGATTTCAAGATCTCGGACTCCTCGGCGATCATCACCTATCTCGACGCCGCCCATCCCGAGCCGAACCTGATCCCCACCGAACCCAAGGCGCGCGCCTGGACCGTCTGGTACGAGGAGTATGCGGACTCGATCTTCGTCGGCGCGGCGGGCCCGATCTTCTTCAACCGGGTGGTGGGGCCGCGCTTCATGGGCGCCGAGCCGGACCTGGCGGCGATCGAAAAGGGGACCAACGTCGCCATGCCGCCGGTGCTCGACTATCTTGAGCGCACGATCCCGGCGAGCGGCTTCCTGGTTGAGGACCGTTTCACCCTGGCCGACATCGCTGTGGCCAGCCCCTTCGTGAACCTGGAACACGCCGGCTTCGACTTCGCCAAGTGGCCCAAGGCCAAGGCCTATGCCGACGCCATCCTCGCCCGGCCGTCGTTCGCGGACATCATCAAGCGCGAGCGTCGGATGCTAGGCGCGTAAGGCTCCGCTTGGGGCGAGGGACGGGATCGCCTACATCCCTTCCATGCCGCTCGAAGCGCTTTTAGAGGACATCGCCGCCTGCAGGGCGTGTGCGCCATACCTGCCGCACACGCCTCGACCGGTGACGCGGGTGAGCACGGCCACGCGGCTGCTGATCGCCGGCCAGGCGCCGGGCCGGATCGTCCACGAGACGGGCCTGCCGTTCAACGATCCCTCGGGCGACCGCCTGCGCCAGTGGATGGGGATCGACCGCGACACCTTCTACGGCCGGTCCGAGATCGGCGTCGCGGCCATGGCCTTCTGCTTTCCGGGAACCAACCCCAAGGGCGGCGACTATCCGCCGCCGCCCCGTTGCGCGGCGTTGTGGCGAACCCGGTTACTGGGGGCATTGCCGAACGTTGAACTGACCTTGCTGGTGGGTAGCTACGCCCAGAATTGGGCGCTGGCCGGGCGTACGGGCAAGACCATGACCGAGACCATCGAGCGCTGGCGCGAGTTTGGCCCGAACGTCCTGCCGCTGCCGCATCCCTCCTGGCGCAACACCGCGTGGCTGAAGCGCAATCCCTGGTTCGAGGCGGAGGTCACGCCCTTCCTTCGCGAGCGCGTCGCGGACATTCTGGGCCGATGAACCGTCGCGCCTTGATCCTGACCGCCTCGGCGGCCGCGCTGTCGGCCTGTGCGCCGCTGCGCCAGCGGCCCGAACTGGCGGCGCTCGGGTTTCGCGGCCCGCGCCTGACGGATGAGGCCTTCATCAGCTTCGACGGCGCCCGGCTGGGCTTGATGCGCTGGCTCCCGGCCGTGGAACCCGACTGGGTCGTGGTCGGGCTGCACGGCATGAACGACTATTCCAACGCCTACCGTCTGGCCGCCGCCTGGTGGGCGGGGAGGGGCATCGCGACCTATGCGCTGGATGTGCGCGGGTTCGGGCGCTCGCCCGAGCGCGGCGTCTGGGCGCCGGCCGACCTGGTGATCGAGGATGTCCGTCTGCTGGTCGAAGCGGTCCGTGAGCGGCACCCAAGGTCCAAGATCGCCCTGGCGGGAATCAGCATGGGCGGCGGCCTGGCGATCAGCGCCATGGCCACGTCCGACCCGCCGCGCGTCGACAAGCTGATGCTGTTCGCACCGGCGGTCTGGGGGTGGTCGAGCCAGCCTTTGCCGAACAAGCTGAGCCTGTGGATCACCGCGCACACCGCAGGCGGTTGGGTGGTCAAGCCGCCCGAATGGCTGGTCCGGGAGGTCATGCCCTCCGACAATATTGACGAACTTCGCCGCATGGGCCGCGACCCGTTGATGATCTGGGGCGCACGTTCCGACACGCTGTATGGACTGGTCGGCCTGATGGAGCGGGCGTGGCGCGCGCCGGGCGCGATCGCGGCGCCGGTCGCGTGGTTTTACGGCGCCAACGACCACATCATCCCGCGAGCGTCGACGGCCGAGGCCGTGGGCCGTCTCAAGCCCGGCGCGCGAAGCGCCTACTATCCCAAGGGCTACCATCTGCTGCTTGTTGATCGACAGGCTGAGACGGTCTGGTCGGACGCCGAGGCGTTTCTGCGCGAAGCGCCCGCGCCGTGGCCGCCGTCAGGCGTTCCCGCCATTCCGGACAGCGCGGCCGCGATGACAGCGTTGGACCCGCCGAAGGCCGACAAGCGCAGGGTGTCGCAAGGTCAGCCTTCGGGCTTGTGAGCCAGGGCAAGCCAGCGTACACCGCCCGCCAACTTCATTCTGGCTGAGGCGAGACCGGCAGCATGACCTTGTTCGATTCCCCCGATTTCGAGGGACATGAAGGCGTTCACGCTTTCTTCGACGAAAAGACTGGTCTGAAGTCGATCATCGCGGTCCACTCGACCGCGCGAGGGCCCGCCGCCGGCGGCTGCCGGATGTGGGACTATTCCAGCGCCGGTGCGGCCCTGACCGACGCCCTGCGGCTCTCGCGTGGCATGTCCTACAAAAACGCCATGGCGGATCTCGACTTCGGTGGCGGCAAGGCCGTGATCATCGGCGACAGCCGCAGCCAGAAGACGCCGGAACTGTTCGAGGCCTTCGGTCGCGCCGTCGACAGCCTGGGCGGAAAGTACTGGACCGCCGAGGACGTGGGCGTCTCGCCGTCGGACCTGGAAAGCACGCGCAAGACCACTCGCTTTGTCGCCGGCCTCGAAGGCCATGCGGCCGCGTCGGGCGATCCGTCGCCAGTGACCGCCGAGGGCGTGTTCCGGGGCGTGCGTCTCTGCGTCGAGCGGGCGCTGAATCGCGACCTGAACGGCGTTCGCGTCGCCATCCAAGGCGTCGGCCATGTCGGCGCTTACCTTGCCGAGAAACTACACGCCGCCGGCGCTGAACTGATCATCGCCGACGTCAACCAGGTCGCCCTGGCCGAGGTGGCCGCCAAGACCGGCGCGACGATCGTTCCGACCGACGCGATCTTCGACGTCGAGGCCGATGTCTTCGCCCCTTGCGCGCTGGGCGGGGCGATCTCGAACGCGACCCTGCCTCGCCTGAAGGTCAAGGTGATCGCGGGGGGCGCCAACAACCAATTGGCGGACGCCATGATCGGCCAGACCGTGTTTGATCGCGGCATCCTCTACGCCCCGGACTATGTCATCAACGGTGGCGGCATCATCAATGTGGCGGCCGAGATCCGCGCTCTTGAAGCCGGCGGCGCGTTCGACGGTGGCTGGGTGGCGATCAAGCTCGACCGCCTGGCCCAGACCCTGGCGGAGGTGATCGATCAGTCGATCACCGAAAAGCGCCCGGCCAACCTGGTCGCCGACGAAATCGCCCGCGCGCGGATCGCGGCGGCGCGGGGCTAGGCCGTCCGAGACAGCCGATAAGGCAAGCAGCGACGGTCCAGCTTGGCTCTAGCGGCCCTGGATCGACACCGTGACCCCGACGACCGTGTCCTTGTCGGAATAGTCGATTGACTTCAGGTTGCGGCGGGTCGCCGACAGCGAGACTTGCTTGTTATCCTTGCGATAGCCAAGGCCGACCTGCCGGCTGCCGAAACGGGCCAGCTTGTCTTCGCTGAAGCCGGCGTTTCGCCAGCCGTTGATCGCGTCACGCACCAGATTGAGGCTGTAGGCCTTGCCGGAGCTGGCGGCGAAAATCATCCACCGCCCGCGCCGCAAATCCTCAGCCGAGGCGCTGGCCTTCGACATCAGGTTCGACGCGTTCAGGGTCAGGCGCTTTACGGCGGTGGGCTGCAGGCCCATCGGGGTGAAGGCGAGCGGCCGATCATTGACCTCGACCTTCAACAGCTTGCCGTAAGGGCGTTGTGTCTTGACTTGGGCCAAGGCTAGGGCCGGGCGGGACTTTGCCGGCGAATTCTCGGCCAGTATGCGCGCCGCCGGGCGCGCAGGCGCAGGCGCGGTCTCGGCCGGAGCTTGCGCGCGGTTCGCGGATGGCTCGGGCGCACTGGGCGCGGCGCCGGCCAAACCTGACTCCGCCGGGCCGCCGGCCAGCGCCACGGTCGCGACCGCCGGGATCGCAACGGTCTCGGCCGCGAGAGCGCGAGAGCGCTCACCGCCATAGCGCGCCGTGGCGATCGGCGCGTCGGGGTCGTCGCCGACGGCCGGCGGTCCGCCCGCCAGGGTCAGAGTCTGGTTGAATTCTTCAGGAACACGAGTCGACAGCGCCGTCGCGGTCCCTACGCCCACGAGACTGACTGTCGCCATCAAACATCCGAGCGCGACCCGTCGCATGCTCGCTAGCTCCCCCATTCTCTATTGGAAGGTTAAGAGCGGCGCAGCACTCTGTATAGGCGTTTAGCCTGTGGGTTGAACGGTTTCGCCTTGTCGATACCCGACTTTGGGGATCAATGACCCGGCTTGGGTTGGAAGCTGCGCGTCTCTTTAAGCTTCACGCATTCCGGCGCAGGCTTTCCGCCGTGCTGCGGTTTTGGAGCAGACTTCGGGACGGAGAGGTTCCTGTTGGGGTTCTGGTTCTGGAAGCCGCTGGTCATGGCTTTTCCTCCGGGGCGCACGCTACTTTAACACAGCCGCCTGACCGGGCTCGTCCAACAACTGGACGTCCACGGAGACGTGAAGACGAGACGCTCCGGGGGCGCCGATGATCGCGCCCGATACCGGAAGGGCCTGAGCGGGGGTTCGGGTCGCCGCGACACGGATCAGGTCCGGCGACTCCGCCAGTCCGTTGGTCGGATCGAACTCCAACCAACCAAGATCGGGCAGGAACACCTCGCACCAGGCATGCGTGGCGCCTGCGCCGCGGATCTGGGCGCCGGGGGAATGGATGTAGCCGGTGGCGAAGAGCGCGGCGTAGCCGAGGCGACGCAGACCTTCCACCATCAACCAGGCGAAATCCCGGCAGGCGCCGCTTTGCTTGCGTAGCGTCTCGACGGGGCTTTGAACGCCTTCTTCCTCCCGGGTGACATACTCAAACTGCTGGTGGATCAGTTCGTTGACGCGCAACAGGAAAGCCAAGGCCGGCTCGTCGCGACACGCCGGAAGGTTTCGCAGCCAGCGCAGTAGTTCCGCGTCGGGATCGTCGGTCACCGGCGCGATGAATGGCTCCAGCGTCGCCCGGTCCTCTCGTGAGTAGACAATGGGCGTCAGGGTGTGCGGGTCTTCCGCGCGCTGCAGCGCTAGCGGCGCGGGGTAGCGGTCGATCACCAACTCGCTGACGACACGCATCGCGTTCGCGCCGTCGGAGGGCTGGAAAATGCAGACGCAATTGCCGTTGGCGTCATAGCTCCAGCGGGTGGCGCCCTGCGGAAACAGGCGAAGCGACGCCTGAACGATGCGCAGGGCGTGGCTATCGCGCGGTCGGATCATCAGCCGCTGGGGGCCAAAGCCGACCGGATGGTCGTAATCGTAGTGTGTCTCGTGAAGGATGCGCAGCCGTCCCATGCGCGGGCCAAACGCCCGACACGAACGCCTGTTCCGGCCGCGTCCCCGTTTAGGCTCGGAAGCCGGCTTCGGCGAAGCTCAGCATGCGATCCAGCAGGGCCACGACGTCCGCTTCGCTGGTCTGCCCTTCGGACAGGACATTGAGGCGGTCGAACTCCGCAAAGCGGTTGTTGTGCAGCATGCCCAGCGTGAAATGCAGCCGCCAGTAAACCTCTTCCGGCGAAAGATCGGGGCGGGCGCGAAGCAGGGCGTCGGAGAAGCGGCGCAGGTGGGAGACGTCGGTCTTCAGCACCTGGCGGATTTCATCGGTGCCTTCGCTTCGGGCGCGGATCAGGAATTGCAGCGAAATCCGACGCTCGTGGTCCGGCGCCAGCCAGCGCAGGGGCGGGGTCAGCAGCGCCGCCAGGATGTCGCGCAGCGGCGGGGCGCCGGCGTTCCGGTCATTGGCTTCATGCAGCATCTTGGCCCGCTCGCGATTGAGCTCGGCCGTGCGCCGCTTGAAGATCTCGAACAGCAACGCGTCCTTGGAGCCGAAGTGGTAATTCACCGAGGCCAGGTTCACGCCGGCGGCGGCCGTGATGTCGCGCACCGAGACGTTCTGGAAACCGTGCAACGCGAACAGGCGTTCGGCGGCGACGAAAACCAGATTCTTGGTCGCGGCTTCGGTCTCGGCGGCCTCGACCTCATGCGAGGCGGTGGCGTCGTTGCTCGGACTCACTACAGATTCCCCTTTACCCACGGGGAAGTCTTACGGGCGTTCGAATTTGGCGCAAGCGTCAAGATCGTCAGTGCCGCGCGTAATGATCGCCCAGACTTGGCGCTTTCCGCCAAATCGGCGCTGGGGGATGTCAGCTCGGAACGGGAAGCAATCGCTTGGCGGGCCGCCGCACGCGGCGACGCAACACTTGCCGGGCAAGGGGGCGAGCCAGGGCCGCCACCAGGATCAGCGGCGCGAGCAGCGCCGTCAGCACCTTGTGCCGCTTGAGCTGGGCGCGCTTGAAGAAGTAGCGGATCAGGCCCTTGCCCTTGTGCCACTCGATGACGAGCGGGCTCTCGCGGCTGGTCGAACCCACGTGAACGATCCGCGCCTTGGGCTGGAACAGGACGCACCCGCCCGCGCGGCGCGCACGCCAGCACAGGTCGATGTCCTCGACATGCAGGAAGTAGCCCTCGTCAAATCCGCCCAGGCGCTGGAAGTCGCGCGCCGTCATGTAGAAGCACGCGCCGGATATGGTCGGCGTATCCACCGGGTAGGGCGGCGGGGGCTCGCCCTCCCGGTGGATCTCGAAGCGGCGCAGCGGGGGCAGGGTGGCGCTAAGCTTCGAGAGGCTGAGCAGGGTGGTGACGGGCGTGATCTCGCCGCGTCGTCCGCCCCGCTGTTCGGTGCCGTCAGTGTTGAACACGCGCGCGCCCACCACGCAGGGCGAGGGGCGATCGCGTGCGGCGTCTCGCAGAGCCGGGATGGCGCCGGGCGTCAGGAAGGCGTCGGGATTGAGGAACACGAGTTCCTGGCCCTTGGCCGCAAGGGCGCCCAAGTTCGCGGCGCGCGCAAAGCCGATGTTGCCCAGCCCCTGAAGCAGGCGCACCCGGCCCTCTCGCTGCGACAGGTCCCGCAGCCACGCGGCGTCGGCGGACGAGGAGCCGTTGTCGACGACGACGAACTCATCGACCCAGGGTTCCGCCAGCACATGCCGGACGCTCTCCATCAGGGCCGGGCCGGTCATGTAGACGACCATCACCACCGACAGGCGAGGCGGGGCCGTTGAGGCAGGGTCGCCAGAGCCTGCGCGGGCGTTCGTTGCGAGCATGGTTTTGCTTCGTTCAAAATAGTTGCGTAAAAACTGTATATGCCGTGTCGCCGGCTTGCAAGGCGGTTTAGGCGCACGCAACGGGTTGTTGCGTTTTTATGCAATGTGTAACAACTAGTGAGCGCCCGCGGGTGGGCGCGCGAACGGCGTTGCGATGTCACGAACGGCGATGAACCCCGCCAAGGCGGCCCTGACCAAGTCTCTGCGTCGCGAGGCCGGCCGTTGGCTAAAGGCTGCGCGTGAAGCCGCCGGGCTCACCCAGGCCGAGTTGGCCGAAAAGACGGGCCTGCGCTACTACACCTTCGTCTCGCAGGTCGAGAACGGCCTGGGACGCGTGCCGATCGAGGCTCAGGCGGTGTGGGCGCAGAGCCTGGGCCTGGATCCCAGCCAGTTCGCGCGGACCTTGCTGCGCTATTATGAGCCGGAGCTGTATCGGCTGCTGTTTGACGGCGCGGCCGAAGAGGCCGAGCCCGAACAGGCCGCGCGGGCCTGACCCGTATCGCCATGGGTGATATCCTTCCCTTCATCCCCCGGCCTCTGGCCTCCGACTGGTCCGCCAACGAGCGAGGCCTTCTTCAACTGCTGACCCAGCAGCTGAAGGCCAGCTATGGCGAGGTCGACGGCGTGTTCGGCCTCAGTGACTCGGGCGATCCCTGGTACGTCGTGACCGACGCCAACCAGGACGTTCTGGTGCATATCGCGCGCATTGAGGGCCAGTTCGTCGTTCACGACGCGGCCGTCGACATGTTTCATCAGGTCGGCAGTCTCTGGAGCGCGCTCCGGCAAGTGATGGCGTCCGGCGCGCCGGCGGATCCGAACGGCGTGGTCGTGGCGTTCAACCCGGCCAGCCGCGAGGCTCAGTCGTTCCTGTCGCTGGTCATCGCGGTTGGCCTATTCCTGGAAATCCGGGGCGCGGAGTTCGCAGACATGGCGTCCTCGATCGGGGACGGTTCGCCCCGCACAGGCGAAGCCACGACGGAGACGCTGGCCTCAAAGCTGATCGCGGCGCTGAGCCTAGAGGCCGACCGCGGCCAGATCGAAGCCCTGATCGCCGCCGTCACCGCGCGCGAGGCCGCGCCGCAAGCCCTCCCGCCGCCGGTCAAGGCCGAGAGCGTGGCGGCGCATGCGTTCCAGACCGAGTCGCCGAGCCTCGTGGCGTTCAAGCCGACCAGCGCGGCCTCCGCGCAAGCGGTGCCCTTCCCACAGGCCCAGCCCAAGTCGGCCCCGCCGCCCATCGGGGGATCTGGAGAACACGACGCCGCCGGAACAGGCTTCGCGGCGACCAAGGCCGTGCTGCGGGGAACCTCCGGCGACGATGTCCTGATGGGATCTCGCGCCGGCGAAATCATCAACGGCGGCGCAGGCGACGACCACATTAGCGGCGGCGGCGCGGGGCCCGGTCAGATCGACCGTCTCAACGGCGAGGCCGGAGACGACCGTATCGTCATGGACGCGCGGGTGGTGGCCACCGGCGGCGCGGGCGCCGACACCTTCCTGATCTCCGCCCATCCGTCCGCCGACGGGGGCGAGGGTCTGCTTGGGGTCGTGCTCGATTTCTCGGTCGCCCAGGGCGACCAACTCGCCGTGCTGGACGGCGCGCAAATGACCGTGGTGAGTTCCACAGCGTTCGGGGATGTTCTGAGCCTTCAAGGCGCCGCGCTGGGCGAGGCCGAGATCGCCGGCCTGGCGGACGTCAGCCAGCCGATCCCTGGAGCGCGCGTGGGCTTCGACGTTAATGGCGACGGCCGCGAGGATGTCTTTATCCTGCTGGGCGGCGCGACGGTGACGGCTTTCCGCGTCGGCGAGACGATCGGGCCCGACCATGCGCCCGCCTCGACGCAGATGGTGCCCCTGGTCGGCCAACCGACGACCGAGGTTGGTACGTTCGGCGAACCGCCGCCTCGCGGCTGACGGGGGCTAACCCCGCACCAGTTCCCGCATCGCCTTGTCCAGGCCCTCGATGGTCAGCGGGAACATCCGGTCGGCCATGATCTGGCGCATCACGCCGATCGACTGGGTGTAGTCCCAGTGGCGTTCGGGCGTCGGGTTCAGCCAGATGCAGCTCTGGTAGATCTCGGTGACCCGCTGCATCCAGATCGCGCCGGGCTCTTCGTTCCAGTGCTCGACGCTGCCGCCCGGATATGTGATCTCGTACGGGCTCATGGTTGCGTCGCCGACGAAGATCACCTTGTAGTCGGCCGGGAACTTGTGGAGCACGTCGAAGGTCGGAATCTTCTCGGTCTGGCGACGCTTGTTGTCCTTCCACACGGCCTCATAGAGGCAGTTGTGGAAGTAGTAGAACTCCATGTTCTTGAACTCGGTGCGCGCGGCGCTGAACAGCTCCTCGCAGAGCTTGATGTGACTGTCCATCGAGCCGCCGATGTCGAAGAACAGCAGCACCTTGATGGCGTTGCGGCGCTCGGGTCTTAGCTGGATGTCGAGATAGCCCTTCTCGGCCGTGCCCTTGATGGTGCCGTTCAGATCCAGCTCATCGGCCGCGCCGGTGCGGGCGAACTTGCGCAGGCGCCGCAGGGCGACCTTGATGTTGCGGGTGCCCAGCTCGACCGAGTCATCGAGGTTCTTGTACTCGCGCTTGTCCCAGACCTTCACCGCGCGGCCATGGCGGCTCTTGTCCTGGCCGATGCGCACGCCTTCGGGATTGTAGCCGTTGTTGCCGAACGGGCTGGTGCCACCCGAGCCGATCATCTTGTTGCCGCCCTCGTGGCGCTTCTTCTGCTCGCGCAGGCGCTCCTGCAGGGTCTCCATCAGCTTCTCGAAGCCGCCCATGGCCTCGATCTGGGCCTTTTCCTCATCGGTGAGGAACTTCTCGGTCAGGGCTTTGAGCCATTCCTCGGGAAGGTCGGCGGCCAGGCCGTCATTGACCGTCTCCAGTCCCTTGAAGACGTGGCTGAACACCCGGTCGAACTTGTCGAGGTTCTTCTCGTCCTTCACCAGGCTGGCGCGCGAGAGGAAGTAGAAGTCCTCCACCGAGCGGTCGATGACGTCCTTGTCCAGCGCCTCCATCAAGAGGAGGTATTCGCGCAGGCTCACGGGAACCTTGGCCTGACGGAGCTCGGTGAAGAAGTTGAGGAACATCGGCGCGGCTTTCGAACAGATGTTCGGATTGTGGAGCGGAACGGCGAGCCGCGCAACGCCCCCTCCGTCTCGCCGCGTATCCGCGGCGATCCACCGCCCCCGCAAGCGGGGCAGGAGGACTAGCTTTTCCTCCTCCCCTGCGAAGCGGGGGAGGTGGCCCGAAGGGACGGAGGGGGCGCTCTGTCGCCCTCACCCCCGCCGCAGGATGAACTCCAGATCGTTCGTCTCGCCCACCGGGAAGAAGTACTCGCCGACCTTCTCGAACCCCAGACGGCCGTATAGCCGCTGCGCGCCAAAGTTCTCTGACCACACCCCGATCCACAGGCGACGCGGGCCGGCGGGCTCCAGCCAGTCGAGCGCGGTCTTCAACAGGGCCGAACCGCGACCGCCGCCCTGGTGGCTCTTCAGCACATAGATGCGCTTTAGCTCGCCGTCCTCTGGCAAGACCTCGTCATGCGGCAGATCGCACGGGCCGGCCAGGGCGTAGCCGATCGCCTCGCCGTCCTCGTCTTCCATCAGCCAGGTGGCCTTGTCGGGATCGACGAGGTCGTTGCGGGTCCGCTCCAGGCCGTAGGCATAGGCCAGGAAGGTCTCCAGATCCTCGGGCGGATAGAGATGGGCGAAGGTTTCGCTGAAGGTGCGCGCCCCCAGGCTGGACACCGTGTCGGCGTCATCGATCGTGGCCCGACGAATGGTGTACGAGGCGATGGTCGGATCGGCGTTCACGGTCTAGGAATCTCCCATGGCTCTCGCGCTTTATACGCATTTGGACATGTTGGACCACCGGCCCGGCGATGGGCACGTCGAGCGCCCTGAGCGCCTGCGCGCGGTGATCGACGCCCTGAACGATGATCCCAACCTGGCGCTCGATCCGATGGAGGCGCCGCTGGTCGAGGTCGAGGACCTGCTGCGGGTTCATCCCAAGGCCTATGTCGACGCCGTCTTCTCCGCCGCGCCCTCGACGGGGCGGGTGGCGCTGGATCCTGACACCGTTCTATCGGCGGGCAGTCTCGCCGCCGCGCGCCGGGCCGCCGGCGCCAGCGTGGCGGCGGT
>VYKS01000359.1_pt1 | contig 19016 bp, 16 predicted proteins | sample 5114511 | NCBI WGS metagenome assembly VYKS01 (sample SAMN12291795, study PRJNA351875) | freshwater metagenome | isolation source: freshwater lake | place: USA: Michigan, Gull Lake | collected 2011-07-05 | reverse complement strand
ATTCTTGACTATGATCAAGCAGGTAATGTAATCGGGATTGAAATTCTTAATGCTTCTCGAAAAATCGAGAATTTTTCTCCGAATGTGCAGGTAGCTATTTCTTCTCGATAAAGGTGATCGCTGATCCTGTAGTGCGATCGCTGATCTTGTAGGTTGGGTTGAGGTGACGAAACGCAACATTGCTTTTATTTCTTACCTTAATTTTTTGGGTTTCACTTCTACATTTTATTCCATAACAATATAACGGTGAAAACTGGAATATTGCCAATCTTTCGGAGCGTTTACTAATCCATGATGCACGGGATTATAATGGATGTATTCGAGATGATTAACAAAATCTTGATCGCCGTAGGCGCGCCCTTGGCGACCATCTCGAACTTGATGCTCCCAAAAGCGACGTTGCCAAATAGCCTTTTCTCCTTTATGTTGTCGAGATGTTGAAATTTTACCCTGATATTGAGAATGACATTGACGGCTAAAATAACTTTTAATTAATCGCCAACCAGTTGAAAAATCTGCATCCGTTTCAGGCAATATCCAAAGAGCATGAATGTGATCTGGTAAAATGACAATAGCATCAATCTTACAATGATGTTGTCCCATAACATATTTAAAAGCATTTCGGGCGTTGCTGATTTGAGATATGAATCTTCTTTTGTGGGATTTTTAAAACCTAGACCCAAACTAACTTTTGGATGGGTGCAAGGTTGTCATTCATACCTTGATTCAGCAACGCCGCATTTCGTAGTAAATCCACATTTTCAGGTTCACACAAAATTCTGTGACGATTGTATGTCACAACTGTAAAAAATAAGTGGCTCTAGGTGTTTTTGCTCTACGGTATTGCATCAAGTTAGGATAACATTTATTGGATTGGTGTTTACGCAACTGGCGTTGGGTTTCGTGCCTCAACCCAACCTACCAAACTACGGATAGGGAAGATCTGGGGAAAAAAGTCTTTCTCAAAACTAATATCAATATTCTTTAACACTCGAAAATCAGGAACTTGAACCCGTAGTAACCGCATTGTCAAAACTCCTGTAATCCTATCCTCTTGCTCATCTGCTTATTGTAGCTTACAGGCAAAGGTGAAACAATCTCTTATACTACCAGCCAAATTCCGGCAGATTTCCTCAAAAAAACCCTTGACAAATCTCCGCACTTGACAGATACTTATATATAGAATGGGAATCTGTGCCTGCCTGCGAACCCTCTTTTTTCAGGTCAGATAAGCGTCAAAAAAATAAAAACCCGATACCTGACCACAACTAAAGACTGATACGAACAAGACTATCTTGCTTGGTTAGAAGAAACGGCCAACAACTGCGACGAAGACAGACAGATGTATTAGATTGGGGAACCAACAGACACATAAAGTAGATAGTTATCTCCTAAAATTACTCATCCATCTGCTTCTCTACCAATACCGGCCAATGTCTTTTCTACTGGCCAAATTCTGGCAGATTTTTTCTCAAAAAAACCCTTGACAAATCCCCGCACTTGACAGATACTTATATATAGAATGGGAATCCGTGCCTGCCTGCGAACCCTCTTTTTTCAGGTCGGATAAGCGTCAAGAAAATAAAAACCTGATAACCAGTCCCTAACTACCTATAAGCTTTTCAACCAATCACTAATCAACCGGTTAACCTCTGTGGGAATTTCATCGTGGGGACAATGACCGGCAGTTAGATAATATTCTGTCAGAGAAGGATAGTATTGACGGAATTTGGCCCCGCGTTCCCTAGTATTCATCCAAGGGTCCCCTTCACCCCATAACATCAACAGGGGACAGCTTAACTTTTGCAGGAGAATATCCACATTTTCCCCCCGGGGAGATTTAAACACAGAAGCAAAAACTTTGGCTGCTCCCGCATCCAGGGAAGGACGACGGATATCTTCTATTAACTGCTCGGTAATGGCACTGCGATCGAGATATACTTTCTCTAGGGTTTTGCGGATAGTTTTTGGTTGACGGGTATAGAGAAATAAGAGATAACTGGCCCAGGGTTGCAGCAGCATCGATCGCAGTAATTTTTGTGCTAAATTAGGCTGACGATTGCTTTCTGTATCGCTAAAGGGACCGGCGCTATTGAGGAGAATTAATCCCCGAACATTCTCGGAATGATTAGCAGCCACACAGAGAGAAGCGTAACCCCCCAGAGAATTACCCGCTAAAACCGTCGGTTGGCCCACAACTTCCTTGATAAAATCATTTAATTGTTGCTGCCAAAGATTGCCACTATAGACAATATCCGGTTTAGCTGATCTACCAAATCCTAACAGATCGATCGCCCATACCTCCCATTCTGAGGCTAAACCTGACACATTTTTTCGCCAATGGTCGGTAGAAGCACCAAAACCGTGGACTAATAGTAACGGGGGTTTTCCCGCAACTCTAGCACCCGCTTGCACATAGTGTATAGAATTTCCTTGCCATTGCCAATTTTGCCTTGTCGTCAGAGCAGCTGTATTCATCTGCTGTTTTGTTAAGTAATGTGAATAATTCTTAGTCTAACCGATTGAGAAACTGGAGACAAAGCTAGAGATTTTTAGCCAAACCCCTTGACTGAAAACGGGACTTGACATATACTTATATATATAATGGGAATCCGTGCCTGCCTGCAAACCCTTCATTTTTGGGCAAATAATCCTAAAAAACACTCTTACAAAAAAATCTTGAGCGAACCCATAACCCAGAGAATTACTCCTGAATCACTGGGACAGTTTTTTCCTAATTCCGATAATAGCTATGAAGATTTTGACGATTTTACGGGGATTAATCGACGAAAATCCCTTAAGTCAGGCGGATCTAGAAGATTTACTAGAGATCGAATCCTTAAATTTTAGGGAGACTAACCCTCTCATCCTACAGGAAAGGGCGGAACTATTAACGATTCTCTGGCCGCGAGTCTGGCAAAAATGTCAGGAGTTAGGGATAAATCAGCCAAATCAGATTTTGATCAGCTGTTGGCGCTTCTGGATTCCCTGGGCACTACAGCTACGCAACCACGCAAAACCGTTGATTCAAGGCATTTTGGCCCCCCAAGGCACGGGGAAGACCACTTTAACATCCATAATGTCGATTATTTTAGCCTATTTTGATTTAAAAGTAAATAATCTCTCTTTAGATGATATTTATAAGACCTATAATGAGCGAATAAAATTGCGTCAAAAGGATAAAAGATTGCGCTGGCGTGGTCCACCGGGTACTCATGATATAGAATTAGGAATTAAAGTTTTAGAACAGGTTTGTCAGCAAGAAAGTCCGATTTTAATCCCGCGTTTTGACAAGTCCCTGCATCGAGGACAAGGAGATAGAATTGCACCGGAACAAGTGGAACGAGTTGATATTCTTTTTTTCGAGGGTTGGTTTGTGGGCATGAATCCAGTAGAGGAAACAGTCTTTGATCATGCCCCCGATCCGATTAATAGCGAAGAAGACCGACAATTCGCCAGGGATAATAATCAAAAATTGCGAGAATATCTACCCCTCTGGTCAAAAATCGATCGCTTACTGATTCTTTATCCCCTTGACTACCGTTACAGTTTACAATGGCGACAGGCAGCCGAAGCAAAAGGAGGTATGAACCCATCAGAAATCGAGGAATTTGTCAAGTATTTTTGGAAAAGTTTACATCCGCAATTATTTCTCCCACCCCTGCTCAAACAAGCGCATCTAGTGGTAGAAATTAATCGGGATCATAGTCTGGGAAAAATCAGTAATCAGTGAAAAGAAAGCTCCGAACTTGTCACTTAACACTATTGACTGAAAACTCACATCTGATAACTGATAACTGGTAACTGATAACTGATAAAGCTTATGATTGAAGTGGAACATCTGAGTAAAATTTATGGTTCTACCGCGGCAATCAGTGACGTGGATTTTACCGTAGAAAAAGGAGAAATTCTCGGTTTTTTGGGACCAAATGGAGCGGGAAAAACCACGACTATGAGGATTTTATCCGGTTATATTCCTGCCACAACAGGAACAGCAAGGATAGCAGGATACGATGTACATCAACAATCCTTAGAAGTGCGTCGTCGCATTGGTTATCTTCCCGAAAATCCCCCCTTGTATCCAGAGATGACCGTAGAAAGTTTTCTGGATTTTGTCGCACGGATTAAAGGCATCTCATCGGGGGATAGAAAAGCGCGGGTAGATTTAGTGTTAGGCAAATGTCAGTTACTAGAAAAAAGAAAAATTATTATCCGCAAGTTATCCAAGGGTTATAAACAGCGTGTGGGAATTGCCCAAGCGATCATACACGATCCACCAGTAATTATTTTAGATGAACCGACAGTAGGGTTGGATCCGAAACAGATTATCGAGGTGAGAAATCTGATTAAAAGTTTAGCGGGAGAACATACAATTATTCTCTCCACTCATATTTTACCAGAAGTGAGTATTACCTGCGATCGAGCGACAATTATTAATCGGGGTCGTATCGTGGCCAATAATATTACTACCGCTACCCCTGCCAGTTCCAGTTATGAAATTGAGATCGAGGGTGATAGGGATTCCCTGCTAGAAATCCTTCAACAACTGCCGCAAGTCGAGCAAGCGGCAAAAGTCGGCGATAACCTGCTCAAAATTGTTGGTCAAGTGGGAACAAACTTAGGGGCAGAACTTGCTAGAATAGTTGTCAACAATGGTTATAACTTATTAGAAATGCGTCGCACCCGTAAAACCCTAGAAGATATCTTTCTGGAAGTAATCGGCAGCGGGGAAAATAACCACCAGGAGGAGAGGCATGATCAATAATATCTGGGCGATTTTTCGCAAGGAATTTCAAAGCTATTTTACGGCTGCCAATGCCTATATCATTATGGGGATATTTTGGTTAGTAGCAGGATTTTTCTTTAACTCCCTTCTCTACGGCATTATTCTCGATATTAGTATCCAGGAACAATCGGGATTTCTGGTAGCCAGAGATGTGGTATCTGAATTTATGACCACTTTCATCGGCATGATTTTATCCTCTTTATTGTTGGTAATTTTGCCAGCCCTGTCTATGGGATTATACGCAGAGGAAAAAAAACAGGGAACCCTAGAACTTTTAGCCACTTCCCCCCTGACTAATTGGAGTATAGCGATCGGTAAATTATTGGGAGTGTTGGCCTTTTTTACTGTGATGATTACCCCCCTGTGGATTTACGAAATAGTAGTTTTTAGTGCCGCAGTTCCCCCGGTGAATATAGCCAGTATTTTACTAGCTCATCTAGGATTAATTTTACTAGCAGCGGCCATCCTAGCCCTTGGGATGTTTATCTCATCCCTCACCAATAGTTCTATCCTTGCTTACATCATCACCTTTATCACCATCTTATTTATCTGGATACTGGATGTAATTGCTAACAATGCCGAAACCTTCTTTCGAGATCGCATCGGAGGAGAAGTGGGAGAACAGATCGGATTTTTCCTGAAAGAATTGCTCTCCCATCTATCTTGGTATCAACCCTTTAACAATTTCGTGCGGGGAATTTTTGACAGTAGTAGTTTAGTCATCTTCCTCAGTTATATTCTGCTGGGAATCTTCCTAACTACTCAAGCGATCGAAGCGGACCGTTATCAAAGAAACTAACTATGATATCCTGGCAAAAATACAGTAAATTTCTCTATATACCCGCCCTCTTTCTGGGTAGTGCCGGCTTAACAGTAGGGTTAATCTCCGGTCAATGGTCATCCCTCTCTCTGGGGTTATTAATTGCTGGGGCTATTTTGTTTCTAGGGTGGCTGTTGTTATTAGTAATCACTTCCAAAGAATTTTGGCAAAAAAGAAGTACCCGCACCGGCACTCAAACCCTCATTACTACTATTATTGTCCTCAGCGTTATCGGTTTAATTAACTTTCTCGCCCTCCGTTATCCCTATCGAGTTGATTTAACCGAAAACCAAATCTTTAGTTTATCCCCCCAAACCGAAAGACTATTAACCAATCTGTCAAAACCCGTCAAAGTCTGGATTTTTTCAACCCGGGGAATCAGTGCCAACGAAGAGGAACTTTTAGCCAATTATCAACGCAAAAATCCTCAATTTCAGTACGAGATAGTTAACCCGGAGAAAAAACCCAATATTGTCCAGGAATTCAAAAAACTAGCTGATGATAATCTGTCCAGAGTCTATCTTCAGTATGGTGACAAAAAACAACCCCTGAAAACTATTAGTGAACAGGAAAGTCTCACGGAAGCGAAACTGAGTAACGCCATTGAAACCGCTAAAACTAATCGCACTTTAACCGCTTATTTTCTGCAAGGTCATGGAGAAAATGCCATCAAAGAACCTCAAGGAGGTTTAGGACAAGCAGTCAATAGTTTAGAAGCAAAAGGTTATCAAGTAGAACCACTTAATCTAGTGGAACGTTCCACCATTCCCAATAATGCCGATGTCATTATTATTGCCAGTCCCAAAAGAAAAATATTTCCCCAAGAAGTCACCGCTTTAAAAAACTATCTTGAGCAAGGGGGCAAAATTTTATTACTGATTGACCCCCAAACCGAAACCGGATTAGAACCCTTATTAACCCCTTGGGGTGTGAAACTAGATAATCGGATTATTATTGATGCTTCCGGTGCTGGGGAAATTATCGGTTTAGGTCCGGCTAGTCCCATTATTACCAATTACGGTAATCATCCCATTACTCGCGATTTTGCTAACGGTATTTCTATCTTTCCCTTTGCTCGTCCCATCGCTACCGTTCCCGTCGAAGGAATTGAAGCCGTATCTTTAATGATTACTAATGATAAAATGTGGGCTGAGAGTGATTTAAATGATCAGAATCTCCAGTTTAACCCTGAAAAAGATTTAGCTGGCCCTTTTGATCTAGGAGTTGCTCTGACGGGAAAAAAAGGTAAATTAATCGTGATTGGTAATGCCAGCTTTGCCAGCGATGGACTATTTGAACAACAGTTAAACGGAGATATATTTTTAAATTCTGTGCAGTGGTTAGCCAGTGGTGAAACAGCCACCTTATCTATCCGGGCCAAGGAACCAGAAAATAGAAGAATTAATTTAAATCCCCTGCAAGCTAACGCTATTTTTTGGATAGGGATGGTAGTGATGCCTTTAGTGGGATTTACCCTAGCCGGATTGACTTGGTGGCAACGTCGTTAATCGAGTTAGAATCTAGAAAGATCATCTCTCTTATTCCCCCTAACTGCCATGACCACAACCCAAACTATCCCCCAATTGTTGACTTTTGATGACTATATCAATCAATATCCCGATGATGGACAACAATACGAATTAATCGCAGGAAAATTATTGGCCATGATGCGACCGATCGGAAAACACGAAGAAATTGGCGGATTTGTTTCTGGAAACCTATTCTTAGAGATAAATCGGCAGCAATTGCCCTATGTTATCCCCAATACTGCCGCAGTAAAACCCCTTCGCCCCCATACAGGTTATCTACCCGATATTATTGTCTTAGACAGAGAAAATCTAGTTAATGATCCCTATTGGGAAACCGCTTCCTCAATTTCTCTGGCAACATCAGCTAAATTAATTATTGAAATTGTCAGTTCCAATTGGCGAGATGATTATCTGAAAAAATTCGACGACTACGAACAATTAGGAATTGCTGAATATTGGATTATCGATTATTTAGCCAAAGGTTCGGCCCGATATATCGGCAGCCCCAAAGAACCCACCATTTCTATCTATCAATTAATCGATGGAGAATATCAAGGTAATTTATTTAAACAGGATCAACGTCTTATTTCAGGGATTTTTCCAGAGTTAAACCTCACTGCTAATCAAATTTTTCGTGCTAGAGCTTAAAGAAAAACCCGTATTTTTAGATTAGACCTTATGCAGAAGTGTTGAATGTTAAGATTTTGAAGATCATGACCAAGTTATGTATAATTCAATTTCACTGAAAAAACATGGGGGAATTAAAATAAATTTTATTCGGGTAGATTCCTTAACTAGAAAGACTTTTGGTCTTGAGATAATATTAGGTCGAGGTCTATTGGGTTGGGGGTTGCTCAACTCTGCTTCTCCGATAATTCTTGAGCCAATCTTCCCCCTTGTTCAGTAACGACTCCAAATCAAGAGGTTCAATTTTCAACTTTTCGATATTCCAAATTTGGATAATACCATCGTTAGTTGGCGCAGCTAGTATTTTTCGATTTGGACTTAGCTTTACATTAGTAATTTTACTACTAATTCCCTTGATTGGGTTAGGCTGCATTATTCCTACTTCTTCTTTCTCTAGCTTCCAAAACCCTTCCTGTAATGTCCATAATTTTAGCGTCTTGTCCTCACTAGCTGAGACTAAAGTTTTCTCGTTGATGAAGCGGACACTCCAGACTTTTCCTCGATGTCGTCCAATAATTTTACTTTGTCCATTGAGATCCCAAATTCTGATGGTATTGTCATTACTGGCTGAGGCAATATATTGATCGTCTGGGCTAAAAGCTGCATAATTGACCCACTCCTTATGCCCATAAAAAGTCTTGATTTCTTCACCAGTAGAACAAGACCAAAGTTTAATAGTTTTATCAGCACTAACTGAAATAATTTTTTCTCCATCTGAGCTAAAATAAATGCCATAAACTTTATCGGTATGTCCTTTTAATGTATTAATATAATTGCCTTTAATATCCCAAAGCTTGATAGTGTTATCAGCACTGGCAGAAGCCAGTAGTTGACTATTAGGGCTGAATTTTACACAACAGATACAATCCTTATGAGCATATTGGTGATTTTGAATATTAATATCTTCTATCAGAGAAATTTCAGAAATACTTTCACCTACCTTCCATATTTTCAAACTTTTGTCCCCACCACCTGAAGCAAGAAACTTGCCATCGGGACTGAAGTTAACAGTCCATACCCAATCAGTATGTTCGTCTAATGTCTTAAGTAGTTTCTTCTCTTCAAGATTCCAGATTTTAACGGTTCTGTCAGAACTAGCTGTGGCCAGGAATTGACTATCTGAACTAAAACTAACCGCCCAAACTTTTTCTTGGTGTGCTTGTATATTTTGCGGAAATTCGACATCAAGATTCCAAAGTTTGATACTGTTGTCATCACTAGCTGATGCCAGTAGCTTGCTGTCAGAAATACAGCTAAAGCTTACGTCCCAGACCCAATCATGATGTCCCTCAAGAGTCGTCAGTAAAGTACCATTAATTTGGCAATCAGCTTTTCCGTCAGAATTTGTTACTAGAGTGTAGTCAATACCCCAGATTTTGACGGTGTAATCATCACTAGCTGAAGCAAGAAGTTGACCATTTTGACTAAATGCTGCCCATCTTACAATTCCCCGATGTCCTTTAAGAGTGGCAAGGCATTTGCCATCGAGACTCCAAAGCTTGATAGTTTCATCATCGCTTGCTGAAGCAATTATTTGAGCGTAAATACCATAACGAATATTAGGAGGACTGAAAATTGCGCTGTTAACTGAACCAGAATGTCCATCTTGATGATCTAAGGAATGTTTGAAAAAAGTTTGTCTTAAAGATACCGAAATTTCCTCTGACGAATCTCGGTTAATATCCCAGAGTTTGATGGTATGATCATCACTGCTGGAAACAATAATCTTACCGTCTGGACTAAAACTGATACTGTTGACTCTATCCTCATGTTCCATTGGGGATATATTTATCTCCTCACCTTCACGAGACCAAAGTCTAATCGTCTTATCTGCACTAGCTGAAGCAATGAGTTGACCTTCTGGACTGAAACAGACATCTCTCACCCAATCTGTATGTCCATTAAGGGTTTTTATTTCCTCACCTTCACGAGACCAAAGTCTAATCGTCCTATCTGCACTAGCTGAAGCAATCAGTTGACCGTCTGGACTGAAACAGACACCTCTCACCCAGTCTGTATGTCCATTTAGGGTTTTTATCTCCTCACCTTCACGAGACCAAAGTCTAATCGTCTTATCTGCACTAGCTGAAGCAATCAGTTGACCGTCTGGACTGAAAGTCACACTATTGACGTTACCGGTATGCTTGGTCAAACGGTTGGTTTCTTGCATCGCAGAGTAGATTTGTCGGAGATTATTTGTCGTGTCTTCTTTGAGATCGTTCTCTCCATCAAGGATTTTTTCGTTATCCAGAAATATTTTGCCCGCTTCAACACTTGTTGATAATGCTTCAAGTTGGTCGTTGTCCAAGAATAAAGCCCAAGCTTTTGAATTAAGTTGAACTATCTTCTGCTTGGTAATAGCTTTTCTCAGTTCTGTTTCAGGCTGACGGAGTTTCACTCCGAGTTCTGTCAAATGACTATCTCGGTTAAACATTTTTTGGACAAACTCGATCAGAGTCTCGTTAGCTAACTGATAAGAGTAAGTCCTAGATACTTGTCCAGATCTTTTAAGCATTGTCCTTTTAACTATAGCCCAGCCCACTAAAACTTCTAGCACTACATCTAAGGAATTTTTTTGCACCTCGACAAGTTCGTTATTTTCTGAGTCTAACAACTTAATGATTTCTATTTTATCCTCTATTTCGTTTCTCGTCTTTTGAGGACAAATATCATTTTGTTTTTCCGATATAGTGAGTAAATAGAGGACGATTTGGGCAATTTTTTCATTCTCAGTACCACAATCTTTAATAATCCTATCTAACCAACTTTCAATTCCTGTTTTCTTGAGTTGTTCATATTCTTCTCTCTTGGTAATTCTAGCATCTTGAATGATCATACCTAAAAGTTGTAACTCAATTGGGCGGACTTTCCCTGAGTTTTTCGACAAATCTTTTACTATCTCTTCTATCAAGTCTTGTTCCCAGTTTAATTGAGGTTTTTTAACTAAGTTGTTCAAGAGAGATATGGCATCTTCTTTAGTTAAATCTTCTAGTCGGTAGCGAAATTGGTTGCTTAGAATATCTAACCCAGTCCAGCTGCCCAAATCTAATAAGTCGGACAAGTGATCTTCCCCGATAGAGATAATCAAACGGACATTATCTTTCTGGAGTAAAGTATTTATCAACTCATAAATACTTTCTAGTTCTTTCTGGCTATAGTTGAGTAAATAAAACTCAAAATTGTCAAAAATTAACACATAAAAATTATGAGAATTTTTGAGATTTTCTTTTAAGTCATGAATCCATTCTTTTTCAAAAGCAGGACTTGTAGGTATGATCTCTGGTTTGAATTGCTTTCCTTGAAAATTATCTTGTTCTAAGGCGGGGATTAAACCAGCACATATTATGGAACTTTTGCCAACTCCTGAAAGTCCATGGAGAATGGTCAGCTTGTGCATATAATCTCGATCTTTGATTCTCCTTTTGAGTTCATCCAGATCTTGCTGGCGACAAATCTTAATCTCTAACGCAACTTCTCCTTGCTCCTTACCAACTTGTTGTTGGGGTTGTAAACATCCGGCGCCGATGAAAGTACGCTGACCAAACTGCTGCTGAATTGAACGTCGCTCCTGTTTGATTTTAAAAGCCTGTAGATAGTCTTTTTTCTCAAAATAAAATGACCAAAGAGTTTCTAAAATGCGGATGTAAAGTTCTGGGTCATCTAGAGGTCCATTTTCTCTGGCTTTTTCCAGAGTTTGTATGGCAGCTTTTGGGTCTAATTTTTCTTGGACTTTTGCCATGACTAATAAATAAATGTTCTGGAGATTATTGATAATTTCTAACGCTTTCTTGGCTGAATTATTAGCATCTCGCAAATTTTCTTTTTGCTCGGCGACATAGGTAATAAATTTGTGAGCTTCAGCTTCTCTCAAAGGATCGGAATTTAGTTGCTGTAAAGCCAAAGATATTTGCGATATTTTATCTAGTTCATCTAATATTTTCTGCTGTTCATTATTCAATTGGTTTAATGCTACCTTATTTGGGTTAGATAGCTGGTAGTAATCCGAGGTTTGTTGCAAAACTTCACACAGTTGATTGATGAATTTAGCGACTAAATTTGAACTTCCTTCTTCTTGTTCAGCCTGTTTAAATTTTTTCAGACATTCCTCAAAATGCCCTCTGGCTTGTCTTAAACTTTCATCTCGTGTTAATTGTGATGGTTGCTTTAAACAACAAAGCCCCATGTGAAATAGGACAATCCCTTCTCGCTTTAATAGCTGATTTTTACGCCAGAAATCGAGACTTTTTTGATAGTGCTTTAAAGCTTCCTCCGTTATCCCACTAGCGTAATCCTCCCGACCTTGAAAAAACTCAATATTAGCTTGTAGTTGCTCAGTTAACTCATGCCCACAGTCTTGTAAATCTCTCAAAGCTGATTCAAGTTCTAATTGATAACCTTTATAAAAAATTAAATCATTGGTAATAAATTTACCTGAGCCAGCATTTAATGTGCAGGAAAACAGTCGCTTTTCTTGTGTCTTAAGAGCCTCAATTAATGTGTTAGCGTCTAGCTCAAATTTAGTTATTGTTGCCCAAGTATTAAAATCAGGAGCCAGCTTTCTCATTTGCACTTGAATCTGGTCGTTAACCCACAAGACCATTGGGCAAGGAAGGTTTTTCTGAAAGGACTCTCGATTTGAGTTGAAATCTTTCAGGATAGGTTCAAGATCGCTCACTGACTCCAAACCTACTATCATCAAAGCTTTGGGTGATTTAGTCTGGTAATAATTGACAATGGGAGTATAGATATTCTTAGACGACTCTTGTAGAGGGAATTCGTCAATTTTAATTGATTTAATCGAACAAATCTTTTGTAATTCCTGCTTCATTGATTCGCGCAAGCTGGCATAGTTGCAATGAGCTAACATAACCTGAAATTCTCCTTGAGAGTTTTCGATTTCCCATGCTAAACTCAGCAAAGATTCCTTGTTCTGAGCAGCCACCTCTTGGGGGGAGTTTAAATTAGTCATTGTTACGCTCCTCTATCTCAGCTTGGCATTCTTTTTTCATTTTCTTTGATTCTGCAAGAATCGGATTAACATCAAACCACGCCTGACCATGTTCGTTGTACTTATAGACAAACAAGCTATGAATCAGCTTTTCGTAGTATTTAGCCCCAGCCACCTCTTGTGTTTTCGCAACTTGACACAGTAATTTCCAGTCATCTTCAGTTATACCTAAACATATGTTGCTGCAGTATGTCACAATAATCCTCTCCAGATATAGTTGGGAAAGGGGTAATTGTCCCTCGCGCACAATCCAGTCTCTCAAGTATAAAAGTATATACCTTACATGACCTCCACTAACTCGACACAATCGGTTCAAAGCCTCATCACTTTCAAAAAGTAAGGGAATTTGCTCAAAAAGTTGATTTTTTTGTAAATCTGGAAAAACTCTTTTTAGTACCATTTCTTTAAGCAGTTCCATTCCTTCCTCATGCTCACCGCCATTGCGCCGACGTACAGGTATCATCGGTAATACTTTCGGTGTTTCTGCAAAATTCTGGAGGAGTGCCTGAAACCTATCAGAAAATACCAAACTCATGGGAATTGTGTAAATTATATGGCATCTAAAAGAACGCAACTTTCCTGTGTGGTGGATAAATAGATGTTCTGCTTGCTCAATATCTATCACCTTATCGAGACCATCAACAATTACTACCAATCCTCTTTTACCTTGATTGTTTAACTTCTCAATTACTAATCTAATCACTTCTTCATTAATTGCCCTAATAAGATCGGGCATAAACATTCCAAGTTGATTACTTAGCCTGTCTCTTATTGTCGAATTTTGTTTGACTTGGGCAGTAATCGTAGCCAAACCCACCGATAATCCAATTTCTGATATTATCAATCTCCTGTCTATAATGTTAAGAATCTGATTAAATATATTTTGGAAAGTAGGAAAGCGCCGTTCCAGAAAATTTTCCTCGGTATTTTTAATATATTCATCGCTAACTCCGCAAGCAATGAATATTAAAAGATCGGTTACACGGACATCATTTATATCTAATCCAATACTTGCATCAAGAAAAACAACCCCCCAGTTATCTTGTTCTAATTCTGTCTTTAGTCGCCATAATTCTGTAGTTTTGCCACAGCCGATCTGGCCGGTAAATAGCTGGTAAGTATTATTCCCTTCCCATTCAATAGAGTCTTTAAGTTCTTGAATAACTTCAACTCCTCGTACAGAAGCAAAATCGATATAATAACTCTTGTCTTCTGTGTTACCGTAATTTAGCGGTTTTGTCGGATTGCAATTTTGATAAAAGTTTTGTATGTTAGGCAAGATCATTAACGCTCCTTTGTCAACTACTTTTGGGACTTGAGAATCTGAGCAATCATTTTGTAACTTGTTGTACGATGCAAGATGTTGGTTTCTCCCGGGCGATTGCCCTAACGACCACATCATTCTTGGACGTGCGAACCTGCTCAACATAGCTGTTGAGTTCGGCGGTTTACCCAAATTATCCTCAAATATTCCTGAATCGTCCTCTGGGTAAGCAACTCACATATCATTTTGTCAAGGATTGCTAAGATGCGCATCCTTAAATAAATAATGGGTTTATTTTGCTGTATTTAGTCTAGTGGTTTCTGATCTGCGTGGCATCTATCTTTGGTATTACTGGACTTCCCCATACAGAAATACTAAAAAATCAACAAAACGGGTCTATGCTTCCAAAAACTTCAATAACTTTTCTTCCCAAGGGTTAAGGTAAGGACGCTTCAATTTACCCAACGTTTCCAGAATAGCTTTCACCGTCTCCTCTTCCATCAACGACCGGAGTTCAACTAGACGATCGCTCAGTTGTTTCATCTTTTGCCAGTGGTCGGGAGAATACTGCAAATCCCTTAAATTCTCCTCTCTAACCGTATATTTCGCAGACATCACCGACCCGGTAGGGAAAGTGATCGGGGGGAAAATTCAGGCACTTTTTCCCTGAAAATTAGGTAATTGACCACCTCAAAATGGTTAAAACCCCACACCCCACACCCTACACCCCACACCCTGTCCCCACTAAAAGACTTTTTCAGCAAACCCTAATTACTATTTTCCACCGTAGGAAGAGGAGAAGGTGATAAAACAGGAGGAGCGATCGGTTCAATTTTATCCTCATTAACTGGGGGATTAATCACCTCTGGAACAGGAGAAGGAGAAGGAGAAGGGGAAGGAGAAGGGGAAGGAGAAGGAAGGGGAGAAACTTGAGGACTCGGCTCCGTTTCAGGAAGGGGAACAGGAATAGGAATTACTTCTTCTGGGGTGGGACTAGGAGTTAATTCTGGAGTCACTTCTGGACTAGGAATCACCTCTGGGGTAGGAGTCGGGGATGGGGTAGGAGTCGGGGAATAAATGGGAGTCCGTTGACGAGAAGGTCGTCGGATAGGGGGAAAATCTTGGGAGGGAGGAGGAATGATTTCAGGACTAGGAGAAGGTTCAGGGGTTGGTGATGGTTCAATTTCCTCATTTTTGGGTAAAAGAGCCATAAATCCCCGATATCCTAGGGCAAAAGCCGCAATTGTCACCGCAAAAATCAGCAAAATCGACAGCCAAGGATTCTTTTTTTCCCCAGAATTGGGTTTAATAACCACAGTGGGGGAGACGGTTGGTTTTGGGGGTGTAGAGGACTTTAATCGGGGACTATGGGGAGAAACCGCGATAGTCGGTTGGGTGGACAAATCGGGGGACATTTCTCCTAAAGCTGCCAACATTTCCCTAGCAGTAGCAAACCGATCCCGGGGATGAAAACGGATCGCTCGATCGATTACCATAGCTAAATTAGGATTAACATTTTCTGCCTCCTGTCGCCAGAGAATTTCCCCCGTACGCGAGTCAGTTTCTAGATATTGGGGAGTTTTTCCCGTTAATAAAAAAATCGCCGTTAAGCCTAGGCTGTAAAGGTCACTAGAAAAGACCGGTCTCCCGGCAGCCTGTTCCGAAGCCATATAACCGGGGGTGCCAAGGGCGATCGAATAGGCACTTTTTCCCGTAGGATCGAGTAAGGTGGCGACTGCTTCTTTCATTACCCCAAAATCGATTAAAACGGGCAAATTATCACTATTTCTTAAGATAATATTATCGGGTTTCACATCCCGGTGAATAATGCGGCGACTGTGAATAAAATCAAGAACAGGCAGTAAATTATCTAAAATCGTCCGCACTGCTGAGGAGGATAAATTTCCCTGTCGTTGCTGTTTTTGGGTTAGTGTCTCCCCTTCAATCCATTCCTGCACCAGATAGAAATGATTATCTTGGGCAAAATAACCGTATAAACGGGGTATTTGGCGATTTTGCTCCCCCAATTCCTCTAAAACGCTTGCTTCTTTCTGAAAACGTTCTTTTAACCATTCTGGCATCTCCTCACTTTGAATAGCTGGCTGCAATTTTTTAATCACACAGTGCCGTTGAGAAGGCATATTCGTATCGATAGCGATATAAGTTTCCCCAAATCCCCCCCTAGCAAGGGTACTAACAATTTGGTAGCGATTGTTTAAAAGCACTAGATTCATTACCCTGAGAGTGCAAGCGTGGTCATAAATTGTTCCTAGACTAACATTCTTTTGTTAAGGAAAAAGTCAAGGGAAAAACTAGAGTCAAGTCTAAGGAATCCAGCGACGGATTTTCGTCCACAAAGGTGCATTATCTTGACTACTCATCTCCTGAAAACTTTGATAACAATCGTAGGCGCGATTAAGATGGGCGGTGATTTCTGTAGCATTGGGATGAGAATTGCGATCGGGATGCCAATAACACAAGAGAGTTTTATAATTATTTTCAATATGGCTAGTCTTGCTCAAAGGAGTAATCCCCAAAACTCGCCACCAAACGGGATTAGCCGACTCCATAATCATCACGGCCAAGAAACGGGGCGAAGGATAGAGAATTTGGGCGATTAATGACCAATCTGCCCCATAACACAGCCGATAAACCGCTTTAACCCGCTCTTTTCCCAACTGTTGACAAGCTTGTAGATGCCATTGACGAAAATCCCTCCGCATCTGCTGATGAGTTCGCAAATCTCGCTGGGCAAATCTGCCCTCAGCTAGTTTATTAGCCCCAATAGTGTTAAAGTTACCATTAGCGATCGCTTTTAGGTCCCAGTAAAGATGATAAAAAGGATCTTGACCCAAGGCCAGACTTTCCAGAATTTCCTTAGCGTAACCTCTAGCCGGATTTAATTGCAATAATTCCCGTAATTCCCGACAAAACTGCTCATTTTCAGGCATACTGCACCATTGCCAATAGTTAATATCTGGTTTTGCCAGAGACTGCTGATAGAAACTGCGCCAGACTTGCGGAACAGTACAGGCGATCGGGGTAGCCAAGGGAGTAGCCAAGGGACAAAATTGACCCTTTAAAGAGCTTTCAGGAGCATCTTCCAGCAAACAAGCAAGATGATAGGCAGGATGACTACGGGGCGTTTTTTGGGGGCTAATAAACCAAAAAGCCGTTAAAATGAGAATGAGGTACAAGAGGAGAGAAAGAATTTGCTCCGCCATCGCAACTTTTAGTTAGTCTGCTGAGTTACTCGAAAAATTATAATTGGTGCTATGATCGCTGAAAAGTTCTTTGTATCTCAGCTGATTGTCAGAAATCCACAAAACGGGGTGATATGCCGAAAGTTTCCCCATATCCTTACTCTGGTTATTCGGAAAGTTTCTGCATAATCAAATAGTTAAACCTAAAAAATGAGGCAAAAGATGATGGACAAAAATAAGCCAGAAGAAGTTCAAGAGGCAATGATTTCAGTGGGAGTGGGTACGGCGATTGGAGCCAGTGCATCGGCAGTGGTTGGAGGTATGGGACTTGCGGTAGGAGGAACTGCTCTAGGAGTCGGTATGGCTCCAGTAGCAGCGGCAGGAGCAGTTGTCGGCACGGCAGTTTACGGAACAAAGAAAGCAATAGAAGAACAAGACGCAACGGCAATTGGAGCAGCGGCAATTGGTGCGGGTGCTGGAGCCGGTATATCAGCATTGGTTGGGGGTATGGGATTAGCAGTAGGAGGGACGGCAGTTGCAGTTACAATGGCTCCCGTAGCGGCAGTAGGAGCAGTAATTGGTTTAGCTGGGTATGGGATTTCTAAATTATTCACTGAGTAAGTAATGGCTACACGGAAAAGACAGTCCCCCAATGCTGCTCAAAAATTAGTAAGAGGAGCAATTCGGGACTTTATTAATCAGCTTAATGGCATAGTTATTGAGCCGGAGATAAATACTCCTGTAAAGGGGACAGAGGCTTGGTATCGGGACAAACTTGCTAGAGAATTAGGAGGAAAAACCGAGGTTTACATTGATAAGGTAGGTAGAATAGATGTCTTAACTAATACGGAAATAATTGAAGTTAAAAATACAAAAGGCTGGAAATCAGCGATTGGACAAATAAAGAGTTATGGACAGTATTATCCCAAACATAAAATGAGAGTTCACCTATTTGGGAAATTGACTGAAAGTAAACTGGAAACTATTCAGAGAGTATGTAACCTAGAAGGTATAACTCTAACTTGGGAATAGTATGATAGCCGCTCTGGTAGGGTGCGTTCCCTAATGCAAGTCCTACCGCTACAGCGATCAACTTTTGGGAACGCACCACGATCATTGATTCAAGCAAATGATAATAATCTAAAAACGTCTAGGCACAGCGACGGAGGGGAGTGCGATCGCTGATAATCGAGTTGTAAATTTTTGTTACGAAGTGCAGTCAGATTGAACACTTGGTGCTGCAACCTTGCGGAAAAATTAGAATCTCAGCAGCGCTTGCTTACCACTAGCTTTATAGTCATTCATGCTTATCAAATCCCTAAAGGAGCTTCATGAGTCCTTGTTGGCACTTGTAGAAGCGCCGAATCAGAAAGAAGAACATTACCAAAAGTGGTTTGAAAATAACCGGATGATATTCTCTGTACTTGGTTTTTCGGAGGAAATACCTCACCCTTGCTCAATCAACATTGAAGGAGAGGCATACATCCCTGACTTCTTGGCAAGAGACTGTAGCGGTAGCTGGTTTGTCTTTGAACTCAAGAGGCCAGATATTAAAGTCCATACACAGAAAAACCGGCGTAGGACTTTCTATCGAGATTTTGAGTCATAAGCTAAAACGCACTTAAACCACCTAAAATAGAAATAGTAACTTGAGAAAAATTCTACTTATGCCAGCTAAAGATTTCCTAGATTTAGAAGAAAAGAAAAACTTACAAAAAG
>VYKS01000355.1_pt1 | contig 19226 bp, 16 predicted proteins | sample 5114511 | NCBI WGS metagenome assembly VYKS01 (sample SAMN12291795, study PRJNA351875) | freshwater metagenome | isolation source: freshwater lake | place: USA: Michigan, Gull Lake | collected 2011-07-05 | reverse complement strand
GTTTAGCATATATTTATTATACTCTACACGATGTTATTCTGTGTGTAGAGTATAGTTCCGACTGCCATTCACCGCCCGATATATCGGGTGTCCTCTGGCAGAGGAAAGATAGATCTTTTCATAGCTATATAAGCATAATTAATTTTTTGGTCTTTGCCACTTTGATTTAAGTACTAACTAGTAAAAATAGTCTATATTAGGAGGCGTGCAAAGGGTAATCAACCATATAAAAACCCCCATCAGTTGAAACACTAGCGCACCTCGAAGACTAAACTATCAATCAGTGGGAGTCTCAAATTGTTATTCAGATTCATAAGAAGCCATAATATATATGGATGAAATTCAAAAATATCTACGAATTGCCTATCGTCGTAAATGGTCGGCGATCGCTGTATTTGGATCAGTAGTAGCTGCTTCAGTTCTATTTATAATATTTGCAACCCCAATTTATGAAGCTGGGGGGCAGTTACTTCTCAGACGGAGTAGCAAAGCTAGTTCTATTGGCGATATTGGCGAAAAACTTGGACAATTAGATGCCCTTGGCTCCCAGAGCAGCCCTGTAATTACTGAAATTCAGGTAATCCGGTCAATGCCCATTGGGGAAAAGATAATTACAGAATTAAACCTGAGAGATAATCGTGGAGTTAGGCTAGAGTTTGCAGATTTCTCTAAAGCTTTGCGGGTTGCAAATACCAGACAAACTGACGTTATAGAAGTAGCATATAAAGATATAAATCGTGAGCAGGCGGCAGCTATTGTTAATAAACTATTTGAACTGTATATTCAGAATGATATTAGCAATAATCGCCAAGAAGCTCAGGCAGCAAGGATTTTCATTGAAAAGCAATTACCACAAGTTGAAGAAACTGTTAAGCAAGCCGAGCTATATCTCAGAGAATTTAAAGAATCTAATGGAGTTATCGATCTTACGGCCGAGTCTAAATCTTCTGTAGAAACAATAAGCGAGCTCAATAAAGAATTTTTTAAAGTTAAGTCCGAACTTGCCAGTACGACCGTGCAGTCTGAAAGTTTAAAAAAATCCCTAGGGTTAAATTCAGATACAGCCTTCTTAATTAGTTCGCCATCAATTCAGCAAGTTTTGGAAGAGTTACAGCAAATAGGGCAAAAAATAGCTGTAGAAAAAGCTCGTTATCGAGATGAAAATCCAGTAATTTTAGACTTAAGACAAAAACAATCTTCCTTAATGCGTCTTTTAGAGCAGAGAGTAGGACAAGAGACGGCAGGTAAATTGCAAGAGCCTGCCGATCGGATATCGCAAGTAAGTACTCCACAGCAGGATTTAATTAATAATTTTGTTAAAGTTGAAGCTGAAAGACTAGGCTTAGTTGCTAAATCCACAAGCATATCAAATCTATTAATAGCCTATCAAGATCGCACTACTTTACTACCAAAATTAGAGCAGAAGCAGCGAGCCCTCGAACGTAGGCTTAAGGTGGCTCAGTCTACCTATGAAATTTTACTTGCTCGGCTCCAAAGCGTGAGAATTGCTGAAAATCAAACTGTGGGTAATGTCAGAATTATTGCGCCAGCAGTTATTCCAAGGATCGATGATCAGATTTTTCCACGAAAATCACTGATTTTGGGGTTTGCAACCGTATTTGGTTTTCTGGTTGCAGGTCTTGTTGTAATAGTTTCAGAAAACCTCGATCGCTCAATTAAAACTATTGATGAAATCAGAGACCTATCAGTTTACCCGATTATGGGAATAATTCCAGACTTTAATCACTCATCCGCCCACAAGAATTCCTATTCTATCGGCAAGAACAGCAAAAACTTACCCAGTATTGCGATCGCTACCAAGGCTTCTCAATTAATTGTTAGAGATGCTCCCCGATCGCCTATTACAGAATCCTTTAGGATTTTACAGACTAACTTACAGTTTTCAAACTCCGATAATAGCCTGAAGGTACTTGTAGTTACTAGTTCGGTGCCGCAAGAAGGGAAATCTACGACTGCCGCTAATTTGGCTTTAACCATGGCGGACTTAGGCAAAAGAGTGCTGCTGATCGACGTAGATATGCGAAAACCCTCGCAACATAAAGCGTGGCAACTGGATAATAAATTGGGGCTGAGTAATGTCCTTACAGATCAAAATACTTTAGCTGAAGTACTGCATACATATGATAAAGAATCAGATTTAGTTAGTAAAAATGTTGATATAGTTACCTCTGGCCCAATTCCCCCCAATCCAGTCACGTTGATCCAGTCTAAACGGATGGCGGAGCTAGTGGAAATGGCTTCCCGTGAATACGATTTCGTAATTTTAGATTCTCCACCTGCAACTGTGGCTGCGGATGCTTCAATTTTGGGTAAAATTGCCAGCGGCATATTACTAGTAGTAAGACCAGAAGTAGCTGACTCAGGAAGCTTTATCTATACCAAGCGCGTCCTTGAACAGTCGGAACAAAATGTGTTGGGGCTAGTAATTAATGGCGTTACACCTGAGAATAACTCCTACAGCTATAACTACTATTACTACATGAGTAGCTATTATGGAGAGGATGCTAAGCCTGAAGCTGGTTTCAAAAATATAGAAGCCAAAAATAAGATGTAAAAAAATAGTATTAGGCTATAAATGCCGACCATGAGATGATAGACATATTAATATTTATTTAGGTTCTAGCTTGATTGTGAATACTGTCCGAACTGTGGCTGATGCCAAGCATGATTTTTACAAGGCTTTTCCCAAGCCCATCAACTCCATATATCACCGTGTAATTGATGAGCTTTTAGTAGAAATTCATTTACTAAGAGTTAGTCAAACCTTCACCTATGACTCAGTTTTTGCTCTTGGGGTAGCAACTGCCTTCGATCGCTTTATGGCGGGTTATCAACCCATTTCTGACTTGGAAAATATATTTAAAGCTCTATGCCAAGCCTTAAAACTCGATCCAGAGCAAGTGCGTCAAGAAAGCTCGAATTTAACTGACCTAGCCACAAAATTTCCCGATCAAATTAAAAATCTATTCACCAACTTGGAATTTGGGGCTGAATCTGGGACTGATTTAGGTATTCTGGTAGAGCAGGTCAAGGCGATCGCTAGTAATCCGAAGTTTAAATACAGTCGTTTATTTGCTGTGGGAATATTCACACTTCTAGAAGTAGCTTCACCCGATGATGTTGCCGAAACTGAGAAGCGTCAAGCTTTAATTACCCAAATTGGCAATACCTTGCAAGTTAGCTCTGAACGATTACTGAAGGATTTAGATCTATACCGAGCAAATCTTGAGAAGATTCAGCAAAATCGCCAAATGATGGAAGAAATGGTAGAAGCAGAACGCAAAAAAAGAGAGAAGCAAACTAAACCTGCTACGATTTCCTAGATTTTCACTATCTAATTTTTTGCTACGGGGTTCGGCATGAGTGAGCTAATTATAGTAATTACTACTGTCCCCAATCGAGCGATCGCCATGGAAATAGCCCAAATTTTAGTAGAAGAAAAGTATGGAGCTTGTGTTCAGGTTTTATCTGACTTGACTTCAACCTATATGTGGGAAGGCAAGCTTTGTATGGAATCAGAGCACTTATTGTTGATTAAAACCCTGTCCGATCGCTATGCAGATTTAGAGACAAAGTTACGCTCAATTCATCCTTATAGTGAACCTGAAATTGTTGCTGTTTCGGCGATCGCTACCAGTAGTAGTTATTTGAATTGGGTAGCTACAGCATTACTCTAAGATTTGACTGAAATTATTACCCTTAGGAACCTGATGGTAAAATGCTTAATTGTTCTTAATAAGCTACTGGGGTAAATGCTCATAAACTTAGAGCTATCATAAAAATCGTAAGTTAAGCATTTTATAGATATGGTAGCTACTCCTTCTAAAACTGAAATTCATAATAAAACTCAGGCTCAACGTAAAGAAACCATCCTCACGCCTCGCTTCTACACTACAGATTTTGAAGAAATGGCAAGTATGGATATCTTTGACACTAAAGCTGATTTTGAGGCAATCCTGCAAGAGTTTAAAGCTGACTACAATCGCAAGCATTTTAAAAGGGATCAAGATTTTGATCAATCTTGGGATCATTTAAGCGAGCACATTAAAGAAATTTTCCGTAACTTTTTAGAAGGTTCCTGCACTTCAGAGTTTTCAGGATTTCTACTTTACAAAGAAATTTCCGTCAAAATGAAGGAAAAAAATCCCCTTGTGGCGGAAATCTTCTCCTTAATGAGTCGAGATGAGGCACGTCATGCGGGCTTTTTGAATAAGGCAATGCAAGACTTTAATATGACCTTGGACTTATCCAATATGTCTCAAACTAAAAACTATGTTTACTTTAAGCCTAAGTTTATTTTTTACGCCACCTACCTATCTGAAAAAATTGGCTATTGGCGTTATATCAAGATCTTCCAGCATTTAGATGCCAATCCTGAACATCAGATTTATCCGATTTTCAAGTTTTTTGAAAGCTGGTGCCAAGACGAAAGCCGCCACGGGGATTTTTGTAATTTGCTCCTTAAGAGTCAACCCCAGTTTTTAAATGATTGGAAAGCTAAACTATGGTGTAGATTTTTCTTGCTCTCAGTGCTTGCAACTATGTATTTGAATGATATTTGTAATCGTTCTGAATTTTATGAAGCCATTGGTTTGAATACTAAAAAGTATGTTCACGAAGTTTTGGTAGATACTAATCGAGATGCTGCTAAGGCTTTCCCTGTGATTTTAGATCTAGAAAATCCTAAATTCTGGGCACATCTAGAAAAATGCGTGGAAAATAATGCGGTACTAAGTAAAATTGCCAACTCTAATTTACCTAAACCGCTTAAATTTATCCAAAAGCTACCTTTCTATATCGGCAATGGCATCGAACTTGTGCAGATGTATTTTATTAAGCCAATTTCGATTACAAAAGGCATTGTTCTCTAAATTATTTCCTAAATTTAGTTAATATAGATAAGGAAGAGTAGGTGAAGGTGGTTGCGGAGACCTAAAAATCTCTGAGGAAAGTCCGGGCTTCTCCAGAATCAAACTGCTGGGTAACGCCCAGTGCGAGCGATCGTGAGGAAAGTGCCACAGAAAGATACCGCCTTAAACTACTAAGTTATTAGATAGCTGTCAGTGACCGTGAACCCATTGATTAGTATTTAATAAATGGTTTGAGGTAAGGGTGCAAAGGTGTGTTAAGAGCGCACCAGCAGAGTCGAGAGGCTCTGGCTCGGTAAACCCCAGTTGGAAGCAAGGCGAGAGGAATAAGCTACGGTTGATCCTGATCTGCTTTTCCGTTGTTAACTATTTTAATTAAATTTAATTAAATCAATTATTTTAGTTAGCGTGAGCCGCATGAGTTGGCTGGTAACAGTCATCCCAGATAGATAACTACCTATGAAGAATAATTCATAAACAGAACCCGGCTTATGTCCTGCTCTTCTTTTAATTTATTAGCTCCTGACGCAAGGGAAATAGATATAACCCAAATAGAAAGGGGCTAGGAGCAAAGTCTCCAGTTTACAGTTATTTAGTGTCAAAAAATATGGGTGCTTTCCCTCATGTCATTACCCGCTTTCTGTGCTGTCCCACCCGTCAGTGGTTAACTAGACTAACTATAGGTACAACTTTTATTTGTTTGACAGTAGCGATTGGGAGTCCATTTTACTGGGAGCCACAATTAAAAATCGGTGAATTTGTTGCTACTGATATTAAATCGCCAAAAACAATTGAGATTACTGATTTCGAGGCAACTCGACTTGCCAAAGAAAGATTAAAACAAGAAGTTCCACAAGTTTATAGCATGGATTTTAGCCTGAATCTGAAGGCAAAGGATCATTTAGAGGAATTAGTAAAAGCTGGCGATCGCCTTATCGAAATTGCAGGCCCATTACCCTATCTCAGTCCAACCATACTTTCATATTCAGCTCAATTACAGCTTAGAATGCTCCCAGATCGGGAATGGCAGAAATTACAAAAGCCAACTATTGCCTTAAAAGACGTTTCCAGAAAAGATGCAACCAAAGAATTAATAGAACTCAAATCTAAGCTTTCTGCTGGGAAATATCAAAATCTATTAAATCGCATTAACGAGGCAAGACAAAAATACGAAGTTGCACGCCAAGAATTAGCCCAATCACCCGATTTATTTCATAATCGCCTCCTAAATTTAAGTAAATCCGAGTGGAATGAAACCAAGAATTCAGCAAGGCAGACCTTAGAGGATATTTTGGCGGCGGGTTTGATGGCAGGCTTACCCGAAGAAGCTAAACAATATCGGATTAGAAGTTCTAAGTATTTACCCGAAGACCCAATTAAACAAATTTTGGTTATAGATTTAGTAAATGCTGTATTAATTGCCAATCTCCAACCCAACTTCATGGCAACTAGGGAAAAAATTGCCAAGGTTTTGGAATCTTTGCAACCTCAGACAGTCACCATTAAGGCAGGATCGACTATTGTCAGGGCTGGGCAAGAAATTACAGCTAGGGAGTTTGCCTTTTTAGATGAACTAGGGTTAACCCAACGCCGTATAAATCTGTGGGGAATTACATTTACAGGTTTGGCTGTAGCAGGGTCAATGTTGATTTTTAAATTAGTAATTGTTAATCGCAAACTCAATAGTCTTAAAGTTAGAGATCTGATTGCAATTAGTTTAATTTGTACTAGTACGGCGATCGCCTGCGTAATTTTAAGTCAGACAAGTATTGCTTTTATTCCCCTAGCCACCATGGGCATGATCTTGGGGAGTTTTTATGGCTCCAGATTAGCTACTTTAACTACAGTATTAGGCTCTGGTTTGGTGGCGATCGCTATTAGTCCAATCCTAATTACCTATTTACCTGTGGTTTTGGGTGCTGTTGTGGGTTCAGTATTAACTAATCGACCCAATACCCGCTCCCGCATCTCAATTAATGGATTGGTGGTGGCTGTAGTCCAAGCAGGAGCATATCTAACTTTGGCGATCGTTCTGGGTAATGCAGTTCCAATGGCATTGGCGATTAATGCGCTCCAGTATGCAGCTAGTGGAATGTTGGCATCAGTTATTGCCCTAGGAGCTATTCCATACTTAGAACAGTTATGTTACGCCATTACGCCAATTCGATTAGCAGAACTAGCCAACTTAGATCGGCCTTTACTGCAAAGATTGGTAGCAGAAGCTCCTGGGACTTTTCAACATACTCTATTTGTGGCAAACTTAGCTGAAGCTGGAGCTAGAGAATTAGGGGCTGATACAGCTTTAGTTCGGACTGGGACTTTATATCATGATATTGGGAAGACTATTCGTCCTGAATATTTTATTGAGAATCAAATGGGGCAGGTTAATCCCCATGAAATCTTGAATGACCCTTGGGCAAGTGCGGATATTATTCGAGAACACGTTACAGGCGGGTTAAGATTAGCACAAAAATATCGTCTTCCCCCATTACTCCAAACCTTTATTCCAGAGCATCAGGGTACGATTGTGATTTCTTATTTCTATTATCAAGCCCAGCAGCGATCGCCTTTAGTTTGTGAGGATCACTTTCGCTATCTTGGTCCTATTCCCCAGTCCCGAGAAACTGGAATAGTGATGCTTGCCGATGCCAGTGAAGCCGCTTTAAGATCCTTTGGTACGGATACAACACTGGAGGTAGCTAAAGCGATCATGATGCGAATTTTTATTTCCCGTTGGGATCAAGGTCAATTAGCAAATTCTGGATTAACCCTTGAAGACTTAGAAAAATTAGCCCCAGTTTTTATTCAAGTCTGGCGGGAGCGCAATCATGGACGCATTAAATATCCCGACTTTGCTGCTAAAGTTGATCCCAGTGGAGCATCACTTCCGATTAAGTGTGAACCAGAAATAAAGGCTGAGCCAGAAAAAGTTTTGACAGCCTGAATCTTATAACCAGCTCGCAATAATCAAACTATCAGATTATTCTTGAATTATACAGTTTGAGAGTATTCAAAAATATCTGCTTTCATGAGTATAAAAAACCATGAAATGCTAGATTAAAAAAGATCACATTAGAAATAATCCTAGTTTATAAGTCATGGCAGATAATCTTAAAAGTCAAATTATTACCCAAGGTGTAGCCCGATCGCCCAACCGTGCCATGCTCAGGGCTGTAGGATTTACTGACCAAGACTTTAATAAACCCATCGTTGGTGTGGCAAGTGCCCACAGTACCATCACCCCTTGCAATATGGCAATTGCACCCTTAGCAGAAAGAGCCGAACAGGGAATTAGAGCCGCAGGGGGAATGCCGCAGTTATTTGGCACAATTACGATTAGTGATGGGATTTCTATGGGGACAGAAGGGATGAAATATTCTCTTGTTTCTAGGGATGTGATTGCCGACTCGATCGAAACAGCTTGTACGGGTCAGAGTATGGACGGAGTATTAGCGATCGGTGGTTGTGATAAAAATATGCCTGGGGCGATGATTGCCATGGCAAGGATGAATATTCCCGCAGTTTTTGTCTATGGTGGCACGATAAAACCTGGCAACTTTGAAGGTGAAGATTTAACTGTAGTTAGTGCTTTTGAGGCAGTGGGCCAGTATAGCGCAGGCAGAATTGATGAAGTCCGACTGATGTCGATTGAGCGCAACGCTTGCCCTGGAGCTGGTTCTTGCGGTGGAATGTTTACAGCTAATACCATGTCTTCCGCATTTGAGGCGATGGGGATGAGCATTATGTATTCATCTACGATGTCGGCAGTGGATTTTGAAAAAAATGATAATACTGAACTAGCAGGTAAGGTTTTAGTGGAGGCAATTCGGAAGCAAATCTTGCCAAGGGATATTATTACCCGTAAATCTATTGAAAATGCTGTTTCTGTGGTTATGGCAGTGGGAGGGTCTACTAATGCGGTATTACATTTTTTGGCGATCGCTCACTCGGCAGAAGTGGAATGGACATTGGATGATTTTGAACGTATTCGTCAAAGAGTTCCAGTTCTGTGCGATCTCAAACCCAGTGGTCGGTATGTAGCCACGGATTTACATAAAGCAGGCGGTATTCCCCAAGTTATGAAAATGTTATTAGCCCATGATTTATTGCATGGCGATTGTCTAACTGTTACAGGACAAACCATTGCCGAGGTACTTAAGGATATTCCTCCTGAGCCATCCCCAGAGCAAGATGTAATTCGTCCTTGGGATCGTCCTATTTATGCTCAAGGGCATTTAGCAATTTTGAAGGGTAATTTAGCGACTGAAGGCAGTGTTGCCAAGATTACAGGGATTAAAAAGAAAGTGATCACAGGTGGGGCTAAGGTTTACGAATCGGAAGAAGAATGTTTAGCCGCAATCCTTGCAGGTAAAGTCGTAGCAGGTGATGTGCTGGTAATTCGTTATGAAGGTCCCAAGGGAGGCCCGGGGATGCGGGAGATGTTGGCTCCAACTGCGGCAATTATTGGGGCAGGTTTGGGAGACTCCGTGGGCTTAATTACGGATGGTCGGTTTTCGGGCGGAACCTTTGGTTTAGTGGTTGGTCATGTTGCTCCAGAGGCTTTTGTAGGTGGAGCGATCGCACTGGTGCAGGACGGGGATTCGATTACGATTGATGCCGATGCTAGGCTTTTACAACTAAATGTAAGTGATCAAGAGTTAGCAACTCGCCGTGGTAGTTGGCAGCCTCCTGCTCCTCGATATACTAGAGGGGTTTTAGCAAAATACGCCAAGTTGGTCTCTACCAGCAGCATAGGAGCAGTTACGGATTAAAACTTTTATCTGAAAAGGGAAATTAAAAGCTAAAAGTTAATTAACGGCGTTTTTTCGGAGGGGCAATTTCAGATAGAGCAATTTCAGCATCTTGAATGGTTTGCCCTGTTGCGGACAGGAATACATCATCTAGGCTGGGCTTGGACTGAGATAGACTAAAAATGGGAATATTAGCGGCTTTGAGGCTGGATTGAATTTCGCCGACGGCTTGGGGATCTGGAGTAATTACTAAATTAATGGCATTACCTTGAGCATTATTAATTAGGCCATTGGTCACAAAAGGGAGATTTTTTAATTGGTTCAGGGCTACCTCGGCTTCAGGATATTCGGCAAATTCCTTAATTTTAATAGTTAGGCGATCGCCACCCAATTGAGACTTCAAATCAGTAGGTGTACCTTCAGCGATAACTTTACCGCGATCGATAATTGCCACCCGTTCGGCAAGGGCATCGATTTCTTCTAAATAATGACTTGTAATCAAAACTGTAATTCCTTGGGTTTTGAGTTGGCGTAAAAAGTTCCAAATTGTGATCCGAGTTTGAATATCTAACCCTACAGTCGGCTCATCTAATACCAAAACTTTTGGCTGATGTAGTAATCCTGCTGCCAAGTCCAAGCGTTTTTTTAGCCCACCCGAATAGGTTCCAGTTAATTTATCAGCATATTCATTTAGTTGTAAAAGCTCTAAAACCTCATTAATTCTGGGTTTAATAGTTTTAGCTGGCAGATGATACAGAGCCGCTTGGAGTTCTAATAGCTCTCTTCCTGTTAAAACCTTATCTAGGGCTACTTCTTGGGCAATATAGCCGAGATTTTGACGGATTGCTCTAGCCTCAGTGGCTCCATACACTTGAATTGTGCCTGCATCAGGTTGGGTCAGGGTAGCAATACATCTGAGGGTAGTAGTTTTGCCTGCCCCATTAGGGCCCAAGAGTCCATAGATTTGACCCGCCTCTACATTTAAGGAAACATCATCTACAGCAATATCGCTTCCATATAATTTCCTGAGATTTTGAATAACTAGGGCAGACATTGGTTTTAAAATTTTGTAGTTTTAAGATTTGAAAATATATCTACACCTAAATATTACGACATAACTAAGATCCCATGGTTGATTTGAGAGGATTAGAATTAACTTAAAACCCCATAATTTTAGCTATAGTTCCTAACTCTGCCACAACTTCTTTGTGCAAATTGGCTTGAGGGGACTGGGCAATCGCGGTGGTTGGATCTTTTAATCCGTTTCCAGTCAAAACACAAACTACTGTGGAATTATCAGGCACTTGATCTTTTACCTTTAATAATCCTGCAACTGAAGCCGCACTAGCTGGTTCACAAAAAACGCCTTCTTCACCTGCCAAGATCCGATAGGCCGCTAAAATCTCCTCATCGGTTACGCTGTTAAACTCGCCATTGCTTTCTCGCTTGACATCCAGAGCCATCTGCCAATTAGCAGGATTTCCGATCCGAATGGCACTAGCTATAGTTTCAGGATTTTTAAATATTTCTCCAGTGACCAAAGGTGCTGACCCCGTTGCTTGAAAGCCCATCATTTTTGGGAGTTTATGGGATTTGCCAAGGTTTTTAAATTCCTTAAAGCCCATCCAATATGCCGAAATATTACCTGCATTGCCCACAGGGATACAGAGCCAATCGGGAGCATTACCTAAGGATTCTATAACTTCAAAGGCTGCAGTTTTCTGCCCCTGTAAGCGATAGGGATTAATGGAATTAACCAAGGTAACTGGATATTTTTCACCCATTTCTCGCACCAACTGCATCGCCCGATCAAAGTTGCCCTGAATTGAAATCACCTCGGCACTATAGATCAAAGCCTGTCCTAATTTACCCATGGCAATTTTTCCATCTGGGATTAGCACGTATGCTTTCATCCCTGCTCGTTTGGCGTAGGCTGCTGCTGCTGCTGAGGTATTTCCCGTACTAGCACAAACCACAACCTCAGCTCCATGTTCCTTGGCTTTGGAGATTGCCATCGTCATGCCTCGATCTTTGAAGCTGCCTGTGGGATTTAAGCCTTCATATTTTACTAGTACCTTAATGCCCCGTCCCATTCGCTCCGAGATTGCTAAAGCAGGAATTAATGGTGTATTACCTTCATTAAGGGTGATTATAGGTGTGCGATCGCTAACAGGTAAGAGGTCAGCATAACGACAGATCAGACCGCAGGATGGGCGAACTACAGTGCAAGAGGTATTAGGGCAGGAGATGTGAGAAGGCACGTTAATTAATTACTTTTTTAGCTAGTTTAACGCTTAGTTGGTTATTTCTGTAATTTGATTAACTCAAGTTTTGTAAAAAGTCATCGGCATCTTTATGCTGAAACCTGTATTTTTTAATTCCAGATTGCTAGATCCTTTAGAAATTAAAAATCAGCATCCATAATTTCACTTTTAAGTTCGCTCTTAATTTCCAGATACTTTTCCTTTACTGCCTTAATATCTTGCCACATCTGCCATTTGGGGCTACCTTCCTCTCGGCTAGACATCCGTAAAAGGTAAGCAGGATGAAAAATTGGCATAACCCAGCGTCCTTCCCATTGCAGCCATTGTCCCCGAATTTTAGTGATGCCTCGTTTATCGCCCGTAATGGCTTTAACCGCCGTAGCCCCTGTAAGTAGAATAATTTTGGGATCAACTAGGCGAATTTGCTCTAATAGATAGGGTTTGCAAGCAGTTACCTCTTCATCGGTAGGTACACGATTAGCGGGAGGACGGCATTTATTAATGTTGCAAATATAGACATCTTGGGCTGGATCAAACTGAGCAGATGCCAAAATCTTATCTAAAAGCTGCCCAGAACGACCCACAAATGGTAATCCTGTTTGATCTTCACTTTCTCCAGGAGCTTCACCAATAATCATGATCAGAGCCCTGCGATCGCCTCTTTCCACCACCACATTTATTCGAGTATTAGCTAAACCACATTTCTGACAAGCGATCGCCTCAGCTTTAAGTTCATCTAAATTGGCATAAACTTTGGCTAAAATTGAGGGGTTAGTAGCTTTGGGGGTAGATTTAGTAACCCTTTGGTCTATCTGATCTAATGGTTGCTCTGAAGGTTGGTCGAATCCGAATAAACTAATTTGCTCTCCAGACATATTAATCAAACCAAATAATATTTGTAGAATTAGTTTGTATTGTAAACTCTCAACTAGCAATACTTCTGAGATATTTCATGATTGAATCCTTGGTAACGCCTAACCCAAATCAAAACCCTGATCAGAAGATTACTTTAATGCCTTCAGTCAAAATTACAGGACTAAATTATTATTTTGGAGAAGGAGACTTAAAAAAACAAGCCCTATTTGATATTAACCTAGAGTTATATGCAGGGGAAATCGTGATTATGACTGGGCCTTCGGGATCGGGCAAGACCACACTTCTAACTTTAATTGGAGCCTTACGCACCTCCCACGAAGGTAGTTTGGAAGTCTTGAACCGTGAGATTATTGGTTTGGGGAAATCCAAGTTAGTGGATGTGAGAAAAAATATTGGCTTTATTTTTCAGGCTCATAATCTATTTCATTCCTTAACTGCCAGACAAAATGTACAGATGTCCGCAGATTTAATGTCCCGCGATCCCCTGCAAAGCCCTTCCCAAAAATCAGCCGAAATTTTGGGCAAATTAGGATTAAGCGATCGCGTAGATTATCGACCTTCAGCCCTTTCGGGTGGACAAAAACAAAGGGTAGCGATCGCTAGAGCCTTAGTTCATAATCCCAAATTAATCCTTGCCGACGAACCCACCGCAGCCTTAGATAAACAGTCTGGTCGAGATGTTGTGACTTTGATGCAAAAAATGGCAAAGGAACAGGGCATTACAATTTTGATGGTGACCCATGATAATCGGATTTTGGATGTAGCCGATCGCATGATCAAGTTCTTAATACTTCTTCCCCTGATTCAAGCATGATATAGGTGGGTTTGACTAAATTAGGTTGTCTGCCCACTAATCCCATCATGAAATACATGAGAAGCTTCTTGAACGGGCTAAAGGCGGCGATCGCTAACCCAATCCGTCGTACTAATTGAAATAACCAAAACTGATTAGAAAACAAACGATTAGTAATGTCCGTAATGGTAATCACGGCGAAGTTATCCCACCGCCGCCAACCTTGGTAACGCTTTAGAACATTCATGGAACCAATGTCTTCACCCTGAGCAAAGGCAGTTAAGATAATTTCAGCGATCGCCCCCGCATCTCTAATTCCTAAATTCATCCCTTGTCCTGCGACTGGGTGGGTAGTATGGGCGGCATCCCCAATGAGGGCTAATCTTGGCTGAATATAAGTCTGGCTATGCATCCAGCGTGGGTTATAGCTACCACGAGTTTTTGTTTCTAGGGTTAGCTTACCTAAGTTTACCAATAGCTCCGACCCCAGTCGAGAACTTAATGCTTCCATAAATTTCTCATCCTCTAGTGCTAGAAGTGCTTGAGCCTCTGAGTTTTTAGCTGTCCAAACTATACAAAATTTGCCTTCAGCTAAGGGTAACAAGGCAAAAGGACCACTGGGCTGGAATCTTTCGTAGGCAATATTATGATGGGGAAATTCCGTTTTAATCGTGACGACAATGCAGGTTTGATCGTAGAGTTTTTCAGATGTGGAAATTTCGGCTAGGTTTCGCACCAGCGATCGCCCACCATCAGCACCAACTAAGAGCTTTGTTTCCAGTTTAACAATCTGCTCAAAGTGTTCGGAATCTACTTTAACTGATACACATTGATTAGATTCACGGTAGATATCAACGATTTTGGCTGGACATATTAATTCAATATTGGGACACCCCTGCACAAATTCCCACAGAGCCGACTGTGTAACTTGGTTTTCGACTATGTAGCCCAAAGCTGCTTGGTTAATATCTTCTCGGTTTAGGCAAACTTTTTGAGTATAGTTACCATCTGATACATGAATGCTGTACATGGACGTTACACCCCTTTTGACCATTCCATCCCAGACTCCAATCTTTTGCCAAATCTGACTAGAACCCAAGGCGATCGCACTGGCTCGTCCATCTGCGCTAAATTCACCTTGCAAGAATTCGGCTTTGGCTTCAATAATTCCGACTTTTAATTGCGGATTTGCGCCCAAGGCACTGGCAAGACTAGCTCCTACCATGCCACCGCCCACTATGAGTACATCAAACATATACAGAAATTATTTTTAGACTGGGAACATTTGCTTAAGATTGGTTTTATCGAACATTCCAAACTTGAACTAAGTACATATATCTTAACTAAACCTCAAGGGCTTGAACATAAAAATCTCCCGATTTGGGGCGATCGCTTACCAAGCGGTGAATATCATAGTGATTACCAATGCGAATATTCATTATTAATAAATCAAAACTAATTAATCAAGAAAATTCGGGATTATGACATATATATTTAATTTAGAGACTTTTTAGAGACTTTTTTTAGTTCTAGAAAAGCGATCGCTTAAACTATTTAATATCTGGTTGATAGCTCTGGAGATTAGATTATGACTACAACTGCCACAATTATTCCGTTTCTCGAAAATGGCGATCGGCTATCTCGTTACGAGTTTGAACGGCGTTATGCTGCTATGCCTTATCAGACCAAAGGAAGTAATAAAGCTGAATTAATCGAAGGAATCGTATATATGGCATCACCACTTAGAGTTAGAGGTCACGGGCAACCCCACGGAAATATAATTGGCTGGCTGTGGACTTACAAAGTTGCATTCCCAGATGTAATTGTTGCTGACAATACTACAGTTCGTTTAGATCCTGATAATGAGCCTCAACCTGATGTGGTTATGTTTATTCCAAATAGAAGTGCAAGCATTACAGAGGATGATTACATAGCAGGTGCGCCTGAACTGGTAGTCGAGATTGCAGCAAGTACGGTTTCTATTGATCTCCATGATAAAAAAGCAGCCTATCGCCGTAATGGAGTCCAAGAATATATTGTGTGGCGGACTTTGCAAAGGGAGATCGATTGGTTTAGCTTAAAAAATGGAGAATATATCCGCCTAGAACCTGATAAAAACGGAATTATTAAAAGTCAAGTATTCCTAGGATTATGGCTGGCAGTGGAAGCTATGCTCTCAGGAGAAATGACGGAGGTTTTAGCGGTATTGCAATCAGGATTAAGTTCTTCAGAGGCTATGAATATTCTTTAGAGCTCCTTAGATTACTATTGGAATTAATACTAAGTTAGTAATTTTGCATTGGATTCAATCCATCCAGATAGTCTTGACTGTGCCACTTCTGATGAGTCTGAACTCGAGGCTAAATTTACAAAAAATGTTGCTGTTTCTGCTTCGTCTGCCACAAGCTCAAATCCATTCAGTTGCAAAAAGACATCTATAGCAGTAAGTGCGATTCGTTTATTCCCATCAATGAAACAATGATTTTTTGTTAACCCATAGCCATAAGCAGCCGCTAGATCGAATAAAGTTATATCATCTCCATAGCAAAATAAATTTTTTGGCTTTGCTAGTGTGGATGCTAGTAGCCCTGCATCAAGAATGCCATAGGAACCACCATGCTCTCTAATTAAAACATCATGCATTCGTGGAATCGCAACATCTGGTATCCACTTCGGTTCATTCATTGGGCTAATTCTCGTAGGGCATTACGATACTTTTTACGGGTAATTTCAAAGGCTTTCATTGCAGCTTCAAAGTCTGGATCGTAAGGAGTCAGATAAATACCGTCATGGGTCTCAGTCACAAATAGCGTGTCTCCTTCAGCTAGATTTAACTTGCTCACAATCTCCTTGGGAAAAGTTGCCCCTAGAGAATTTCCTACCTTGCGAATTTTTAGTGTATCCATAAATTTAGGCATAATGTTATTACAAGTGTATCAACATTCTTATTTTAAATGCATAAAAGCGATCGCCTAGTTCATAAATCTCTTAAATCCCTGCGATCGCTAAATTAACCTAAGTTGTAAAGAAAATCTATTTAATTATTGCCAAACTTGGAGCAACATCAGATTCAGCAATACTCGGTGCCCAAAATGCCTTAGCGTAGATTTGTCCTTTCTCTTGAGCAATTTGGGTATAGGAAGACCTAATCTCATTATTTAATGCCACCGTTTTCGCATCATAGACTTGAGTAAATAATTTAGGATAAAAACCAATCCCAATTACAGGCAAAAGGAAGGCAAAAGCGATCGCCAACTCACGGGGTTTAGCATCGGTAAAGATCACATCCGCAGGCAGGACACAATTTGTACCAAAACACACAGCCTCTTGTTCGCCCATCCCTCTTTCTTTATAGGCATCAATTACACAGGCAGGAAATACGCCCGTATTGTAAAACAACTGTCTGAGCATAGAGAGCAAGTAAATAGGGGTAAGAATCAAGCCCACAGAAGCTAATAGGACAGTGACAACTCGGAACGGTGAGCTATAAACCTCACTAGTTGCTAAACCAATAAATACCGATAATTCACTAGCAAATCCACTCATTCCTGGTAAAGCCAAAGAAGCCAGAACTCCTGCCGTAAAGAGGGCAAATACCTTGGGCATGAGTTTACCAATTTCACCCATTTCCTCCAAAATTAGCGTGTGGGTGCGATCGTAAGTAACACCAGCCAAGAAGAATAACAGAGCCGCAATCAAACCGTGAGAGAGCATTTGGAGTAATGCCCCGTTGATGCCTAAATCGGTGAATGAAGCAATCCCTAACAGCACAAATCCCATGTGTGAAACTGAAGAATAAGCTAATCTCCGCTTCATATTCGGTTGAGCAAAGGAATTTAATCCTCCATAAATAATATTCACAACCCCAAGAATGGCAAGAATCGGCGCATAGTAAACATGGGCATTGGGTAGCATTTCCAGATTGAACCGAATTAAGCCATAACCTCCCATTTTTAATAACACCCCGGCAAGGATCATCGAAACAGGAGCAGAAGCTTCACCGTGGGCATCAGGTAGCCAAGTGTGCATTGGGAAGATGGCAAGCTTGACCCCGAAGGCAATTAATAAACCTGCATACAGTAATAGCTCTATGCCAAGGGGATAGTCCTTCATCCCTAGCTCAACCATATCAAAGGTAACGTTGTTGCCGTAAAAAGCCATACCCAAGGCGGCAATCAAAATAAAGATTGAAGCTCCAGCCGTGTAGAGCAAAAATTTAGTGGCGGCATAGCGGCGATTTTGACCACCCCAGATCGAAATTAATAAATAGACTGGGACTAGCTCCAACTCCCACACAATGAATAAAAGGAGAGCATCCTGAGCCATAAATACACCCAGTTGGGCAGAGTAGAGGAGCAGAATCAAGAAGAAAAATAGTTTAGGCTTGCGATCCACCTGCCACGCCGATAGCATTGATAATGTTGTGACGAAACCAGCTAATAGCACTAACGGAACCGAAAGCCCGTCCACCGCGAGTGACCAGTTTAGCCCTAACTGCGGAACCCAAGCGTATTTTTCCACCATCTGAAAGCCAGAATCACTAGGGTTATAGTTTTGCCAAAATACATAAACCATTAGCAAAAAGTCTGTGAGTCCGACCCCTAGGGCATACCATCTCACAAACTTACTATACTTATCGGGAATTAGAGGGATGACCAACGCCGCAATAAATGGGAAGAGGATGATTGTGGTCAGCCAAGGAAATTGATTTGTAATCACAGCGATATTCGTTCCATATTTAGCAATATATATATACTATTAAACTTTGTTAAGTATTTATACACAATTTTGATGTAGGTATATATAGACAAACATCTATGCAAGAAAAAGTTATTTAGAGACTAAGCTATGTATTGGCATTGTATTAAATCCTTATTAGCTCCGAAATAAACGACTGTAGAGATATTCATGATTCTTGACACACTCCCACCGATAAATCGGGGGATTCTAAACCTCACGATTTAGATTTTCTGCTTCTACACCTCTTAACTAGGACTCAACCCATGTCTTGTACGTTTGAGTCAAGGTATCCGTAAGTTATGCGGTACAGCTATTATACCACGATTGACTGCCATTCACCGCCCGATAAATCGGGTGTCCTCTGGCAGAAGAAAGATAGATACTAAGCGTACTATTGGCTCTCCAGATCCAGGTGGTACAGGTGGTGTCTTCGATCTCCAACTCGATCTCAATCCTGATGAAGTACCAGAAGAAGTAAGGAAACTAATGGAAAAAAATGGTTCCCGAAATGCTTCTCCCACAATTGAACCTCCTGCCAAAGTACCTGAACCTTCGACACTAAGTAGGTAGGTAAAATTAATTACACATAGAAATCTGCAAAAACTTCTCGCAATAAGGATCGCTATGTGTAAATAATTCCGCATATGTACTTACTGGGAACTATTCTTGCTTTAGGGGTTGGGCTTTTCTCCAGGAAAGCCAAGAAAAATCAGAAGCATTGATGCAATGAGTTGAGTAACATTACCATCTGCCAAGGTTACTCAAAAAAAACTAACACTCCTCAACCAGCTTGACTTGCGGAGTTTTTTTTATAATTTTTGCAGTTTATTTGTCATTAAGTCAAACCGCCAATTTGCTGTTACATAGCGCCTTTCACTTTCAACATAGTGGGGATAATTTTCTATATCATAGA
>VYKS01000434.1_pt1 | contig 19555 bp, 20 predicted proteins | sample 5114511 | NCBI WGS metagenome assembly VYKS01 (sample SAMN12291795, study PRJNA351875) | freshwater metagenome | isolation source: freshwater lake | place: USA: Michigan, Gull Lake | collected 2011-07-05 | reverse complement strand
GGTGCAAGGTTTTTTCTTTTTTTTGCTGCTTTTCTTTGCATTTTATCAGTTTTCAAGGCAACGAAAACTAATGCTCGTATGCTTTTCTTGCTTTTTCAGCAAGCCCTAGTTAATCCTGTATAGAAGAGATTACGCGAGAGCATCAGAAAATGCTGCATGAACATCGAAATTATGACATCTTACTTTTCCCTTTATTTTCGATTAGGGTTGCTATAAATCCACTTTAAGATCAGTCAAATCTTTAGTTAATCTATGCAGTTCACACTCAGCAAGATGTAACAAATGACCAAGGGAAATTAATCTTGATTCAGGTGCTCCAGGCAGAGAATATGCAGATGAACCAGTCCTGGTTTTTTCATAAAGTTTATGTGATATGTTTCTCCATGCAGAACTTAGCTGTGAATATAATTGGACTTCTATTGATATATCGTCATTAAAACGTATAAGGCAGTGATAGGCAAAATAACCACTATCTGGCTTTGCTTCTTTATCAACAATGATTTCTTGGATTTCCTTAAAGTATGTATTAATATCTTCCGAAGAGATAAAATCTTTCCATGCTTCAAGTCGCTCGGCGAACATTTTTGCGTGAGATAGTGTTGGCGAAATCACTGAAGTTCTTATTAAGTCATTTATTTCCCGATTAATATTATCTATACCAACATAGTTACAATTTCTCGCTGCATTTTTACGCCAGCACTTCTCAATTATGGAGTCTGTCGATTTAAACAGTAAGTCGGCTTCTTCTGGTGAAGACTTTTCTGAAAGATATTTTGTAGGTAATTCAAATTCACCAGACATCAGACCTTTCGATTGAAGCTTGCATTCTGGCTCTGTCTTAGATTTTATCTGGCTCAATAGCTGACCTAATACTTCAAGCTTAGTTTGGCTATTCCTTTTCAGTTCATCTCTAAATTTTTTAATTTCTTCTTCAAAGTTAACATTCATATCCACATTGGTATGATGCCATTTTAAATATCCCTGTTTATCATATGACTCAAAGATATTAGAAGGCATAAGAATTTTCCTCAATAAGATTATAGTCTTTAGCTATGTCCTCTGCTATTCCTTTTACTTCCATACTGCAATAACTTTTCATAAAGGCTTTATAAACCCAAAGTGCTTTCTCTTTTTGCTTATCAAAACCGATATTGGTACTATAGAATTGTGTTATTCCTGTAACAACCATTATTTCTTGACCTACCCATCGACTGCCGCAATTTTGTTCAAACCACATTTGTTTTCTTGTTAATATTTTGGCTAATTCATCAGATGAACACGCTTCATTTTCTTGAATAATTTTTTTCCATTCTGCTTTTGCCTTTTCATAATAACCAAGTATATTTTTATCATTATTAATTAACAATTCAGTTGTGTAGTGCATAAAATTACCTTGAAGTTCTGTGCATATATTATATAAAAAGTTTCCGTTTAATACCCCGATTTTCGTTGAATAGGTGGGAACCTCCCGTATAATCACAATCACATTTTAAAAAAATTAGTCTTTCCTCGCACACTAAATCTTTAACTAAGGCTTAAGAGTTTTATGATGCCAAGATTTACGGTTATTTTTGTAGCTTATTGAAATCAAGATCTGTTAGTTTTGAGATTCTACGGGCAAGGTAGGTGTATCTATGGCGATCGCTCACTTGTCTGACGGCTAGACCGATGGCTTTAGATTCTCCGACAATGATGGCAAGTTGCTTTGCTCTAGTTAATCCTGTATAGAAGAGATTACGCGAGAGCATCAGAAAATGCTGCATGAACATGGGAATTATGACCACAGGATATTCACTACCTTGGGCTTTATGAATTGTGGTGGCTCTGGCAAGGGTAATTTCATTCAGATCGGCGGAGTCGTAGGTTACACTTCTTTGTCCGAACTGCGCTCCAAACTGCACAGTGATTTCTTGTTCTTCAAGATCTACACCTGTAATTGTGCCGATATCACCATTGAAGACTTCCCGATTGTAATCATTTACCTTCTGCATAATGCGATCGCCAACTCGGAAAATCATACTGCCCCGCTTAATTTCAGGCTTGGAGGGATGGGGTGGATTGAGTAGTTGTTGGAGAACTTCATTGAGGTTTCGGGTGCCAACTTCGCCTCTAGTCATGGGACAGAGTACCTGCATATCCTGTTGGGGATTAAATCCTAAATTAGGTAATAGATAGGAAATAATATCGCACATCCCATGAACTCCAGCCTCTGGGTTGGGCATCTCTAGCCACATACAATCGCTTTGGGGGACATTTGAGACTTTCTCCATGTTGGGATACTTACCAATATTAATGCGGTGAGCATTCTGCACGATCTGACTGGCTTGGGCTTGGCGGAACACCTCGGTGAGGCGCATGACGGGAATTTGGTGGGAATCTATTAAGTCTTTAAGCACATTTCCTGCCCCCACACTGGGAAGTTGATCGGTATCCCCGACTAAGAGCAGTTGCGTGCCGATGGGGATGGCTTTGATTAATGAGAAGGCAAGAAATATATCTAACATTGAAGCTTCATCTACGACGATCGCATTGGCAGTAAGGGGATAATCTTGATTGCGTTTAAATCTCATGGAACTAGGATCGAATTCCAGAAACCGATGAATAGTTTTAGCTTCGCAACCAGTAACTTCCTGTAATCTTTGGGCGGCTCTACCTGTGGGTGAGGCTAGGGCGATCTCTTTCCCCATGGCTTTCCAGAGAGCAACAATTGTGCGAGTGGTAGTAGTTTTGCCTGTGCCAGGTCCACCTGTGAGAATTAAAACCGAAGAACTAGCTGCCATTTCTACGGCTTGACGTTGTTGGATTGAAAGAGTGGTATTTTGATGGGCGGCATAGCGATCGATCCAGCTATGAACTCGATCCATGTCCACATTGACTTTTGTTTGTAATAGTTGATAGATCCTCTCTGCCATTCCTTTTTCGGTGTGATAAACGCTGGGTTTATAGCAGATCATTTGCCCTTGATAATCACCATGCATCACCAATTTTTCATTAATTACTAATTTAGTAGTAAGTTCGGAGATCGTTTCTGGGACAGGATGATAGTCTTGATGGGCAAGAAGCTTGACGCTCCGTTCTACGAGTTCGGTTTGAGGTAAGTAGCAATGTCCTTCTTCTCCCGCTTCGCCGAGGATGTGAAAGATCCCTGCGATGGCACGAAATTCCGAACTAATTTCTATGCCTATATTTCTGGCGATCGCATCCGCAGTAACAAATCCAATTCCATAGATATCCATGGCCAAGCGATAGGGGTTTTCCGAAACAACTGAAATCGATTCATTACCATACTGTTTATAGATCTTGACAGCGTAGGTAGTGGATACCCCATGCCCTTGGAGGAATACCATCACTTCTTTGATCGACTTTTGAGATTCCCATGCTGTTTGGATCATTTTTACCCGTTTTTTGGCAATCCCTGGAACTTCAATCAGTCGTTGAATTTGGGTTTCGATTATATCTAGGGTTTCCAGTCCAAAATGGGCGACGATGCGTTTGGCGGTAACTGGTCCTACGCCTTTGATTAAACCACTACCTAAATACTTCTCCAGCCCTGTGAGCGTGGCGGGTTTGGTTTCGTGGTATCGGCTAACTTGAAATTGATCGCCATATTTGGGGTGACTTCTCCATGTACCCTCAAGGGCTAGAGTTTGTCCTGCTTGGATATTAGCGAAGTTGCCGACTATTGTAACTAATTCTTCTTCCCTTGGTACTTTTAGACGAGCGATCGCATACCCTGTCTCTTCTGAGTGAAAGGTGAGTCGTTCGATTACGCCTTGGAGTTGTTCGGTGTTATAAGGCATCTGCCTATGTTAAAGTACTTGCCACATCAAAAGTACCAATATTTGGGAAGAACCGCCCAACCTTAGCTGCATAGTTCATATAGTTATCGCCGTCGGCTTTGATTAAGGCTGCTTCTTCATACCGAGTTTGCAAGGAAATCAATAGGGCAAATTGACACCAACCCATTACCAACCAAGGACAGGGAGTTAGAATTGACATCCTCCCCCGATTTATGATACTCTATGCCCTAGAGCGATACTTGTATATACCGTTTGCGCTGTTCACCATACTCTTAAAGTATGTACGTTTGAGTCAAGGTATCCGTAAGTTATGCGGTACAGCTATTATGCCACGATTGACTGCCATTTAAAGCTTCTGAACCTAAAACGGCATAACAGACTGCCCAGATGCAAAAAGCGGTCATATAAAAAGCGATCGCCGCGCCCACCAGTTTCTGCACAGGATCGCGATTACGGCTAAATGCCATGGCAAAGGTTCCTGTTTGAAACCATAGCCGCACTAGGGGTAAAACGAACCCTGTTAAAAAAAATATCAGTACGCTTAAAGGCACAAATGGATTAATCATCACAAAATTAAATATTTACTTAGGATAAAACTTGGGTGGCGGTTAAACAAAATCCTGCAATCAAAGCAACTTCAACTCCCGAACAAATTACAGGCCCCGCAATCTTCTGAGGAATTGCCCCGCCAATAAACATAATCACACTGCCAATTAGGCTTTATACCTTTCAATTAATTTTTAAGCAAGATAAATAAACAGCTACAAAACAAATAAACTTTATGTTTGCATTACATTCCTTGATCTGGATTCGATAAGATAATGTTTTAAGTCACCCTACTGAATTTTCCGTATGCATAGAATAAATGAAATCCTCTGTGATGGCGCACCTCATCAGCAAGCAATCGCCCAAGGTTGGGTCAGAACTAAACGAGGGGCAAAGGGTGTAACATTTTTAGAGCTTAATGATGGTTCCTGTTTGCAAAATCTGCAAGTAGTTGCTGATAACTTGGACGAGTCCTTACTTAAACAAATTACTACAGGGGCATCTCTGCGGGTAAGTGGGGTGTTGGTGGAGTCCCCTGGAAAGGGGCAGAGAATTGAAATGCAAGCTCAGGTTTTAGAGGTAGTTGGTACAGCCGATCCCGAAACCTATCCCCTCCAAAAAAAGCGACATTCCTTTGAATTTTTACGAGAAATTGCCCACCTGCGATCGCGGACGAATACCTTCGGAGCCGTATTTAGAGTGCGAAATGCCTGTTCCTACGCCATTCATAAATTCTTTCAAGAACGGGGATTTATTTGGGTACAGACTCCCATTATTACGAATAGTGATTGCGAGGGTGCAGGTGAAATGTTTGCAGTCACAGGACTAGACCTAGCTAAACTTGCTACTTCTGGCAAAGCAATTGATTATACTCAAGATTTTTTTGGCAAGCCAACTTTTTTAACCGTGAGCGGTCAACTCGAAGCCGAAGTGATGGCAACTGCTTTTACTAATGTCTATACTTTTGCGCCAACCTTTCGAGCCGAAAACTCTAATACCTCTCGCCACCTTGCGGAATTTTGGATGATTGAACCAGAGATGGCATTTTGTGATTTAGAAGGGAACGCTGATTTAGCGGAAGCCTTTCTCAAATATATTTTTAACTATGTCTTAGAGCATTGCCCTGAAGATATGACATTTTTCCAAGAACGGATTAGCGATCGCGTGATGCCAAATGCTCAAAAGATTATCACCGAAAAGTTTCAGCGTATTACCTATACTGAGGCTGTGGAGATTTTAGAAAAAAGTAATCAATCCTTCGAGTTTCCTGTGCGCTGGGGATTAGATTTGCAGTCGGAACATGAGCGATATTTGGCCGAAACCCACTTTAAAAAGCCTGTAATTGTAATGGATTATCCATCGGGGATTAAAGCTTTTTATATGCGTGTAGATGACACTTCCAATAGCGATCGCCAGACAGTCCGAGCCATGGATATTTTAGCCCCAGGAATTGGCGAAATTATTGGTGGTTCCCAACGTGAAGAACGCCTAGAAGTTTTAGAAGCAAGGATTAAAGCGATCGGGCAAAATCCTGATGATTATTGGTGGTATTTAGATTTGCGCCGCTATGGGACTGTACCACACTCTGGCTTTGGCTTGGGCTTTGAAAGATTAGTACAGTTTATGACTGGTATGGCTAATATTCGAGATGTGATTCCATTTCCGCGATCGCCTCTGAATGCAGACTTTTAAGTATGCCGATTTTAAGGTTTTTACATTTATGATATTCCAGATAAAGAAAAAGCATGATCCCAAATTAAATTTACTCTACTAAAAGTTAAGGTATGACTCAATTACTAGAAAAAGCTTTCAAAGAAGCTCAAAAACTTTCAAATGATCTCCAAGATGAAATTGCCCATCAATTGCTGGAAGATATCCAGAGTGAACTAGAGTGGCTAAAAACTTTGTCAAATCCTGATATTGAGCTAGATATCCTTCAGGAAATGGCTCAGGCAGCATTAATTGAAGATCAAGAAGGTAAGACGGAAGAGAAAGGTTTTTGCGAGGAGTAATGAAGTCATCAAGAACTAATAACTTTCGGAAATTATTTGTCAAATTACCTCAACGCATAAAGGAAACCGCCAAGAAAAATTACGAACTTTGGGTAGAGAATCCATTCCATTCAAGCTTGGAATTTAAAGAGGTTAAACCCAAGGAAAATATTTGGTCAGTTAGAGTAGGAATTGGATGGAGAGCCTTAGGAGTAATGAAAACAAAAGAGGAGAAAATTGTGTGGTTTTGGATTGGTTCCCACGCTGAATACGATAAGATTATTGGCAAGAAATAATTATTTTCGCCACCGATAAGGTATCCCAAACCCACCTTTATAAAACTGTTCTTTATAAGTATCTCCAACGGAAAGGCTACTGTATATATAAGGGCTAACTCTCAAAATCTCTTCATCATATGTTTGTTTATCTATAATACGAATTAAGTATGCCTCGCTTTATCCTGATGAAATGAACTTCTCACGAACTTTTCCTTCAATAACAACTATTTCCCCAGAACTAGTAAAAGCATTTATCGCCATACCATGTCCCCAGCTAAAAAATAGCATCAATGCATAAAAGGCTATGGCAATTAACCAATGATCCCAAGCATTATGATCAACCCAAGAATAATTGGTTACTTGATCGTTCTTAATTGTATTAAGGTCATAAAACTTATCTCTAAAAAAAAAGGTATAGCCAAATACCAGAATAGCTAGAGGGAGCCACAACTTTGAGATAGTAATAACAATGCCACCATTCCAAGTGGATTCAATTGCCAAAAGAAAAAATCCTGAGCTTAATGAATAAATAATTAACCAAACAAGCCAAAACCGGTAGAAGAGAGTGAAAATCAGATCCCTAATATTCATAAAATAATTTGGCTCACCACCACATTCCCTAAAATAAAGGTATTCAATATTAGCTTGATCCAATCTTAAACCTTATCGAATTAAAAGAAAAAGCTTACAATCTTCTCTCTATGATATCTTGATTTACTAAACTGACAATACATTCCGACTAATTCAAAATTTACTCACAAAATGTCTAAAATTATTCTTACTTACAAACTTAAAGCTGAGGTGAATCGTGAACAATTTGAAACTTGGCAAAGAGAATTTGATTATCCTAGTATGCGTGGACTAAAACGGGTAAGTAGTTTTGTCAATCATCGTGTGATTAAGCCGCTTATGGGAGATCAGCCTCCGAGTGTGGATTATATCGAGGTCTTTGAAATTTCCGATCTGGAAGGTTTTATCCAAGAAGATATGGCGGGAAGTATTGTACAGTCAGTGATGGGACAGTTTATGGGCTATGTAGAAAATCCAGAATTTCTCATTGTGGAGGAAGTAATTTAATATGATTGACCATGATGTTCTAATTGTTGGGGGCGGTTTAGCAGGTTCTAGGGCGGCACTAGCGATCGCTCAAAATCATCCCCAACTAAGTATCGGCTTAATTTCAAAAGTACATCCCATTCGTTCTCATTCTGTGGCAGCCCAAGGGGGAATGGCAGCAGCATTAGGAAACTTAGATAGTGATGATAACTGGCTCAGTCATGCCTTTGATACGGTCAAGGGTTCAGATTATCTTGCGGATCAAAATGCTGTAGAGATTTTAACTAAGTCTGCGCCTGAAGTGATTATCGATCTAGAACATCAAGGGGTTCTCTTTTCACGATTTGAAGATGGACGCATTGCCCAACGTGCCTTTGGTGGTCATAGTAATAGCCGAGTTTGCTATGCTGCCGATAAAACTGGACACGCTATTTTGCATGAACTTGTCTGTGGATTAATCCGTTACGGTACTAAAATCTATGAAGAATGGTATGTAATGGAATTGATTTGTGAAAATTCAGGTGAGAATCAAGATGAAGATGGAGAAGTTAAAGGATTAGTTGCCTATTGCCTTGAAACAGGCGAAGTCGAAGTATTTAGGGCAAAGGCAGTTTTATTTGCTACAGGTGGCTATGGCAGAGCATTTAACACCACATCCAATGATTTTGCTTCCACTGGGGACGGATTGTGTTTGACAGCGATCGCAGGTTTACCATTACAAGATATGGAATTTGTGCAGTTCCATCCTACAGGCTTATATCCAGTGGGGGTACTAATCTCAGAAGCAGTCAGAGGTGAAGGTGCATATTTAGTTAATGATCTGGGCGATCGCTTTATGGGAAATTATAATCTCAGCAAAAATAAAATGGAACTTTCCCCCCGTGACATCACTTCTCGCAATATTGCCCAAGAAATTAAGGAAGGTAGAGGAATTAACGGTGGGGCTTTTGTGCATTTAGATGTGCGGCATTTAGGTAAGCAAAAGATTATGAATCGGATTCCCTTTGCCCGTGAAGAAGGGATGAGAATGCTAGGGATAGATTGTGTGGATGCTCCTTTACCTGTTCGCCCTACGGTGCATTACTCCATGGGTGGGATTCCCACTAATATTGACTGCCAAGTTATCGATGCAAATAGTAAACCTATTAAGGGCTTCTTTGCCGCAGGAGAATGTGCTTGCGTCTCTGTGCATGGGGCAAATCGCCTAGGAGCAAATTCGCTTTTAGAATGTGTGGTATTCGGAAAACGCTCTGGCGAGAAGATTGGCGAATATGTACAAAATCGTTCCTTCCCTAAGCTCAATCCTGAACCCTATCAAGCTAATGCCGAGAATAAGTTAAAAACTGTATTAGCCCAGAATGGTAATACTTCTATTTACGCACTGCGAACAAAGCTACAAAATCTCATGACCGAATATTGTGGAATCTATCGAGATCAAGAGAGTCTGACGGAAGGATTAGAGCAACTTCAGGTTTTAAAAACGAACTACAAAAATGATTTAAAAGTAGGCGATCGCTCCACAATTTATAATATGGAACTGACAGCAGCTTTGGAACTAAAAAGTTTGATTACTGTAAGCGAAATCATTATGTCTAGTGCTTTAGCTCGTAGAGAAAGTAGAGGTGCCCATTCTCGTAGCGATTTCCCCAACCGAGATGATCAGAACTTCCTGAAACATTCATTAGGATATATCCAAAATCAAGAAATTATAACTAGCGATCGCCCTGTTGATATGAGTTTAATTAAATTAGATAGCGATCGGTTTACGCCTCAAGAACGTAAATATTAAAAATATCTACTATGTCAAACAAGCTTTACTAAATAGGCGATCGCCATGCCCAAGCAGTAAGAGAGACTTATTTGTTCTGGGGGGAAATACAAAGGTGAATTAGCCTTAGTAATGCTGCTTTAGAACTTATTTGAACTAACTGTCAGAATTTAAGAATTTAAATAGATTTTCAGAATGCCATTTTTAGTGTAACATTTTGGCAACTCTCCCACACACCATACTCCACAGGCTAATGCTGAATTTTGATCAGAAAAAACTCATAGGATCTGCCGCAATTTTTTTAGCAGGAATAGTCTCCGTGCCGGCAGTTCAGGCAAATAGACTAGAAAGCTTCATGCTAGATAAATCCCGTAATCGCATTGAATTTTCGACCCAAGATCAGGTGGAACCGAGGGGACAGATTATTGAAAATCCCCCACGCTTGGTAATTGATTTACCTGGGGCGACATATTCGGGACCAACTGTACGACGCAATGTCGGGAGTATGGTGCAATCGCTACGGGTAGGACGACTTGACTCTTTAACTACAAGATTAGTCGTAGAATTTTCTCCAGACTTTAACTTAAATGCCTTAGATGAACAGCCCCTAAAAATGGTGGCAAAGTCTCCCAGCCGGTGGTCAATTCAATTTCCATCCGCGATCGCCACAGCTATTCAAAATACGGCTATGTCTTTTATCATGCCTACAGTTGGGGGAATTTCTTCTCCCTTTGGTTGGCGGATCAATCCAGTTACAGGCAGGAGACAACTCCATAAAGGTATTGATTTTGCGGCTCCCATGGGCGCACCGATCTTGGCAGCTTCTGAAGGCATTGTAAATGATGTGGGCTGGGATGATGGCGGCTATGGCAACTTTGTAGAGCTAAGACACACAGATGGTAGTTTAACTATGTATGCCCATGCTAGTCGGGTCATAGTCTCAAAAGGTCAGCAGGTTAGTCAAGGACAAATAATTGCCGAAGTCGGAAGTACGGGCAGAAGCACTGGTCCTCACTTGCACTTTGAGGTGGTGATAAATAAGCAGGCTGTCGATCCCAGCCCCTTCCTCCATTCGGATTTAGTAATTATGAATATTGCCAGCAGGTAAATCACCTTCAAAACATCTATAAAATCAGAGACTGAGCATCGGATTCAATTAAGTTTGCAAGGTCTTGTAAAAACTTAGCAGCATCAGCTCCATAGATAATGCGATGGTCAGCAGTTAGATTAACTTGCATTTGGTTCCGCGCAGCTATCGCTCCATCTTTAGTGGCAACTACTTGGGGTTGAGATCCACCAATAGCTAAAATTGCGCCCGTATTTGGAGGCAAAATGGCATCAAAGCGATCGACCCCAAACATTCCTAAGTTAGAGATTGTGAAAGTTCCAGAATTATATTCTTCGGGTTGTAGCTGTTTGGCACGAGCTTTTTCAACGAGGGATTTCCAGTGACGGGCGAGGCTGTAAATATCAGTTTCATTAGCTTTGGGTAGCACAGGTGTAATTAATCCCCCATCATCCATTGCCACGGCGATCGCCACATTAATATCAGATTTATAAACGACACCCTGTTCTGTATAGCTGGCATTAACTAAAGGATGTTTTTGCAAAGTTATTGCCACAGCCTTAGCCAAAAGTGCGGTCATGGTCACGCCTTTAGACTTAACTTGCTTGTATAGAGCATCTAATGCAGTCGTGGTGATGGTATAGCCGACATGGAAGGTTGGGATCGTCAGGCTCGCATTCATGTTGCGGACTACGGCATTTTGGAGTGTAGTCAGAGGTTTAGTGGTACCAAGCTGAGGTGTGTAGGGAACTTTGGGTAAAACTGGAACTGATGGGGGAATTAATGGTGACGTAATTGATCCAGTTGAGATCGCTGCGGCTTTTGCAGGTGGGGTAGGGGCTTTAAGTAAAGCTGTGACATCAAACTCTGTAATCCGACCATTTAAGCCTGAGCCACTAATTTGGGCTAAGTCTAGGTTATTTTCCTTGGCAATGCGTTTTGCTCTCGGGGAAGCAATGAGGCGGTCACTTTTTACTAAGACTTCAGCCTTGACCGCAGCTACGACTAACTCAGGAGTATCAATACTACTTGTACCATTGCTTGAACTACTAGCAGATCCATTAGGCGCAGGTTCAGAGGCTTGGCTCAGTTTTGCCTTAATATCGGCAATTTCAGCCATGGTTTCAGCGACATAACCCAGTGCGCTCCCCACAGGAGCAGTTGACCCCGCAGGCACAGCGATCGCTCCTAAATAGCCTTCATAGAAGCTTTCCACATCCATATCTGCTTTATCGGATTCCACAACCAAGACGGTTTCACCCTTTTCTACTTTGTCCCCAACAGATTTAACCCAAGTGGTGATTTTGCCTTCGGTCATCGTCGAACTTAAAGCGGGCATGAAAATTTCGTAGATCATGGAAAAACTTGCTATGTATTTGGTGTAATTAGTTAATTTTACATACGTAAGCAATTATTAGGGTACAGAATTTAGAACAGAGAGTTTTAGATTTGCATTTCCTTGGGTACCGATGCCCAGATCCTAAAGGTATCTTTTTCCTCAACGACCATAGACATCAACCCCATATCTAAGTCTCTACGGCAGGCTGGCAACACTTCCTTAATTCCGCCTTTGAGGTTTGTGGGGACAAAAGCTTGTCCTAGATAGCTAATAGCTCTCATTTTCTGCCCAAAAATTGATATTTCAATATTGTTGGTTTCTGATAATTTTACAATCATGTTTGGAAATATATTTGAACCCCCTTAATATCTCTGGATTTTGGGTTTAGCAATGTGAGCGATCGCTGAAGGTGTTTGCGATCTTCACCTCAAATATTTGTGATTTAGATCACAATTTTTAATAATGGGAGTTTAAGGTGGGAAGGAAACTCAAAATTGTGATAAATCTGCTGGGTTGCCTCCACAAATTCACTGGTAGTGCAGGTAGAGGGAGATTTTTCGGTATTAGTATGTCTTTCTATGAGGGGAAATGCGGCGGAAGCGATCGCCACACCCACTTGATGTCCTAAATTAAAACTGTGACAGGTGGGACGAAATTTAATCTTATATTCTAAGACAGCCTCTGGTTCTACTAATTCTGGAATATCAAAGGAAGTTCGGAATTTTGCCCTAATTACTCCCATTGTCACCAGCATCTGCCGACCATCGGGATATATATCTAACAGCCTCACTACCCAGTCGGTGTCAGGGGTAGAGGTTTCGGCATAGAGGATAAATTCGGCGATGCCACTAATTATTAAATCTTCCGTTAAAAGTGGACTAATATAGGTCAGAACATCCGATCGCTGATTTATACTGCGTTGATTATAGCCGCCATAGCTAGTGCTAGGAGTAGGAATACGGGGATCATAGATATAAATATCAGGGAAGGATTCAGCGGTAAGTTCGGAAATATTATCAGAGATATTAGTAGTTAACCTTCCCTTCTCATGCAGATAAAAATTTAGATACTTAGGTTCTTGATCCCATTCCTTAAGATCAAGCCATTGGTTCTTACCCATTAAAAATAACTGCGCAGGCGATCGCTCGATCATGCCATTATCTATACCCTTCAACCAATAATCAAACCAATCGACTTGGAGTTGATCGATTTGGGGAATTGCCGCCTCGCCAAAATCCAGTTCTCCCACCTGCGATCGCCAAGGTAAATGCTGCCAAGGGGAACCAATTAAAAACTGTGGCTGATCTGTAGCTTTTTTGGCTAGTTGATAAGTAGCGATCGTGGCTTCAATAAATATATCTGCCCATCCCGCTATGTGCAGAGCAGGGAGATCAAACAGATCAAACTGGCTGAGGGGATTTAGCTCTTGCCAATAGCGATCGCTGGGTTGAGAATTTCCAATCCAATCAAAAAAGAACTTTCCTAGGGGCTCGGATTTTAGAATCTCCATTTGATCGAGGGGAACGCTATGTATCCACTGAGAAATTTGCTGTTGAGCCTGATATAAATCCGTGGCTTGAGGTTCTAATTTATGGAAATAAGCCTGATTTTGAGTTAGCTGTAACGCCCAAGTTAGGGTAAATTCTAGGGCGATCGCTCCCCCAAAATAAAACCATCCATGATAAAAATCCGCCGTTGCCATGGCTGGACAAATTGTGATTAAGCCCTTGGGTTGCATTACCGCCGCTTGAAACTGAGTCACACCCTGATAGGAAAATCCATACATTCCCACCCTGCCACTACTACCTTCCAATTGTTCTACGCACCAAGTTACGGTATCATGACCATCTTCATATTCATTTCTAAAGGGATAAAATTCGCCTTCGGAAGTACCACACCCCCTGACATCTTGAATCACAACTATATATCCCTGAGCCGCATACCAACTGGGATGAGCGTATGTAACCGTGGAGGCGATCGCTCGACCGTAGGGCAGACGCATCAGTAAGACAGGTAGATGCGTATCAATACCTCTGGGACGATAGATATCCGCAGTGAGATTAATACCATCCCGCATAGGGATTTTGACTTGACGATTGACCCTAATTTTGGGGCGCATACTCAACTATTCATTTGTCCCTAATGCGCCAGGGGAACCCGCTAAGGTACGTTTAGGCGAACAGGTAATAATCATAATAATTAACGTAAATATATAGGGCGAAGCATTAAACAGATAGGGGAAGGCATTAATTCTTACTGCTTGTAAGGCTGGACCGATCGCCTGTGCACCTCCAAACAAAAGAGCCGCCCATAAGCATTGCATCGGTTGCCAACGGGCAAAAATCACTAAGGCAACTGCCATTAACCCTTGTCCACTGGAAATATTCTCTGACCAAATTCCAGGATAATAAAGTGAAAGGCAAGCCCCACCGATCGCAGAGAGGAAACTACCTACTACAATCGCCAAAAATCTCACCCAAAATACGGAAATCCCCATCGCTCTGGCAGCACCAGGACTATCTCCCACCGCCCTAACATACAATCCCCATCGTGTAGATTTGAAAAACCATTGCATTAACGGAGCGATCGCAATCCCAATCAATAACAAGGGGCTAATTTGTAATGCTGATTGTAATGGTGGATAGTCACTCCAAGCACCCAACTCAAAAATTGGTAATTGTGGAGCTTTGGGTTGAATAAAAGCTTTGCCAAAATAGAAAGCAATTCCACTGCCAAATACAATCATGGCAATCCCAACCGCAACATCACTAACCCCAGAACGCTGGGAAAGCCAAGCATGAATAGATCCCAGGCAAAGCCCTGCACATCCTGCAGCCAAAACCCCTAACCACGGTGAACCAGTTAAATAAGATACAGCGTAGGCACTCATGGCCCCAGTCAGTAATGTGCCTTCTAATCCCAAGTTAATCTTCCCAGATTTTTCAGTCAAGCACTCTCCTAAACTCACAAACAAAAAGGGTGCGCTGCCTCTGAGAGTTCCGCCAATAATCGCCAGTGGAACTCCTAATAAATCTACAGTGTCAGCTGCCATATTTTTTCCTTTGTTATTGTAAGTAAGCTAACTAAGCCACAGATTGAGGGTTTGCGGTGATTTTAGGTAATGTTTCTCGATCTTTAAAGAAATCGAACTTACCATACATTGACTCACTAAAGAGAATTACTAAAAAAACAATGCCCTGAAATACTAAAACCGAAGAGTCATTTAGTCCTAGCGATCGCTGAAGCCCACTGCCACTGGCTAAAAGCCCACCGAGTAAAATTGCCACCAGTACCGAAGCCAAAGGATTATTTCTTGCCACAAAGGCAACAAGAATTCCGCTATAGCCATAACCAGTATTAAGGGAAGCATTAGCGCTATGATGGATTGCCGCCACTTCGATCATGCCTGCTAAACCTGCACAGGAACCAGCTAAGAAGCAAACAGCTAAGGTTAGTTTACCCACAGGTAAGCCCGCAATTTTAGCAGCTCGAATATTCCCGCCAACAGTCCGAACCCCAAACCCAAAAGTAGTTCTCTGGATTAAATAGTAAGCAATGACACAAGCGATTAAACCGTAGATTAGTCCAAAGTGCACCCTACTTCCGGGAATACTTTGCAACCAATTTACTTCCAATAGGGGATAGGTAGAGGGCTTATTAAGACTTGAAGGATCGCGCATTGGTCCTTCGACTAAAGTATTAAGAATGGCGATCGCAATGTAATTCATCAACAAACTACTGATCGTCTCATTCACGCCTCGGAAATACTTGAGCGCACCTACACCCATAATCCACAATCCACCTAAAATGATAGCGGCGATCGCCATAGCAATTTGCACAACAATAGGTGGTAACGAGCTTAATGCTAAACCAGTAGCGATCGCGCCAATGCCTCCCATCACCAAGGCTCCTTCATTGCCAATTACTACCAGCCCTAACCTAGCAGGCAGAGCAGTACATAATGCAGTTAACATTAATGGAGAAGCCCTAATCAAAGTTCCCTGCCAAGAGAAGGCACTACCAAATGCTGATTGATAGATTACTCCATAAACGGCAAAAGGATTTGTCCCCTGAATGGCACAGAAAGCCCCAAATATAATCAAAGATATAAATATGGCAGCAATGGGAATTACTATTTTTTCTGAAAGCGATCGCCAACTAGCCAAAAAATTCATAGCTTTAGCTCACTAAGTTTATGGAATGTTTAGCCGATCTTTCCAATTACACCTTCAACCAACCAATCCATTTGTTCTAAAGTTGGATCAGTCTGTTTAAGTTTCTTGTCTTTGGAAATCACTACTTTACCAGTGTTATCTTTAATTTCACCAGCATAAATAATCATTGAACCATCCATAAATTTAGCTAAAACTGCATCAGCCTCTTTTTTAGTTGCCTCACTCACCGCCGCACCATAGGGTGAAACCTTACAGAACTTTTCTTTGAGACCACCTCTAACTAGATGAGGAATACCACCTTCAGCAAGAGTTTTGCCTGCTTTAGCCTGTTCTACATACTGAGTATAAACAGTGCCCCAATTCCACTCTGCACCAGTTAGGAAACCATTAGGAGCTAATTGGGATTGATCTACGTGATAACCAGTACAGAAAATTTTGCGCTTCTCGGCAGTTTCAATCACAACTTTTGGACTATCTACGTGACAGGTCATCACATCAACACCCTGATCTACCATGCTGTTAGCAGCTTCGGCTTCTTTAACAGGAATCGACCAGTCTCCTGTGAAAATAACCTGCACTGTAGCCTTGGGATTAACACTGCGAGCACCAAGGGTATAACTATTAATATTACGTAAAACTTGAGGAATTGGCTTGGCTGCGACAAAACCTAACTTTCCGGATTTTGTATTTAGTCCTGCGACTATACCCGCAATGTACTGTGCCTCATCAATGTAACCATAGTAGCTACCTACATTGTTAGGATGAACTCCTTTCTGAAATAGTCCCCCACAGTGAAGGAATTGAATCTTGGGGTTTTCCTTAGCAATTTTAAGAATGTGCGGGTCGAAATAACCAAAGGAAGTGGGGAAGAGCATGGTTGCACCATTTTGGTTAATCATGCTTAACATTGTCTCCTGAACGGTTGCAGTTTCGGGAACATTCGCTTCCTCAACAGTCTTTATGCCTGGCAATTTAGAGATTATTTCTTGACCTTGGAAATGGGATTGGTTATAGCCAAAATCATCCTTAGGTCCCACATAAATAAAACCGATGGTTAGCTCTGGACCAGCATCTGGAGTAGGGGCAGTTGCTGTCGGAGGAGGAGTTTCCGTGGGGGCACATCCAGTCCAAAGCTGAGAAGTAACTCCAAAGGCAGTAGATGCTAAAATCCCTCGAATTACCTGACGGCGGGGTAAATAAAATGGCTCTTTCTCTTTCAACTTCTTACTCCTATAAATATAAATAATGGTTAGGGACAATTTCAACAAATTAAGTCAAACAAATAGGGATAGAAAAATCTCTAACCCTAATATTTAATCCAAGGTTTAGAAACCAAACTGCAAGCGCAAGTTAGCTACAGTGATCATCGGGTTGTTACTAAAATTATTTGGGTTAAAAATAAAGTATAGAGCAGGAACAACGGAAAGGTTTTTAGTGAGAGGGAAGAAGTAGGCAGCTTCCAAATCAAATTGAGTTCCCCCATTCCCTTTCCCAGAAGCCAAAAGATCTCTACCACTTGTAAAGTTAAATGGCATTACAAAAGATATAGTTCCTTGCGCTCCTTCTTTAAATAGATCTGGGAAAGCTGCTCCTATTTGGAATGCCTGAGTTGTGACATTTCCAGCAGAACCTCCGCCAAGTCTATTTAGATTTGTAAAGCTAACACTATAGCGCCCAAATAATCCAAATCCTTTTGCAACCAACCAGTCAAAGTTAGCTACTAATACATCTGATTGTCCATTTGAGAGATCATTACCAGTTCCGCAAGCAGTACCAGGTAAAGATGGTGTTGCTCCGACTCCACCTACACAACCAAATATGCCTTGTAGGTTAGTACGGCTGTATAAAAATCGTAAATTTACATCTTTACTAGGTTTAAAGCCAATTTCAGCAGTTAGTGCGTTAGTTCCACCAGTCAGTCCCTCGTTAGGGTTTGAGGCAGAATTAAATAGGTTTGTTGGCAAGAATTCATTGCTTTCTGCTAAATAACCCAGTTTAAAGTCTAACTGTTGACCCAAAGAAGTCATAAAGACTGCTCCAGCGCCACGTTTAGCGTTAGTAAGTAGGGTGCTATTTATAGAGTTAAAGCTAGTTGTTCCATTAAGAAATAGAGTAAAGCGGTTATTGTCAAAGTATTTATAGAAGTTAACCCTTGGACCTACAACTAGAGTTGAATTACCAAAAACTGGGAATTGATAGGAGAGTTCACGTAGAACAAACACATTTGCAGTTGTACCAGCAGTTTGATCTGTAAACGGAGTACCTGTAGAGTTGAAGAAACCTGTTCTAAAATCTGGGTCAACATAGCTATTAGCTGGAGAAGTTCCATTACCTGCAGCTAACTGTGTCACTAGTAAGTCTTTTCCAGTAAATGAAGTCTTGAAATCCAACCATACTAAGCCACTGAAAGTAGTCCCTGGAGTTCTAGTTGGACGACCTAAAGGATCTACCACATCTCCTGCTGTAGCTCCAGTTAGGTTAAAGAAAGCTAAAATACCCAACTTAGTAGTGGTGGAAAATTGCTGGGCTTCTAAGGTCTCAACCTTTGCTTCTAAGCCAGTAACTCGTTCCTTGAGGGCTGCTAATTCTAAGGCAAACTCACTTTGAAGCTTTTGTAAAGCAGCTAAATCTTCTTTGCCCACTTTATCAGCTAGTCCAGTAGAAATTAATTCATTAATTTTATCTAGGCAAGCATTAAGTCCAGCCGCAAACTCATATCGACTTAAAGCTCTTTGCCCACGAAAGGTACCATTTGGATAGCCAGCAATACATCCATACCTTTCCACCAGCGATTGCAAGGCTGTGAATGCCCATTCCGTTGGTTGGACATCACTTAGCTGGGATACAGAAGTAACTTGAGCCGTAGTTTCAGCACCTTTTCCTTCTTTTCCAAGTTCTTCAAGCTTGGGGAGAAATTTGTTGCTATTGGGAACACTACCAGTGCTTGCAGTTTCGGCTCTTAGGGCATTAGCTAGACCACCACTAGCTAAACACAAAAAAGCTACACAGGAAAGACTCTTAATAAAAGAGAACTTTATTGGATTAATTTTAGTCATCTCTTCACACCAATTTACACAATTACATTAACACAATTACATTAAATACTATTCAACAAAATTTGAGCATTCACAGATCTATAAAATTTGATCAAGCTTACTAATGAAGTCTAATTAGGATCTAAGTCAATCATGTACAACCATAAACCAAGCCACAGGAAACAAAACCAGAGTAGAATTTTACTCTTAGCTGCTCCATTGCAGATATACTCGATAGTTGCTCTGGGAGACTACTTTTATAAACTTACTCAACTATTTAGATAGGTTTAAGGCATCAAACATTGGGTTCAATATATCTACTATGTAACTTGTAAACTGTAAAACGAGATACAAATCCTGTTTTATCTTTCCTCTGCAAGAAGACCTTCGCTTTAGCGATGGGATGAATTGCAGCAACTATTCAACTGATTCAGGGCTATCTTGATCCTGAATGTACTTTTTAAGTATATCAACAGTCACACCTCCACAACTTGCCACAAA
>VYKS01000338.1_pt1 | contig 19667 bp, 12 predicted proteins | sample 5114511 | NCBI WGS metagenome assembly VYKS01 (sample SAMN12291795, study PRJNA351875) | freshwater metagenome | isolation source: freshwater lake | place: USA: Michigan, Gull Lake | collected 2011-07-05 | reverse complement strand
GAACGGCTACCGCAGTTATGGACCGCTACTGCGGTTCAGGACGGCCCCTGCAGTTCGGGAACACGGCGGTTGGGGTTGCTGCGGATGTCGCCCCCGGCTGCGCCGTGGGCGACCTTCTGGTGGTTGGACCGTGGCCGCGGCGATACGCGAGGCCCTCCGCCCACAACGTCCAACCACCCAAAAGACGGCGATCCGGCGAAGCCGGGCGCCGTCTTTCCATACCGACCCGAACTGCCGTGTTCCCCAACCGCTGTGGCTGTCCTGAACCGCAGTCGCGGTCCATAACTGCAGTTGCCGTTCCAACCCGAACCGCCGTGGCGGTCAACCCCAACCGCTTTCCAGAAGAGTCGCCAAGGAAAGCAGCCGTTCGTCCCCCCCGCGCTTGGCAACGAGCGACAGCCCAATCGGGCATCCGTCGCGCGAGGCCAAGGGCATCGAGAGTTGCGGCAGTCCACCAAGCCCCGCCACGCACAGCAGCGCCAGGGCGCGTTCGCGTACCGCCATGGTTGCCGCCGGGGGCAGTTGCAGCAGCGGCGCGATATCCGGCGCCGTGGGCATGAGCAGCACGGTATTGCCCGCCAGCAACGCGTCGAGATGCGTGCGTATCGCGTCGCGACGGATGCGCATCTGCGCGACTTCATGCGGATCGGTTTGCGCGACAGTGGCAAAGCGCGCCGCCACCTGTGCGCCAAACGTAGGATTCACACGCGCGATCCATTCGCGGTGCGCCTCCCAGATGTCGTGATACTGCAGCACACGAAACACCGCGAACCACGATGGCAGTCCTTCGGGCGCGAGTACAATCGACTCCGCACCGCCGAGCCTCTCGGAGACTCGCGCGACGACCGGGGCGAGTGCCGCAGCACCTTCTGGCGTCGCATGGGCAAACGCATCGGTAGCCACGAGCACACGCCGCGGCGTGTCCGATGCCGACACGTCTGCCTGTAGCAATATCGTACCCACCCGCGCCAACATCGCGGCGTCGCGTGCAAACCACCCCACCGTGTCGAAGCTCGGCGCGAGCGGGCAGGCACCCTGCAGCGAGATACGACCGTGTGTGGGCCGAATGCCGGAAATGCCGCAGAAGCTCGCCGGCGCGCGCACCGAACCACCGGTGTCACTGCCAATGGCAAAGTCCACGAGGCCTGCCGCGACCGCGACTGCCGACCCGCTCGACGAGCCCCCCGGCACGCGCCCGGGCGCCGCCGGATTGCGCGGGGTGCCGTAGTGCGCGTTCTCGCCCGTGAGACTGAACGCCATTTCTTCCGTGTGCGTCTTGCCCACCATGCTGGCGCCGGCGGCCAACAGCGGCGGCAGCACCGCGGCATGCTCCAACGCTGGTTCGTGCGTACGCAGCCAATCGGGGCTGCCAAAGCCCGTGCGATGCCCCTCCACATCGAACAGGTCCTTGAGCCCGAACGTCAGCCCGGCCAGCGGTCCCGATGGCGCGCCGTCGAGCGACACGTGGGTATGGCGGCAGAACGCGTTGTACGTGTCGCGATCGAGGATGCTCATGAGCTCGTGGGTGACGGCATTCGCGGGAACATACGGGCCGCGCCGGAGAAAGAGCAACGCCTGTATCTTTCCTGCATGTCCCGCTTCTTCTCGTCACTGCTGGTAATGCTGCTCGGCAGCGCACCGGCGCGCGGTGCCACCCGTTCGGCGAGTCGCGCCAAGCGATTGCTCGCGCGGGCGGTAGAGGGCGCGGCAGAACGTGCCATCGAAGTCACGGTGCGTCCGCGTTCACGTGCCGTCCGAGCGCCGTTCCAATGGCGCGGTGAAGTGATCCTGACCGCCGGGACGCAAGAGTCCACGGTCCCAGGCATGTGGTCGCTCGAGTGGCAACCCAATGCTGAACGGCATCAAGAGGCAGGGCAGGTCCCGCCCATCTCAGATGCTGCGGCATTCTCGGCGCAGCTCACGCGCATCGTGATGTTGCGCGAGCCGGGTGCGCAGCTGCGTGTGAATCACGCCACCGCCGACGGCTGGCACACGCTCGAAGTGCGCCTGCCCACGCGACCAACCACCGTCGTGGAGTTCGATCGCGACGCGCTCTGTCAGCTACTGGGTGACGCTGACGCGCGCATGGAACTGCGCGCCTTCACCTGACGATAGTCGCCGAGTAGTTCTCCGTGGCCTCCGAACCTCGGATGCCTCCGTGAGAGCTGGTCACATCCGCCAGGGAGGTGCACTGCTCTCACGGAGGCATGAAAGGAATGGAGGTCACGGAGGACGACGAACTCTGTGCAATCAGGTCGTCGCCTTCGCCCCCGCCCGCGCCGCCACAAAATAGAACGCCGTCGCCACCGCCAACGTGAGCAACAGCACCGTCCACTCGGCCGGCGTGATGCTCGTGAGCAACCACGCAATGAGGCCAATGGTGATGACCGGCACCAACGGGCCACCCGGCACGGAGAACGGCACCGCGCCGTCCTGACGGATGCCACGCTTGCGCAGCATGAACGTCGCCGCTGCACAGCCGGCATACAGCAACAGCGCCGCGAGGTTGGAAATCACGGCGAGCTGCTCGAATGAATTGAACACCGCCAGACCACCAACGAGCACCGTCTGAATGACAATGGCCACGTGCGGCGTGCGATACTGCGGGTGCACCGAACCCACGACGCGCGGCAGCAGACCGTCTTCGGCAAAGCGGAACAGCGCGCGTGGTACCGCGAGCGTCATGCCGCTCACGTAGCCGAACATCGAAATCGACGCACCCACCAACAACAGAAGGCGACCGGGAGCCCCGAGGAACGTTTCCGCTGCAAACGCCAACGGTGCCGTTGTCCTGGTGGCGAGCGATGCGCCAAGCAGCCCTTCGGCCACCAGATGAACCGCGAGATACAGCAGCGTCACGCCGATCATCGCAATGGCGAGTGCGCGCGGCACCGTTCGCGCCGGATCGCGCACTTCACCACTGGGCACCAGCGCTGTCTCGACACCGCTGAACGCGAACACCAATACGATAGCCGCGCGCGCGAGACTCGCCGGTCCCGGCATCTCGGTAATCGCGAGATTGGCGGGCTGAATGTAGAACACACCAATGGCGACGAACGCGATGAGCGGCAGCAGCTTCGCAACGGAGGCCACGACGATGAGCTTCGTGCCTTGCTCCACGCCGCGAATGTTCACGAGCGCCAGCACGACGAACATCGTGACGATCACCGGCACGCGCAGCGACGGCATGTTGAACAGCGCACCCAACCCCTCGGCAAACGCACTCGACACACCGGCCACGGCGGTCGTGCCCAGCATCCAGAGGAGTACACCGGCGAGGAAGCCCACGTAGCGTCCGAAGACCGCCTCCACATAGGCGTATGGTCCGCCGGTGAGCGTGATGCGGCTCCCTGCTTCGGCGAAGCAGAGCACCACGAAGCCCATCACTGCGGCGCAGATGAGATACACGAACGGCGCCGCGGGACCAGCGGCAGCGGCGGCGCCCGCAGGCAGACGAAAAATGCCGCCACCGACGGTGACGTTGAAGATGCTGGCCGCAAGGGCCCAAACGCCAACCGCGCGGACCAGTTCTGGTCCGCGCGGTGACGGTGCTGTCGTTGATGTCACGTATTACGCCTTGGTGAGCAACGGAATGAGCAGCAGGGCCACGATGTTGATGATCTTGATGAGCGGGTTGATGGCCGGACCCGCCGTATCCTTGTACGGATCGCCCACCGTATCGCCGGTCACCGCGGCCTTGTGGGCTTCGCTGCCCTTGCCGCCATGGTGGCCTTCTTCGATGTACTTCTTGGCGTTGTCCCACGCGCCACCGCCGGTGCACATCGAGATGGCCACGAAGAGCCCCGTCACGATCGTTCCCATGAGCAGCCCGCCGAGCGCCGCACCACCGAGCGCCACCCCCACGATGATCGGAATCACGAGGGGGAGCAGCGACGGGAGAATCATCTCGCGAATGGCGGCCTTGGTGAGCAGGTCCACCGCACGATCGTACTGCGGCTTCTGCGTCCCCTTCATGATCCCCGGCAGTTCGCGGAACTGACGACGCACTTCCTGCACCACCGCACCGGCCGCACGACCCACGGCCTGCATCGCCGCCGCGCCGAACAGGTACGGAATCATGCCGCCAATGAGCAGACCGATCACGACCTTCGGATCGTCGATCGAGAAGTTCACCGGTCCGCCCAGATGTTCGCCGAGCTTGCTGCTGTAATCGGCGAACAGCACGAGCGCCGCGAGACCGGCCGAGCCGATCGCATAGCCCTTCGTGACGGCCTTCGTGGTGTTACCCACTGCGTCGAGCGCGTCGGTGATCTTGCGGATTTCCGGACCGAGATGGCTCATCTCGGCGATACCACCGGCGTTGTCGGTGATGGGGCCGTACGCGTCGAGCGCGACGATCACACCAGCCATGGAGAGCATGGACGTGGCGGCAATCGCGATGCCGTACAGGCCGGCAATCTGGAAGCAGAAGTAGATCGCGGCGGCCACCACGAGCACCGGCGCAGCCGTCGACTTCATGGACACCGCGAGGCCGGCAATCACGTTCGTGCCGTGACCGGTTTCGGACGCCTTCGCGATTTGCCGCACCGGGCCGTATTCGGTGGCCGTGTAGTACTCGGTGATCACCACGAGCGCGGCAGTGAGGCCAAGGCCGATCATCGCGCAGAGGAACAGGTTGGTGCCCAGTTCACCCGGGAACATCGCCTCCGTGACGAAGAAGAACGCAACGGCCGCAAGCACGCCGGCGACGATCAGGCCGCGATAGAGCGCGTTCATGATCTTGCCGCCCGGCTTCACGCTCACGAAGAACGTGCCGATGATGGAGGCCGGAATGGACACGGCGCCGAGCACCAGCGGATACATGACACCGGTGTTGCCGTACGTCGAGAAACCGAGGCCGGCGACGAGCATCGCGGCAATCACGGTCACGGCATACGTCTCGAAGAGGTCGGCCGCCATACCGGCGCAGTCACCGACGTTGTCACCGACGTTGTCGGCGATCACGGCGGGGTTGCGCGGATCGTCTTCGGGAATGCCCGCTTCGACTTTGCCGACAAGGTCGGCGCCGACGTCGGCCCCCTTCGTGAAGATGCCGCCGCCGAGTCGCGCGAAGATGGAGATGAGCGACGACCCGAACGCGAGACCGATCATCGGCTCGAGCGCCGCCTTCACGGCGGCCTCTCCGGTGTTGTTGCCGATCACCACCAGGTAGAAGCCGGCGACGCCCAACAGGCCGAGGCCGACGACGAGCATGCCCGTGATGGCGCCGCCCTTGAAGGAGATGTTGAGCGCCGCGTTGAGACCGATCGTGGCCGCCTGCGCCGTGCGCGAGTTGGCGCGCACCGACACGAACATGCCGATGAAACCGGCCGCACCGGAGAGTACCGCGCCAATCGCAAAGCCGATGGCCGTCATCCAGCTGCCAAGACCGGCGCCGACGGCGACGAAGAGGACGGCGCCTACGAGCCCGATAGTGGTGTATTGACGCTTGAGATAGGCGTCCGCGCCGACCTGAATGGCGCCGGCGATCTCCTGCATGCGCTCATTGCCGGCAGGCTGGGCGATGATCCAGCGCGCCGAAACGATGCCGTACACAATGGCAATCGCGGCGCAGCCAAGCGCGAGGATGAGGGCGTACTGCTCGAGCACGTATGGGTGGGTGGGAGGAAATGGCACGGGCCCAGGGGAAACCGGGGCGGTTCGGGGGTATCCGGTGGAAAATCACCGCCTGAGCGGGATGTTGCCAGTAGCGCCGCCCATAAAGGCGGGCGCGCGTTCCGCGTTAAATTAGCCCTGTTGACGTTGCTTGCTCCGTCCTTCCTCCCCACCGTCATGCTTTCCACATTGCGCGCGGCCGTTCCCGCCGCCCTGGTCCTCGGCGTCTTGGCCGCCTGCCGCCCCTCCGCGTCACCCTGGACCGCCCCCGCCGGCACTGCGACCCTCCCCGCGCCCTACGTCGTCGCCGACGGCCAGTCGCAGGTGGTCCCCGCCTTCGCCGACACCACGCAGTGGATCCGGGAGCGGCTCTGGGTGGAGACGGAGTTCGACTCCGACTACGACGGCAAGAAGGATCGGGTACATGTGGACGTCACCCGGCCGGGCCCGACCGGGACCGGGCTCAAGGTGCCGGTGGTCTACGAAACCAGCCCGTACTTCGCGGGGACCGATCCGGATGACGGTATCTTCTGGCCCGTGAAGCAGGAACTCGGGGATACGGCGCCCACCCGTAAGCTCGGTACGGGCGCCCCCTTCAACCCGGGGCGCACGCGCATCGCCACCTCGCAGGTGCGCAACTGGGTGCCGCGTGGCTTTGCCGTCGTGCATTCGGAGTCGCCGGGCACTGGCCTCAGCCAGGGGTGCGTCACCATTGGCGGCATGAACGAGTCGCTCGCCCCCAAGGCCGTCATCGACTGGCTCAATGGCCGCGCCAAGGGCTTCACGACAATTGACGGCAGCACCGAAGTAAAGGCCACGTGGGCCACCGGCAAGGTGGGGATGACCGGCACCTCCTTCAACGGCACCCTGCCCGTGGCGGTGGCGACCACGGGCGTGAAGGGGCTCGAAGCGATCATCCCCGTGTCGCCCAACAATTCGTACTACCGCTACTATCGGTCCAACGGCCTCGTGCGCAGTCCGGGCGGTTATCTGGGCGAAGACGTGGACGTGCTGTACGACTTCGTGCAAAGCGGCAACACGGAAACACGCGCGATCTGCCACCAGAGGGTGCGCGCCGACATCATCTGGAAGGGCATCGACCGTCGCACGGGCGACCTGAGCGACTTCTGGACGAAGCGTGACTACATCGAGCAGGCTAAGGGGATCAAGGCGGCGATGCTCACCGCGCACGGCTTCAACGACTGGAACGTGATGCCGTCGCATACGACGCTCATGGCCGAGGCGGTGCGCGCGAACGGTGTGCCGGTCCAGATGTATTTCCATCAGGGCGGGCACGGCGGCGAGCCGCCCATTGGCATGATGAACCGCTGGTTCACCCGCTATCTGTTGGGCGTGAACAATGGCGTGGAGCAGGACCCGCGTTCGTACGTCGTGCGTGAGGGCGCCGCCCGCACGAGTCCCACGCCGTACGCTGCGTACCCGCATCCCGACGCGGCGCTGGTGACACTGTATCCGGTCAAGGGCGGCACACAGGTGGGCGGACTCGCCTTTGCGCCGGTGGCGGGGCAGGGGAGCGAAGCGCTCACCGACGACGTGAACCAGAGCGGTGCACAGCTCGCCACCGCGTCGTCGTCCAAGAACCGTCTGCTGTACGCCACCCCCGAGCTCAAGGCGCCGGTGCATCTGAGCGGCACTGCGCGCGTGAGCATCCGCGTGGCGTCGAGCAAGGCGGCCGCCAACCTGTCGGTGTGGCTTGTGGAACTGCCGTGGCCCGCCAACACGCGCGGCGCGATGGACCCCACCGGCATCATCACGCGCGGCTGGGCCGACCCGCAGAACGCCAAGTCGCTGCGCGTGAGCGAGCCGCTGGTGCCCGGGCAGCCCGTGACGGTGACCTTCGACCTCGAGCCCGACGACCAGATCGTGCCCGCGGGCAAGCGCATCGGCCTCATGCTCTTCTCGAGCGACAAGGACTTCACGCTGTGGCCCACGCCGGGCACGGTGCTGACGGTGGACCTGGACGCGAGCTCGCTGTCCTTGCCCGTCGTCGGCGGGAAGGGAGCGTTGGCGCGCGCGCTTCCCTGAGGCCTGAGGCGGCGCGGAACTTTCGTGAGGGCTCCAGTCCGCCCCTCGGTGTACATTTTTCGAGTATCCGGCGCCTAGCGCCGCACCTCCGTCCCTCCGAAGATCTCTCCATGGCGCGCGCCTGGCTGTCTCCCCTCTGCACGTTGCTGGCGGTTGGTTGTGTCTCCGCCGCCAGCGCCCGTTCCACGACGCCCGCGACGCCCGCGACGCCCCGTGAGCCGGCGGCCGGTACCGGGCCCGCCCGTGCGACCGAGGCCCGCGACGCGCTCTCGCGTGAAGTGTGGGCCGATTCGGTGCTCTCCACGCTCTCGCTGCGCCAGAAAGTGGCGCAGATGGTGTGGGTGTGGACGCTGGGCGACTATACCGCCACCGATAACCCGGCCTACGCGGCCATCGAGCGGCAGGTTCTCGACCTCGAGCTCGGCGGGATCATCGTGTCCGTGGGTGGCCCCATGGATATCGCCACCAAGATCAACGCGCTGCAGCGCGCGGCACGGCTGCCGTTGCTCGTCGGGGCCGATCTCGAAACCGGCGCGGCGTTCCGCGCACGCGGCGGATGGTTTCTCCCGAACGCCATCGAACTCGGCGGCGCCACATCGTTTCCGTATCAGATGGGCCTCGGCGCCACGCGCGATCCCAAGCTCGCGTACGAAATGGGCCGAGTGACGGCGGTGGAGGGGCGGGCGTTGGGCATTCACATGGCCTTCGCCCCCGTGCTCGACGTCAACAACAACCCCAAGAATCCGGTCATCAGTGCGCGCTCGTTCGGGGAAGACGCGGCGCTCGTGTCGGAGATGGGCACGGCGCTCGTGCGCGGCATTCAGGAACACGGGATGCTCGCCACCGGCAAGCACTTCCCCGGGCACGGCGACACCGAACAGAACTCGCACCTCGAACTGTCGCGGGTGAATGTCTCGCGCGCACGTCTCGACAGTGTGGAGCTGCGCCCGTTTCAGGCGGCGATCAACGCCGGGCTGCGGGGCATGATGACCTTCCACGGCGATCTGCCGGCGCTCGACACCACGCACACGGCGGCCACCCTGAGCACCGCCGTCATGACCGATCTGCTGCGCACGCAGATGAAGTTCGACGGCCTGCTGGTGACCGACGCGCTCGACATGAACGGCGTCCTTGGCGGGATGACCATGGGCGAGGCCACGCTGCGCGCGGTGGAGGCGGGCAACGATGTGCTGCTCATGCCCTCCGACGCCAAGGTCTCCATTCAGTCGGTGGTCGATGCGGTGCAGCAGGGGCGAATCAAGGAAGCGCGCATCAATGCGTCGGTGAAGAAGCTGCTCATGGCCAAGCACGAGTTCGGGTTGCACCGCACTCGCGTGGTCGATGTCGACAGCGTGCGGGCCAACGTCGGGACCCTCGCGAACCAGGCGCCGGCGCGCGACGCGGCGGCCAAGGCCATTACCCTCGTGCGCGATTCGCTCTCGCTGGTGCCCCTCAGAATGGCGCGTGACGCGAAGGTCGTGAGCATCACCGTGTCGTCGCGCGTGGACCTCGGGGCGGGGCGCGGCTTCGATGCGGAATTGCGCAGCGCCTATCCCAATCTGCTCTCGCTGACGCTCACGCCCGAAGTCGTTGCGGAAGCGACGGCCGGGGCGGCGGCCGGCATTGCCGGCGGGTATCGGGTGACGCCCGATCCCACCATCCTCCCCGCCTCGGTGCAGAATGCGCTCGCGATTGCGCGCGGCGCCGACGTGGTGCTGGTGTCGAGCTACATCGGAGCGACGTCGAACACCGCATCGATGGTGCCCACGAAGGGATTGCCGGAGCTGCTCGCGGCGTTGCACGAGGCCAGGACCAAGGTGGTCCTGGTGAGCTTCAACAATCCGTATCTGCAGCTGGGACTGCCGCTCACCGAAGCGCACGTCATTGCCTGGAGCCCGTGGACGATGTCGCAACGGGCGGCTGCACGGGCGTTGCTGGGGCGTGCTCCGATTACCGGTAAGCTACCCATCACGCTGCCGGGCATTGCCCGCTTTGGTGAGGGGCTGTCGCGCTGACGCCCCTCTTCGGCGCCTCGCCTTTGTCAAAGAGGTCGAGTTGCGACGGCGGCGCGAGGTTCTTGCGTGCCCGGGCGCCGCGAACGAGTGCTTCGATGACCGTTACCACGGCCGCGGGTTGCTCTTCCTGAAGCATGGTCCCTGCCTGCTTGATGGTATCGACCTGAAAATCGGCCACGGTGCGGCGGAACAAATCCACTTGGGCTGACGTCGGGGCGCTCGGCGTCGGGGTGTCTCCCACGAGCAATCGCAGGGGAGCGGTGATCCGCGGCAGTCGTTCGGCAATCGGAACACGCTCGTGTGCGGCCGCCATCGCGCGCAGCGCGCGAAAGACGCGGCCGAGATCGTGTTCGATGGGCTCGGTATACGCCTTCACCACGCTGTCCGTCATCCAGGTCGACGAGGCGCTTTGCGCTTTCATCGACGAGACGAATCGGCGGCGTGCCAACGCTCGGCCTACCGGATTGTCGAGCAGCGGCGAGACCGCGAGCGCGATGCGCATCATCTTCGTGGCTTGCTGATCCATCGGGCCACCGGCTAGCGAGACAACGCCGACAATGTCGTTCGGCGCGGTGGCCGCCATGTGCAGGGCAATGGTGGCGCTCGTACCGATCCCCGCCACGACAACGGGCACGCCCGGCAGCTCCGCACGCGTCACCTGCAGCAGACGCACCGCTTGTTGTCCGAGTGAGTAGTCCGCCGCATCCGGACGACTCGATTGCCCCATTCCCAACGGATCGACGACGCGAACGGTCACCCCCCGTGCGAGGAGGCCACCCACCAGCAAGCGGACGCTGTGCGCCGACCCAACGGGCCCGGGGATCAACAGGACGGCCGGTTCGCCTGCGCGCGCGGTCGGCCCCACCGCCAGCACGGCGAGCGACTCTCCGGGGGCGACGACACGTCTATCGAGTCCGCCGGAATGTGCCGTGGGCGCTGCGGCGAGCGCGGCGAGCGATACGGACATCGGGATGGCGAACAAGACGCGCGGGATCATCGGCATCCCTTATGGTGCCCGTTGACTATCTCTATTGTTCATCGACGACGTCACACCCACGCAACGTTCGCGGGGGGGGGGCCGCCACGTCGCCTCGTATTCTCACCGGATTTCTCCCATGCGCGAACATTTGCTGCTTCAGACCACCGCCGTGCTGTACGCGGTCGCTGCCATCGCCAATGCGCCCGACGCACCGCGTGTGGCCACCGATCTCACGGGCACCTGGAACTACAAGGTGGTGACCGAGAACGGCACCGGTACGCCCACGGTCACCCTCCGGCAGACGGGCGACTCGCTCTCCGGGACCTACGAGTCGGCGCGCATGGGCGCGTTGCCGTTCAAGGGGACGGTGAAGGGCAAGACATTCACCTTCGCGGTGAATACCGCCGGCGGTGCGACGCTGACGTTCAACGGCACCATCGTGACCGATAATGCCGTGAGCGGTGAGGTCGATTTTGGCGGACAGGGTGGCGCGACGTTCAGCGGGGAACGGAAGAAGTAGCACCCGACGCCGCCGCGTCGGGCGTGGCCAGCACCCCGCACTGCGGGCAGTACGGATAGAAGGCGTTCTTCCTGGTCGTGCAGCTGGTGCAGGTCTCGAAGAGACCCAGCCCGCAGTGCACACAAAAGTTTGCGGGGCCGTTCGGCCCTTTGGCGATACCGCGTTCGCAGCCCGGGCACACCCCGCCATCGATGCGCTTGATCGCGGCGTCGTACGGCACCGAGCGACGGCGTTCCGCCTCGCTCTTCTGCTCCTCCTGCTGCCGCCGCTCGAGGTAGCGCCGCATGGCGCGAATGATGTACACGCCCGCGACGGCCGACGCGACAATGCCCACGCCGTAGCGCACGTAGCCGCCGTAGCTCGGCAGATACGGCACGAGCTCGACGAAAAACGCGAACAGCGCAAAGAGCACGAAGCCGCGCCACAGAGGCCAGTATTCACTGCGCCGCTTGCGCGCGACGAGCCATCCGGCCAGCAGTAGCAGCGGGAGTGTGAGGGCCAGTCGGATGGCGAACGTGCGCAGCTCCTGCTGGAATGCGGCCCGTTCGAACGGCGCGCGCGCGGCGGTTTCGAGCGCCGCTTCCTGCGCGCGCACCTCGCTGGTCGCCTGACTCACGGCCAGCAAATCGGCATCGAGTCGCTCCACCACCGATGCTGCTGCACGTTCAACGCCCTTGAGCGAGTCGAGCACGCGTGTGCGCGACAACACGTCCGGGTCCTGGTCGGGATCGGTCGTCGCCGTGCGCGTGGCAATCCACGCATCGAACTGTTCGCGCTGCGCCGTCCACGCATTGCGCGACGCGACGAGCGACTGTTGCGCGCGAGCGTGCTCGTCCTGCAGGCGTGACGACTGCGACACCAGCGAATCGCGCCGCACCCGCAACGGTGCCGACGCGGCGGGGTCGATGACGTCGCGAATGGAGAGCGAACGGTCCACACCGGGCAACTCGCCGACGATCTTGCCGCCAAGTCCGATCAGAAAGCTCGCGAAGACCATGGAGACGACCCACATCGCCAGGGCAAACAACCGCTCCGGGACCCGCAAGAATCCGAACATCGGTCAGTCTCCGCTGATGAGCTGTGACGCGAGATCACTGACTTCATTGCACACGAGTTGCACGTCGACCTTTTCGATGGGGTGGGGTACGTCGGGGAGCAGCGCGGCGCGCGCGCGTGGCAGGTGCGCGGCGGCGCCGACGGCGTCGTCGAGCGAGACGGAGTCGTCGCGCCCGCCGACCAGCAGATGCACCGGACAGTGTATCGATCCGAGGAGCGTGTTGGTGAGCAGCGGCTCGTCGCCCAGGTCGCGTAGCAGGTTCGCCGTTTGCGCGAGCACCTGCTCCCACCCACCGGCGCCGGCATGCCGCGTGGCCAGTGTCGCCGCATAGGCGGGGAGCTTGGCGCTGATCACCTGCGGATCGAGGCGCGAGGCCGCCGCTGTGGCGATGGTCGGCGTCCAGTGCAGCATCGTTCCCAGGGTGACGATGCCGCCGATCGTCCCTGGTGCGAGGAGTTCGAGCAGGAGCGCCACGTAGCCGCCCATGGAGTAGCCGAACACCACCGGCCGCACGAGGCCCGCGTCGTGAATGGCCGCCTGGAGGGCCAGCGCAAACGTGCGCAGGGCAAAGGCGGACTCAGCGGCCAGCGGCGTGCGCCCATGGCCCGGCAGCTCCACCGCAAGGACCTCGGCGTAGCGACGCTGGGCGCGCAACGCCTCCACGACCGGCTGCATCTGCCCCCCGCTCCCAAGGGCGCCGTGCAGCACCACGACCGACGGGACGAGCGGTTGAGAGGGAGTCATGCCTCATGAATTACACCACGCCCTCCCCGCACGACAGAGTGGATATACATTTCTGATTCCGTTTTCATGCTCGTGTGAGCGTCCCCCTGCGTCCGTGAATCGCGAATGACCCCCGAACTCTCCACGGTACTGGCGGCATTGGCGGGCGGGATGGCGATCGTTGCGGGCGTGGTCTATTGGTGGATCAACCGCACGCCATCGGTCGACCGCGACGACGATCAGCCGTTGCCGCTGTTCGGTGGCCTCCCGCCCGAGGAGCGGATGCGCTCCCCGGCCGCGTCGCGCCCGGCGGTGCCCTCGGGCGCGGCGACGGACTTCGCGCCGCGAACGACACGCCCCGCACCGTCGCCGGTACCGGCCTCGCCGCGCCCAACGCCGGTCATTCGCGAGTTCGTCACCCGGCCGGCCGTGCAGGTGCCTGCGCCTGCGCCCAGCCCCGCGCCGCCGGCGGCCGATCAGCCTGTGGTCAGTCCGGCTGGTATTCCGGGCACCATGGTCGAAGCCCACGCACTGCGTTTCAGCGTCCCCGCCGAAGGGACGCTGCAGTTCCTTCCCGGCCGTCTCGAGATCGGGGCCGGGCTCGATGCGGGTCGCGAAATCCGCTTCGTACGCGTCGAAGGCCCCAATGGCATCGAGGTCACCTTCGGCCGTGCCGACGGCGAGCTCTACCGCCACATTCAGCTCCGCGACAAAACCGTGAGTCGTGCCCACGCGGTCATGCGCTTTCGCGGGGCCTCCTGGTTTCTGCAGAACCTGTCGCACACCAACCCGGTGCTGCTGAACGGCGTGCAGATGGCCGGTGACGCCGAGCAGCTGCTTGCCGACGGCGATCGCGCCGAGATGGGCGAAGTGCGCTTCACCTTCCGGAGCCGCTAACCGATGGATGCGTCGCACGAGCCGCAGGACATCGGCGATCTCTCCGACGAGTACACGCTGCTCGGCGAGCTCGGCCGTGGCGGCAACGCGATCGTGTACAAAGCGCGCGATCGCGCCCTGTTTCGGGACGTCGCCATCAAGGTCGTGCGCCCGCGCTTTGCTGCCACCGCCGACGAGGCGATCGCGCGCCTCGAGCGCGAAGCGCGCACGGTCGCCCGGTTGCAGCACCCCAACATCGTCACGGTCCATGCCGTCAAGCGGCTCCCGGACGGTGGCCTCGCGCTGGTCATGCAGCTCGTGCCCGGGCGCACGCTCACGCAGGCCATCCGAGATGACGGACCGTTCGACGCCGAACGCGCTGAACGGGTGCTGCATGATGTGGCCGAAGCGTTGGCCTTTGCTCACGCCCATGGCGTGATTCATCGCGACGTCAAGCCGGAGAACGTCTTCATCGACTTGCAGAGCGGTCGTGCGCTGCTCAGCGACTTCGGCATTGCGTACTCCAGCGAGTTCGATTCGCGACTTACGATGACGGGGTCGGCGATCGGGACCCCCGCGTACATGGCCCCGGAGCAGATCGACGGCGCGCCGGCGAATGCCCGGTCCGACCTCTACAGCCTCGGCCTCCTCACGTGGGAAATGCTCACCGGTCAGCGCCCGTGGGCCGGCGACGCGCTGTACAACGTCATCTACAAGCAGAAGCACGAAGAGTTGCCCGCCATCGATACCCTGCGCCCGGGGGCAGTGCCGGCCCGGTTGCAGTACATCGTGGAGCGCATGCTGCAGAAACGGCCCGGCGCGCGCTGGGCGGGCGCTGATGGCCTCCTGGCGGCGCTGGATACATGGGTGATACCCAGTGACTGGCGACAGTGGGAAGCGTCGCACAGGCGCCGCCGAGAGCGCGAGAAGGCCACCCCCCGTCCTGCCGCCGGGCGGCAGGATGGCCATGACGATGCGACCGTGCGCTTTGCACGTCCAAAGGCAGGCGTGACTTCGGAGATCGTGGCGGAAACGACGCTCGTTCCCCAACGCGTCGCGCCCGCGCAGCCGGTGGAGGCGGGGGACGACGATGTGGCGCCATCGTGGGCGACCGAAGCGGCACCGCCCGCTGGCGGTCGTCGTCGGTGGCTGATCGCGGCGTCGCTTGGACTCGCGCTGGTGGGTGGGGCGGCGTACGCGATGTACGCCGGCACGCTGGCGCCATTGGTGCGCGGCGCGTCGTCGGCCGCGGTGATCAACGATGAAGGTGGCGTGGAGTTGCCGATCGTCAGTGCGGGGGGGGACATCGTGGACAGCGCCGCCGCCTCGGACTCGGCCTTGGCCTCGGATTCGGCCACGATCGCCAACGCGGCGCTGCGGCGCGATTCGTTGGCCGTCGTGCAGCGGCTCTCCGATTCGGTGCGCATCGACTCGATGATGGCGGCCGCGCTTCGCGCCGAACGGCGCGCGGCACGGATTGCAGCAAGAGCGACCGCGCCGGGTTTGGCCGCGCCGGTGGTGGCCGCGCCGGTGGTGAGCGCGCCCGTCGCCGCAGCGCCTGCCGCTCCCGCTACGCCCACGGCATCTGTGCGCGCGACCGATGATCCCGGCATCGTCGCCGCCGGCGGGCGACACTCCTGCGCGCTCGTCGCGAGCCGTGTGCTCTGCTGGGGCGCGAACGATCGTGGGCAACTTGGCGATGGCGATGCCGAAGCCCGTGGCACGCCGGCCCCCATTGTCGGCGATCTCGATTTTGTCCAGGTGACGACGGGACTTTCGCACAGCTGCGGCGTGGTGCGCGGCGGTGACGCGTATTGCTGGGGTGCCGACGACCGAGGACAACTCGGCGACGCCACCTTCACGTCGCGATCGGCCCCGGTGCGCGTGTCGGGCAATCAGAGTTTTCGCGTCCTGCGTGCGGGGCAGCACCACACGTGTGGGTTGACCACCGGCGGCGACGTGCTCTGCTGGGGCGCGAACGGCAACGGACAGCTTGGCGACGGCGGTGCTGCGAACCGGTCGTCGCCCGCAGCTATCAGCAGCGGGCTGAAGTTCGTGTCGGTGTCGACGGGTTGGAACCACAGCTGTGCGGTGGCCTTCGATGGCACCGCGTATTGCTGGGGCGCCAATAGTGCCGGCCAACTGGGCAATGGTGGTCGTGCCGACGCGCGTACGCCAACGGCCGTCAGCGGCGAGCTGCGCTTCACCAGCATTGCCGCCGGTGCAACGCATACATGCGCCGTCTCGGACAACGGCGATGCCTTCTGCTGGGGGCGCAACGCCTTCGGGCAGCTGGGCACGGGGGGCACGGGCGATCAAGCGGTGCCCGCACCCGTGTACGGCGCCACCAAGTTCGCGTCGGTCACTGTCGGTGGAGTGCACAGCTGTGGACGCACGCGCTCGGGACAAGCGTTTTGCTGGGGCCGCAACGTCTACGGACAGCTGGGAGACGGCACCAACAGCACGCGTGATATGCCGACGCGTGTTGCCGGCGGCGTCGCATTCTCGGCGGTGCACGCCAGCGGTGCGCACACCTGCGCGACGAGCGGCGACGATGGACTCTGGTGCTGGGGCTTCAACGTTGAGGGACAGCTCGGCGATGGGACCCGCAACCATCTGTCACGACCGACCCGCGTCGTGATGCCGGGGCGGTGATGACACGCATCGTCACGCGACAGATGCGCGGATTCACGCGAGGCGTGGTGCAGGCGCTGGTGGGAGGCCTGCTCACGGCCTGTGCCGGGGTGAGTGAAATCACCGCGCCCAAGCCGCTGCTGGTGCCGGTGAGTTCGGTCACGGTGTCGCCAACGGCGGCGTCGGTGGTGGAAGGCGGTAGCGCGGTGTTGCAGGCGCGGCTGTTCGACGAATTGGGCCGTCCGTTGAGTGACCGACCGTTGCTCTGGTCGAGCAGCGACACGGCCGTCGTGCGGGTCACGGCAACGGGAGACGTGGCGGCGCTGCGGGCCGGCACGGCGCGCGTGTCGGTGTCGGCCGAAGGCAAGAGCGCGATTGCGGTAGTCAGCGTGTCACGCCGTGCCGTGGCGAGCATCCAGTTGTCGCCGCCGAATCCGTCGCTCGTTGTGAACGGGACGCTTCCGCTACTGGCCACACCCGTCGATGATCGCGGGCAAGCGCTTCTCGACCGCGCGGTGCTCTGGCAATCGAGCGCGCCGGCGGTGGCGATCGTGAACGCCAGCGGTGTGGTCAGCGGACTCGCCGCCGGTGTTGCGACCATCACGGCGGCCAGCGAGAATCGGACCGCCGCCATTGGTGTGACGGTGTTGCCGGTGCCGACGGCCACGGTGCAGCTCTCGCCGTCGCGCGACAGTCTCATCGTCGGACAATCGACGCAACTTACGGCCGTGGCGCGCGACGCCGGAGGCGCGGCGTTGGCCGATCGCGTGTTCGGGTGGAGCTCCAGCGCGGCAGGCGTTGCCACGGTATCGTCGTCCGGCCTGGTGCTTGGGGTCGCACCCGGGACCGTCACGATCACGGCGTCCAACGGCGGGCGCAGCGGCGATGCGATCGTGCGCGTGTTGCCGCGCCCCGTCGGTGCCGTCATTGTGTCCCCGTCGCAATCGGCGCTCACGGTCGGGCAAACACTGCGCCTCACGGTGCAGGTGACCGATGACAACGGCACCCTGCTCACCGGCCGGCCGGTCGCGTTTCTCAGCAGCAACGGCGCCGTGGCACGGGTGGCCGCGGACGGCACCGTCACGGCGAGCTCGCCGGGCAGCGCGGTGATCTCGGCGTTGAGCGAGGGGCGCAGCGGCACGGCCACCGTGACGGTGAGTGTGTCGCCAGTGGCCTCGGTGCGCGTGTCGCCGGCCACGGTCACGCTGCAGACGGGCGCCACGGTGCGCGTCACCGCCGACGCGCTCGATGCCTCGGGCGCGGTGCTGGCGCAGCGTGCGATCACGTGGCTCAGCGGAGCGCCGGCGTTCTTTTCGGTGACGGCCGATGGCACGGTCACGGGCGTTTCGCCCGGGGCCGGGGTGCTCTTTGCCTCCGCAGAAGGGCGACTTGGCAGTGCGGCGGTGGTAGTGCAGGGCGCGGCGGTGTCGACGGTGAGTTTTGTCGCGAGTCCGCCGCAGCTGTTCGTCGGCGATACACGCGACTTCACGCTGGTCGTGCGCGATGCCGGCGGCGTCGAGATCGCGGGGCGGCCGGTGCAGTGGGCGTCGAGTGCGCCCACGGTGGCGGTCGTGTCGGGCACTGGTCGGGTGCGGGCGGTGGCGCCCGGGTCGGCGGTCATCAGCGGCACCGTCGATGGCATCGCCGCGGTGACGACCGTGACGGTGGCCCCGGTGCCCGTGGCGGAGGTCGCGGTTTCGTTGGCGGCCAGTACGGTCCTCCCAGGGCAGGGCACGACGGCGGCGGCGGTCGCGCGGAGCCAGGCGGGCGATGTCTTGACCGGGCGCCCGGTGGCGTGGACCAGTTTGTCGCCTGCCGTGGCCACGGTGACCTCCACCGGCACCATCTCGGCATTGAGTACGGGAACGGCGGTCATCCGCGCGACGGTGGAGGGCATCTCGGGGCAGGCAACGCTGGCGGTGTCGCCCACGCCAGTCGCCACGGTCACGGTGTCGGTGGCGTCGACCGCGTTGTTTGTGGGGCAGAGTACGCAGGCCAGCGCCGATTTGCGTGGCGCGGCCAGTCAACTGCTGTCGGGGCGCGCCGTGGCGTGGACCAGTTCCAACGCGGCGATTGCGACTGTTTCGCCGGCCGGCCTCGTGTTGGCCGTGGCGCCCGGTACGGCACTGATTATCGCGACCAGCGAGGGGGTGAGTAACGCCGTGACGGTCACCGTGTCGAATGTGCCCGTGGCGTCGGTGACGGCGACGCTCACGCCGGCGAGTATCGCGGTGGGGGCCACGTCGGTTGGCACCGCGGTGACGCGCGATGCGGGCAACACTGTGCTCACGGGGCGCACGGTCACGTGGGCCAGCAGCAATACGGCGGTGGCCACGGTGAGCGGCAGTGGCGTGGTGACGGGAGTCAGCGCGGGGAGCGCGACGATTACGGCCACGAGCGAGAGCGCGAGCGGGACCGCGACGATCACCGTGACGAACGCGCCGGTGGCGTCGGTGACGGCGACGCTCACGCCGTCGAGTGTTGTGGTTGGCGCTACTGCTACGGGCGCCGCCGTGACGCGCGACGCGAGCAACAACGTGCTCACCGGACGCCCGGTGACGTGGGCCAGCAGCAATACAGCGGTGGCCACGGTGAACGCCAGTGGTGTAGTCACCGGCGTGAGCGCGGGAAGCGCGACGATTACGGCCACGAGCGGCGGCGTGAACGGTACGGCGACGATCACGGTGACGAACGTGCCGGTGGCGTCGGTGACCGCGACGCTGAACCCGACGAGCATTCAGGTCGGCGCCACCTCGACCGGCAGTGCGGTCACGCGTGATGCGAGCAACAACGTGCTCACGGGGCGCGTCATTACCTGGAGCAGCAGTAACACGGCGGTGGCCACGGTGAGCGGGAGCGGCGTAGTCGCTGGTATCGGCGCTGGGACTGCGACGATTACGGCGACGAGCGGCGGCGCGAACGGCACGGCAACGATTACGGTGACGAGTGCGCCCGTTGCCGCTGTGGCGGTGTCGCTCACGCCGACCAGCATCGCGGTTGGGGCGACGTCGACCGGCAGCGCGGTCACGCGTGACGCCGGCAACAACGTGCTCACCGGCCGCACCGTCACGTGGTCGAGCAGCAATTCCGCCGTCGCCACGGTGAGCGGCACCGGCGTGGTGACCGGCGTGAGCGCGGGGAGTGCGACGATTACGGCCACCAGTGAAGGGGTGAACGGCACTGCCAGCATCACCGTCACCA
>VYKS01000337.1_pt1 | contig 19696 bp, 18 predicted proteins | sample 5114511 | NCBI WGS metagenome assembly VYKS01 (sample SAMN12291795, study PRJNA351875) | freshwater metagenome | isolation source: freshwater lake | place: USA: Michigan, Gull Lake | collected 2011-07-05 | reverse complement strand
AATTTTTGCGTTAATCTTCTCTGTGGTTTGATTGCTTACTGTCACCAGCCGAAAAAACCCTCCTTGAAGATGGAATGGGCTTTACCCCCCGCTGCTTAACCCGAACTGGGGTTACTATACATTGCATAGTAAATTGACATTCTAATTAATTTTGCTTCCGTTAAATAGTCTTCTATGTTAAAATTAAGCATAAATATCCTCTTGGCTCTAAATCTATGTTAGAGCTATATTGCTATTTATTTTTCCCTTAGAGCCAAATTTTTTAAGATTCTTTCGATGTTTGCAGTTTCTCATCTCAGCAAAAGAGAGAAAACAGCGATCGCAAACTGCGCCTTTAAATTCTTCAAACTCCCACAAAGCAGAAATCTTAAACTTTTTCTCACGATTTGGACATTTAGACAACAACTTTAAGTCATGCTTCTCACACCTCCCAACCGACTTAAACTGCCATTCAATCCTATGACAAAGCAACTCATCATTTCTGTTCAAATTGTCTCATAAAAGCTCGATCGATCCGATCTTTCCATAACCATAATAACGGTGATTGCCATGCGAAACCGCCCCAAGATGCGATCGCTTTTTGGTCTCCTGTACCGATTAAACTCAGATAATTTTTCTGGGGAAAATAGGGTTTTAAGGGCCGATTTTGCAGAATTCTTTGTAAATTACCGTATAAAGGTTTTCCTTGTCGGACGGCAAAAACTCCCGCTTTCGGACGGGGATAATCTGGAATCGTGGCAATATCTCCCACGGCAAAAATATGGGGATGAGACAGAGATTGCAGATAATTATTCACTAAAATAAACCCTTTTTCATCTGTCAGTAATCCCGACTCTTTAATCCAACTAGGGGCCGAGGCAGTCGTTACCCAAATTGTATAATCTACGGGCAAAATTAACCCCGATGAACAGATAATCTGATCTGCTTGCACTGCCGTCACATCCGTTGATAAATATAATCTAATTCCCCTGTGTTTAAAAATCTTCTCTAAACGTTGACCGACCCAATTATTATGGGCTGGTAGTAGTTTTTTTCCTCGATGAATTAGAGATAAATTCAAATTACTGCTAGAGTTGAGAATTTTGGACAAACGGGACTGCATATTTAAAGCTAATTCTACCCCGCCCGCGCCACCGCCCACAATGACGATATTGAGAGGATTATTAGGGTTACTAACCGCTTTTTTGAGGATTTCTTGCCATCCTTCCCGAAAAATCGGCACTGGTTTGGCGGGAATAGCGTACTCTTTAGCACCGATAACATTATCTACTGCCGGGATACTGCCGATATCGATCGAGAGATAATCAAAGGGAATCGGTGAAGAATTATTACAAATTACTTGACATTTTTCCGTATCTATGAAATTAGCCTTGTCTAAACAGAATTGCGCTTGAGAATACCTAGCTAGAGAAGGTAAATCGATATGAGTCTCAGCAAAATCATAAAAACCGGCGATGTGACCGGGTAACATTCCCGAATAGGGGGTATGGGTGACATCGCTAATTAAAGTTAATTGAACGTTTTTTAGGGGTGATTGTCCCCAAAGACGAAGGGCGATCGCATGACTATGACCCCCACCGATAAAAACTAAGCGCTTGACTAAATCCATAAAAAAACGGGATTGCTGCCAGAAAAGTTAAATTCTAATGAATATATCTTCTTACCCAGAAATTCTGTTGCAAAATCGAGGGTAGATAGACAAAAACTCAAGGCATCGAGGCCATAAACTTTTAACCAATGACAGTAAATTGGGATTTTGCTTTTTTCGGACTCGATATTCTTAAGCAAATTCTATCTAATATCTTCGCTTCCCAATAGAGAGAAGTCTATGCAAGAAGTTTATATCGTGGCCGCAGTCCGGACTCCAATTGGTCGTTTTGGTGGGGGATTGATGGGATTATCCCCAGCCGATTTAGGGGCAACAGTGATGAAATCCGCCATAGAAATCGCTAATTTGCCCCCAGAAGCCCTAGATTTGTACATTTTCGGCAATGTTTTGGGAGCGGGTCATGGTCAGTTAATTCCCCGGCAAGCGGCGATTAAAGCGGGAATTCCCGTAAGCGTGGACGGATATCGGGTGGATATGGTTTGTTCTTCGGGAATGATTGCCGTTAGTAACGCTGCCACCTCAATTCGCGCAGGTGAAGCGGATCTCGTCCTCGCTGGTGGCATCGAATCCATGTCCCAAACCGGCTTTTTTCTCTCCCATCGGGCCCGGTGGGGTTATAAATTCCTCATGGGTGCGCCAGAACAATTAACGGATTTATTACTCCACGATGGCTTAACCGATGCTACCACGGCTGAGGGCATGGGTTCCCAAGTGGATCGCCTCTGCCTCGATCGCGGGGTTTCTCGGCAAGCATTAGACGAAATTGCCGCCTTATCCCACCAAAGAGCGGCCACAGCCACAGAAAAAGGCTGGTTTAAGGGTGAAATCGTGCCGATCGAGCTTAAATCTAAGAAAGGTTCCACAATTCTTGATCAAGATGAGGGTATTCGTCCCGATAGTACCCCAGAAGGGTTAGGAAAACTGCGGCCGGCTTTTAATCCGTCGGGAGTTTTAACTGCGGGGAATAGTAGTCAGATTTCCGATGGGGCCGCCGCTATCCTTTTAGCCAGTAAAAAAGCGGTGGATCAGTACGGTTTAAAACCAATTGCCAAAATCCTTGGCGGTGCTGTGGGTGCTGGAAAAACCGAGCGCTTCCCAGAATTCCCCGTCCTAGCGGTGAAAAAATTACTGGCATCCCTAGATAAAACGATCGAAGATTTCGATTTAGTGGAAAATAACGAAGCTTTTGCCTTAAATAATCTGCTTTTTGAGATGGATCTGGGGTTAGCTAGGGAAAAACAAAACGTTCACGGTGGTGCGATCGCATTGGGTCATCCTATCGGCGCTTCCGGCGCGCGGATTCTGGTGACGTTAATTAATGCGTTGAAAGTACAGGATAAAACCCTCGGTATGGGGGCCATCTGTCATGGGACCGGTGGCGGAACAGCGATCGCAATTGAAAGAGTTTAGGAGGAAAAAGCTATGGTATCTCTGGGACTAGAGGAGAAAGTTATCGTCGTTACGGGCGGAAATCGAGGCATTGGGGCGGCTATTGTCTCTCTTTTGATAGATTTGGGGGCCAAGGTGGCTTACACGGATTTAGCCACCGATAATCCCCAGGGGTTAGGCATCGTTGCCGACGTGACTAAGTTGGAATCGATGGAAGCGGCAGCTCAACAAATTGAAGCGGAATTGGGACCAGTGTATGGCATCGTCGCTAACGCGGGGATTACCAGAGATAACTTTTTCCCTAAATTAACGCCGCTAGATTGGGATTTAGTGATTAATGTCAACCTAAAAGGGGTTAATCACACGATTAAGCCGTTTATTGAGGGAATGTATGAACGACAAGCGGGATCGATCGTTTGTATTAGTTCTATTTCCGGTGATCGCGGTAATGCCGGCCAAACTAACTACGCGGCCACAAAAGCGGCAGTTATCGGTTTAGTCAAATCCTTAGCGCGAGAAGCTGCCCGTTATAATATTCGCGCCAATGCGATTGCGCCGGGGTTTATTAACACGGAAATGACTTTAGCGATTCCCGAGAAAGTTCGCGATAAAATCACCGCAGAAATTCCCTGTCGTCGCTTCGGTGAACCCGCAGATATCGCCTGGGCAACTGCCTATTTACTCTCTCCTATTGCCAGCAGTTATGTCTCTGGAGAAGTCCTCAGAGTTAATGGGGCCCATCACACTTAATCAGTTATCAGTTATCAGTTATCAGTTATCAGTTATCAGTTATCAGTTATCAGTTATCAGTTATCAGTTATCAGTTATCAGTTATCAGTTATCAGTTATCAGTGGGTAAGTTATCAGTTATCTAATTCAAAGATGGAAAATGTGTTTGTTATTGTCGCTGCTAAGTTGCTTGATTCAGTGGGTGAGTTTCGTTTTCTGACGATAGGACAGTCAAAATTACAAAAGCTGTTAGTCAAATCCCATACAGAAAGAGAAAATGAAATTCGCTTAATTAGCGCCCGTTTAGCTAGTAAACAGGAGAGAAAAAATTATGAATCAGGAGTCTGAAGAAACGGTTAATGACGAGATGCGGACTGAATATGACTTTTCCAGTGGTATTCGTGGCAAATATTATGAAGCTTATCGACAGGCTAGTAATGTGATCATTCTCGATCCCGATGTGGCGGAAATTTTTCAAGATTCAGCCTCAGTCAATGAAGCGTTAAGATTACTAGCAAAAATTGCCAAGTCTGGAAAAATATGACTTATCAGTTATCAGTTATCAGGTGTAGGATGGGTTATTAAACTACCGAAATCAGCGTTAAAGGAAAAGGGCAAAAATAATGGATAAACCGACACAAGCTTGGAGTGAGATGGCCGCCGATTACGTCAATCTTTGGACAGAAACCGGGACAAAAATGTGGTCAAGTTGGTTTGATATGATGGGGGCAATACCCCCTGCCATGGGCAATATTAAACCAGAATTGCAAGAGGCAACCCAGCGCTATTTTGATAATCGGGATTTATTGATCAAATTCCTAAAATTATCGGTGGAAGCTTGGGAAAGTATCTTCCCGAAAATGCAAACAGGAGAAGACTGGCAAACAATTTTAAATAATTATACCCAACAGATGCGCGGTCAACTGAATAGTTTTACTGCCACCACTTCCAAAAGTAGTCAAGATGTCAGTCAACTATGGACAATTTACCTACAACAATTGCAAAGTCTCAATCATTTATGGTTCGATCCTTTCGTCCTGTCAAATGACACAATAACCAAAGCTTGGTTAGGTAATACTTCTTCTTTGATCGAACTGAATAATATCTACTGGCAGAAGTTTTATGATGAAACTTTTGGCCAATGGTTACAGATGCCTTTATTGGGATTGCCGCGAGAATTTAACCGCAAATTACTCGATAGTTTTGAAACTTGGCGGGTTCTTTATCAAGCTAGTATTAACTATCAAATTGTGCTGGCTGATATTCAAGTTAAATCCTTTGAAGCTTTAACTAAAAAATTAGTTTTCCTAGCACAAAAAGGTCAACCTGTCAAGAATTGGCGAGAATTTCAAGATGTGTGGAGTGTAGTCGCCGATGATATTTTTGAAAAGGCTTTTTGTCAACCAGAAAACCTAAAAGTACGGGGAAAATTTATTAATTCCCTCAATGATTATCGCCTCAAACAGCAGGATTTAATGGAAATTTACCTGCGATCAATGAATCTGCCTACCCGCAGCGAAGTCGATGAAATTCATCGGACTATCTATGAATTACGCAAAGAGGTAAAAAGTCTCAAAAAAACTTTAGGAGAAAAAAAGCAGTAGAAAGTAACAATTAGTTAATTGTACTTGACAATCAGGTAAGCTATCAGTTATCAGTTATCGGATTGCAGTTTTAAGTATATAGTGTTAGGTGAAAACTTCGGAACTTTCTTTTCACTGATTACTGTTTACTGTTCACTGCTCACTGAAAAATCCCCACTTCTCTAGGAGAATTAAATTATGTGGCCATTTTTGACGCAAGTGAAACTGGAAGACTTTACCCAAGATTATCTAGAATTAACTCAGAAAAATCTCAAAGGTTTAGACAATCTCAAACGAGTTAAAGAAGAAGATATTCAGTGTGGAGTCTCGGAAAAAGAAGCAGTTTATCGGGAAGATAAAATCATTCTCTATCACTTTAAACCCGTGGTCGAAAAACCCTTCGAGATTCCCTTGCTGATGGTTTATGCTTTGGTCAATCGTCCCTACATGGTAGATTTACAGGAGGGGCGTTCTTTAGTGGCAAATCTGCTGAAATTAGGCTTAGATATCTACTTAATTGATTGGGGATATCCCACGAGAAGCGATCGCTGGTTAACCCTTGATGATTATATCAATGATTATGTCGATAATTGCGTCGATTTTATTCGTCAAAGTCACCATCTCGACAAGATTAATCTGTTAGGAATCTGTCAGGGAGGAACCTTTAGTTTATGCTATAGTTCCCTCTATCCCGATAAGATAAAAAATCTGGTGACAATGGTGACACCGGTGGACTTTTATCAAACCGAGACCCTCTTAAATATGCGCGGGGGATGTTCCTTAGGCTCCGAAGCATTAGACATCGATTTAATGGTAGATGCTATGGGCAATATTCCGGGAGATTTTCTCAACTTAGAGTTTCTAGAATTGAAACCTTTGCAGTTAGGTTATCAGAAATACCTTGATTTTCCTGACATCATGGAAGACGAATCAAAATTAGTTAATTTTCTGCGTATGGAAAAATGGATTTTTGATAGTCCCGACCAAGCGGGAGAATCCTATCGACAGTTTCTCAAGGATTTCTATCAGCAAAATAAACTGATTAAAGGGGAAGTGATGTTAGGAGATAAACGGGTAGATTTACACAATCTGACCATGCCAATTCTCAATCTTTATGCAGATAAAGATCACCTTGTACCCCCCGCTTCTTCCCTCGCTTTAGGGAATTATATCGGTACTTCTGACTATACCGCTTGTGCTTTTCCGGTCGGACATATCGGAATGTATGTCAGTGGCAAAGTGCAACGGGATTTACCCCCCGCTATTAGCGATTGGTTAAAAGCAAGAGGTTAACAATCCTAGAAAATATCCCCTTTTCCCAGTTTGGGAGAGGGGTTTATAGTAGTTATGTGGCCAATCCACCCTAGGAGAGGAACCTAAAGCTTATCTGTTGGCGTTCTGAGTTAAATTAGCGTGAAATTGTCGGTAAGTAATGTGCTTTCAGAGTTACGCTGATCGATCGCGCACCAGAGATTACTAAGTTTAAGGTTCGGCAATCTGGCATAATCCGAGCTATCTGACCTACTTGACCATTTGACCTGTGATCGCGATGAAACCCGATTCCCACAACAAAACGATATTTAGGAGCATCTGGGGATGGAAAGGAAAATCTGGTCGCCTACCACAGACCGCTCCTTCTGTTCCCCCATTATCATCTACAAAACTGATTCAGCTTGCTCAAGCCAACATAGAAGCAGTATTAAAAATGCTTAATACCTCTTCCGAGGGATTAAGCGAACTCCAGTCCAATCTCCGACTAAGCAAAATTGGGTTGAACGAGATCGCCCATGAGAAACCACCGCAGTGGTATGTTCAGTTGTTGAAGACGTTTCAAAATCCGCTGGCGATTTTATTAATTATTCTGGCAGTTATTGCTTTATTAACTGAAGATGTCAGAGCCGCCGTAATTATTTTTAGCATGGTGATTTTCAGTGTTATTCTCCGCTTTTCTCAAGAATTTCGCTCTAGCCAAGCAGCCGAAAAACTACGAGAAATGGTGCATACCACTGCCACTGTGAGCCGAAAAGATCCCCGGAAAGATATTTCTCCCAGCTTGGCACAGGATATGGGTTTGACCCTCAATCTTGATGTTCCAGACCGACAAGAAATCCCCATTAAATTTTTGGTGCCGGGTGATGTGGTTTTCTTGGCGGCTGGAGATATGATCCCGGCGGATGTGCGCTTAATTACGGCTAACGATTTGTTTGTCAGCCAAGGTACTTTGACTGGAGAGTCTTTGCCTGTCGAGAAACAACCCACGTTGCCCAAAGATCAGTTACAGAGCCAAAATCCGTTGGAATTGGCAAATCTTTGTTTCTTAGGCACAAACGTGATCAGCGGTACGGGAAAAGCCATTGTAATTGAAACTGGCAGCAATACCTATCTGGGTTCTCTGGCGAAAACCCTGGTCGGTCACAAAACCATGACCAGTTTCGATAAGGGCGTGAATGATGTCAGTTTGCTGTTATTGCGTTTCATGCTGGTGATGGCTCCGGTTGTTTTTCTGATCAATGGTTTGATCAAAAAGAACTGGGGAGAGGCTTTCTTTTTTGCCCTCTCGGTGGCGGTGGGGTTAACCCCAGAGATGTTGCCGATGATTGTGACCGCAAACTTGGCACGGGGGGCGATCGCCATGTCTGAGAAAAAGGTAATCGTCAAGAATATCGATGCTATTCAAAGCTTTGGGGCGATGGACATTCTCTGTACCGATAAAACGGGTACTCTCACCCAGGACAAAATTGTCTTGGAAATGCATTTAGACATTAATGGGGAAGAAAATGAAGAGGTTCTAGAATTTGCCTTTCTCAATAGCTTCTACCAGACGGGTTTGAAAAATTTGCTGGATGTGGCAGTCCTGGAACATGTTGAACTCCACGAAGCCTTAAAAATTGAGCATAAGTTTCTCAAGATTGATGAAATCCCTTTCGATTTTGTTCGCCGTCGCATGTCTGTGGTGGTTGAAGAAGAAAATCACCACCATGAGCTAATTTGCAAAGGAGCGGTTGAAGAGATTCTCCAGATCTGTACGCAAGTCAAAGCCAACGATCAGATTTTTGCCGTTGATGCTGCAATTCACACACAAGTCAATCATTTAACTCGGGAACTCAACGAAGATGGGCTAAGGGTGATCGCAGTAGCGTATAAAGAATTACCCTTAGACCAACGCAGTTACTCCGTTGCCGATGAACAGGATTTAATTTTGATCGGTTTGATTGCATTCCTCGATCCGCCTAAAGACTCGGCAGCCCAGGCGATCGCTGCTCTCAATAACAGCGGTGTACAGGTAAAAGTATTGACTGGCGATAACCCGACTGTCACCCTTAAAACCTGTAAGGATGTGGGTTTGTACGTTCATCACACTCTTTTGGGCAGCCAGATTGAGTCACTATCAGATGAAGAACTGACCAATCTTGCCGAAACTACGACAATTTTTGCCAAACTATCGCCTCTGCAAAAATCGAGGATTATTCAGGTGCTGCGTCGTAAACGTCATATTGTCGGGTTTATGGGCGATGGTATCAACGATGCCGCCGCACTGCGAGAAGCGGATGTCGGTATTTCCGTAGATACAGCCGTGGATATTGCCAAAGAATCTGCTGACATCATTCTGTTAGAAAAAAGTCTGATGGTGTTGGAAGAAGGAATTCTCGAAGGTCGTAAAACCTTTGGCAATATTGTTAAGTACATCAAAATGGGTACGAGTTCTAACTTTGGCAATATGTTTAGCGTTCTGGGTGCTAGCGCCTTGCTGCCGTTTCTGCCCATGCAACCTGTGCAAATCCTAGTCAATAATTTACTTTATGATTTCTCCCAAACCGGAATTCCGTTTGACCATGTAGACAAGGAATATTTGACAAAACCTCGGAAATGGCAGGTGGGTGATATTCAGAAATTTATGCTCTACATTGGCCCGATGAGTTCAATTTTTGACTATGTCACTTATGCCTTGATGTGGTTTGTTTTTCAAGCCAATACAGTCGAACAGCAAGCCTTGTTTCAAACAGGTTGGTTTGTCGAAAGTTTGATGACTCAGACATTGATTGTTTACATCATTCGGACTCCCAAAATTCCCTTCTTGCAAAGTCGTCCGTCTTTACCCATGCTACTGGTGACTCTCACCGTCATGGCAGTGGCTATCTATCTGCCATTCTCGCCGATCGCTTCTGGGTTAGGATTCGTTCCCCTACCTGCTAAATATTTCTTCTGGTTAGCATTGATTTTATCCAGTTATTGTGTGCTTACCCAACTGGTGAAGACTTGGTTTGTCAAAAAGTATGGGTATAACTAGCAGCTCTGGGATTGCGATCTCGTCAGAAAGTTTACTAGGAAATACATATATACTCATAAACTTTTGTAACAGGGGATGTTAAGCACTGTTGCAAGATCGGGCAGAATCGGAGCATCTCGTTCCTTTCGGCTAAACCCCTGTGGTACACTGCAAAGCGTACTCGCTCGTAAGTATGTAGGAGAAAACCTGAGTGTTAAGAGTCGCTGTTGTGGGTTCAGGGCCGGCCGGTTCTTCGGCGGCAGAAACATTAGCTAAAGCAGGCATTGAAACCTATTTATTTGAACGCAAATTAGATAATGCTAAACCCTGTGGTGGAGCGATTCCTCTCTGTATGGTGAGCGAATTTGACCTACCTCCTGAAATTATCGATCGCCGGGTGAGAAAAATGAAAATGATCTCCCCCTCTAACGTCGAAGTCGATATTAATCTCGATAATCAAGACGAATATATCGGAATGTGTCGTCGGGAAGTCCTCGACGGTTTTATGAGAGAACGCGCCCATAAATTAGGAGCGCATTTAATCAACGGAACCGTTTACGGTCTCGACATTCCCACCAATAGCACCGATCCCTATACCCTACACTACGCCGATCACTCCCACGGCAATTCCCAAGGGGAAATGAAATCTCTGAAGGTGGATGTGGTTATCGGTGCGGACGGTGCTAATTCCCGCATTGCTAAAGCTATTGATGCTGGGGATTACAACTATGCGATCGCTTTCCAAGAACGCATCCGTCTCCCCCAAGATAAAATGGCCTACTACGAAGACCTGGCCGAAATGTATGTAGGAAAAGACGTATCCCCCGACTTCTACGCTTGGGTATTCCCCAAATACGATCACGTCGCTGTCGGTACTGGCACAATGAAGGTCAATAAAGCCATGATTAAAGACCTACAAGCCGGTATTCGCGCTCGCGCGGCCCGTCGTCTGGAAGGTGGCGAAATCATCCGCGTGGAAGCTCACCCCATCCCCGAACATCCCCGTCCTCGTCGTGTAGTCGGTCGCGTGGCCCTCGTTGGTGATGCCGCCGGAACAGTTACTAAGTCTTCGGGAGAAGGCATCTATTTCGCCGCTAAATCGGCGCGGATGTGTGCCGAAACCATTGTCGAAGTCACTAACGGCGGCCAACGTATTCCCACAGAGGACGAGTTAAAACTCTACCTGAAGCGTTGGGATAAGAAATACGGTATGACCTATCTGGTGTTAGATATCCTGCAACGGGTTTTCTACCGTACCGATGCCACCCGGGAAGCTTTTGTGGAAATGTGTTCCGATAAGGACGTACAGAAGATGACTTTTGACAGTTATCTCTATAAAACCGTTGTTCCCGCTAATCCTCTCGTACAGATGAAGATTACTGCTAAAACCATCGGTTCTCTCCTGCGCGGTAACGCTTTAGCTCCTTAAAATCAATTGATAACCAGAAAACCCAATCTCCCTATCGCGGTGGTTGGGTTTTCTTTTGGGTTGTTTCATCTCCTATCTTCTCTAATTCAAACAAAAATATCGCTTCACCAGCAATCTCTAAGTACCACCTCACCTCAAATCTAGAGAAATAACGCTCTTTTAATACCATAATTCCGAGATCAGGTCATAGTAACCAGCTTGTTCAGGTGGGTAAATACCCGCTTCGATTTTCTTGATAATAGTCGGCCAAGCTTGCCTAAACGCAGGAGAGCGCTCGTTGGGGTGCAGAGTCCAACCCTTGGCATTGGTGAGAGTGGCGCGATAGTAGTTTGTTTGTTCTAGGGAGCGAGAAACCATAATTTCCCAAGAGTCGAGTTTTCCTTTGCCGGTCAAAATATTGCCCCAAGCTTTTAAACCATCGGGTAAATGATCGAGAAAGGTATTTTTATAGGAGCGCCAGAGGGGGGTGATCGGTAAAAGGCGATCGTAGCGACGACAATTAAGTAGATAGGCACGACTACCAAAAAATTTAAATTGATAGAATCCGTCGGGATTTTTCCTGCAAGGATGCTGAGAATAAATCGTACCATCGGGCCGGGGTGGACCGGACAAAGGACGCACAAACATCATTTCTGGATGGGTTTCCATTAACTCGATCCCTTCGCGGACCCAACTGTAATCCGGTTCTTGGTAGAGCATCATGTCACTGTCATAATGAACCATATAATCACTGCGACATTGCTCGATTTTGAAGATCGAGCCGAAAATCGGATAACCTTTGTAGTTATGGGTGGAACGGAGGGGACTGCCGAAATGCTTTTGATAGATACGCTGACGATAGCCCGGATCGTAGTTAAAATCCACTAGGCGATCGATTATGCCATCTTTAACTAATTTTTCACCACAGGCTCTTAATTCCTCCATTGTACCCAGTCCGGGGCGATTAACCTTTTCCCCGCTTAAAGGGGCCGTGTCAATAGCGAGTACCTTTTCCTCGAAGGGAAACTGACTCATTTTGACTAGATGGGGAATAGTGTTCATCATAAACCAGACATCGGTTCGCGCCGTAAAAAACCAGAGCGAACAACTTGGCAATCCCATTTTGTATAAACCTCACTTTTGTTTGGGTCTTAAATGGGATACATTATAGGGGAATCTTAGCGACAAGTTGACACAATTCCTTATTAACCTATGACTATAGCCCTCGATCGCTTACCCCAATCTTGGCAGGGTTTAACCCATCGTTTAACTTATAAGTATTTTCAGGTACGCATTGATACACCCAAAGACCCCTATAAAATTCTCTTTCGTCCCCAACCCTATCAGGTTTTATTTATTCTTAGCCATATGCGATCGGGTTCGTCTTTATTGACCCATATCCTCAATTCTAATCCTGAAATTATCGGTTTTGGCGAAACTCATCTGGTTTATGAGAGTGAACAGGATTTTAAAACTTTAATGTTTCAACTCTACTGGCGTTTGAAAGATTTAAACATGAATCATAAATATATTTTAGATAAAGTTCTTCACGATCAGAAGTTTTTAGATCATAGTTTTTTGCAATCTGATCCAGTTAAGACCATATTTTTACTACGAGAACCGAAGCGCACTTTAGCTAGTATTCTAGATATTAAACCCCATCAAAACGAGCAGCACGCTCTAGGCTATTATACTGGTCGTTTAGCCACCTTAGAAAGTTATGCTCAATTAATTAACAGCAAAGAAAAGAGTTTATTTATCACCCACGATCAGGTATTAAACCAAAGTCAATTGGTCTTTAATGGTTTACAGAGTCATCTCGATACTAAAACGGGATTTTCTGAAGAATATCGAGTTTTAAAAACCACTGGCAGCCGCGGTATAGGAGATTCTTCCGAGAATATCAAAGCGGGTAAAATTATTAAACAAGCCAGAAAATTAGATATAGAAATTTCCGACGCTGTTTTAACCCAAGCCCAAAAAGCCTACGATCAATGCTACGAAACCCTCAGCCATTATTGTCATTGTATCTAAGCTGAATTGGGTATTAGTAATAGCCTTGATTCTCTCCTCCGAGTCCAAAGAAAATCCCCCTAACTCAACTCTAAGTTGAGCATTTAAAAGGTCTGATTAGCCTTCAATATTAGCAATTGTAAAGCCCATCTGACACTCGTAGAGATTGGGCTGTTGGCTTCCTCCTTTGCCCAAGGAGTGACCACAGCCTAGTTTACCCTCTTGCCACCGGGGTTGCCCCTGCTGGTTGGCTAAAAGACAGCCCTGACAGACAGAACCCGTATCGACAATGTGTTCGTCGGTTAAAATCACTAACATGACGTTCACCCCCATTGATCTCTGATTTGTCTCTATTGTAAGAGGTTTTTTCTGAGATGTAGTGGCGCGCTATACATTCCTCTACTTTTTGGCTTTTTTTCGCCTGGAATCTTCTTATGGAGAAGATTAGACCTTGAAAATGTATAGTCATTTCAGATAAGTCTGATACGATCTAGACCGGTGAAACCCCTAGTAACTCCGGCATTGATCTTCTCAATCTTAATGATTATTTTCCTAAACCGAGTTTTCTGGTTACTTTTTGCCAAAAGGTAGGGGTCGGTGGTTGATAGGGTTTGGGACTATCGGTAAAGATAGGGCGTTGATTAGGTTGGTAGAGATAACGATAGTGTAAGAAAATATCTCGATAGGGAAAATCGAGATTTTCACCGCTACAAATTCGAGTGAACAGAGAGGAAGATAAACCAATGTAGTGAAGGTATGTCAAGCGTTTGTCGTGGTCGTAAAGAATATTATCTAAAGCCTGAAAATGGGGAGAGGTGACACAGCAGCCGGTGCGTTCTTCTTTAGGCAATTGAAGAGCTAGATTATATATAGAAAAATTTGAGCGCATCATCATATAATTGACAATAGTTTGATCGGGAGCCATCGGATAGAGAATTTCCGCTTCCCCTGCTCGCAATTGTTCTATGAGCCAATCTCGCTGATTTTCATCGAACAAACCAGTTTTAGAAGCGTAGAAACCTGCACAAAAAATCTCCTTTTCGATACGATCACGGGAAAAAACCTCGAATAATTTTGGTTGAGAAACTTCGTAGACATGAGTGGGATCTTTGTGCTGAAAGTCATAAACAACACAATCGTGCCTATCTAGGATAGCGAAGATTTTATCAATGGCATCGAGTAGCAATGTGTCCCCATCCATGTAGATAAAACGCTCGAAGGGACTATCAAAAGCAATAAAACGGTGGTGCATTCCCATACGATAATATCGGTCAGTGCAACCCGATTTCAACCAACGTTCGCGGGCTTGCGGGTGGCTATCCCAAATCGACTTGGCGAAATTTTCCCAACGTTCGACAATTTCCTGATTATCAAATAACTCTACATTAGGACGTTGAGCAATTTCCGCCTTGATACGTTCGGTGTTGTCATCGTAGGGATAGACACAAACAGGAAGATCTTTTCCCCCATTTACCTCGATGCTGTTGAGTAGGGCGACTAATTGATCGTAAACGCGATCGTTGGCTAAGGTACAGATACCGTCCATAAGTAATGCCAAGGAAAAAATCAAAACATATTATCTTTGCCGTTAGTTTAGCTTATTTTTGTCGATAAATTTCGGTAATTTGAGATTATGGCCATGACTTTAACTGCTGAAATGCCTAAGATTGATAGAGGTAAGTCCCTCAAGATAGTCTCAATTTTCTCACAACAGAAAGACTACTCGATCGGCTATACCCAAAACCGATCGATTTAGCGTTTGCGTTTGAGTAATTTAGAAATGCGTCGATTGTACCGCAACCAACGCCAGATTTTAATGACTAATTCCTCCACCCATAAAATAATCGCATCTAATCCCTCTAAAATCCGTTCTAAGGGGTGTTTAACGTAGCCGACGGGGGTTGATTCGGTTTCTAACCATTCTTCGTTAATTGGTTGAATTATCTCCCTAGCGTAGCGGGGATCTAATTGGGTTGCGGGGGGGGATTCTCCCGGAGTAATTTCGGCAGCGGCTGGGGGGATTTTTGGTAAAGATTTATTTTGTTTTTCTTGACTAAAAGCTTTTTTTGTGCTATGGGACTGGGGAAGGGGATAAGCGGGGTTAAGGCGCGGTTTTTCGGAGTCTTGGGGAGAAATAGCCAAGATATCGGCGGATTCTAGCCAAGGTTGCTCGCTGACGGCGGAAAATGTCAGGGATTGGCGAGAGGAAAAGAAGTGATCGATCGCCGCTTGGATGAGTTTGCCGATCGTGAAGGGATCCGCTTGGGTTTGTTTTTCTAGCCAATCCTGGAGACGTTGCTTGAAGCTGATCAGCAGAGAATTAGGAAAACTTAAGGGATATTTTGCCGATAAAGCGGGTGAATCAGCACTATATTCTAAATTATTCTTCTCTTTTGCCCAGAAATGCTCGATCGCCGCATAAATTAACCAATAAAGGCCCCAGAGATAGGAGGAATTTTTTTCGAGAGTCGGGGACTCGTTAACGAGATCGGAAGGGGGGTTAGGGGTGTGGCTAAAACTGCTGGGGATTGCGGGGGAGATAGCGAGAAATTTAGCCTCGAAAATTGCTAATTTTTCGTCAATAACTTCTAAAATCGCTTGAGAATTTAAATTAGGCAGTGGTAAGGAGGGTGGTGTCGGGGTTTTGACGAGATGGGTTTCCTGGAATAGATTTATGGCGATCGCTATTTGCCCCTGTTGTTCCCAGCGTAGTAGGTTCCAAAACCAACGGATCGGAGGTAAGACAGGATTTTTGTCGGTAAAATTCGGTAATAAAGGCGGATATTGCCGATTTAATCGCTTAATTCTCCGTTTTGCCAGGGCGTAGTTAGCCAGTGCCGTCCTAATTTGTTTTTCTATTTGTCTTTGGGTTTGATTATCGGTGATTTTAACAGTCTGGTGATCGTTAGTGACGAAAACTAAAGCTTGATCCTCTAGATCGGCTGCTATGCCAATAAATGGCGTTTCTTGGTCAGATAAGCTTTGTAGAAATTCTTTGATCGCATCCGTCCCATCTTTTCCGGGGGGTGATAATTGTTTCTGGAGACTGTTCCCCAATTGATTCGCCGTCATCCGCAGCGATTGTACCAGCAAATAGACGGGATAGAGGGCTATTTGCAGGGCAATAGCGATCGCATTTTGACCGCGACGGGAGACGCGGCCGAGGTTATCTTTCAGACGGATCAAACGACGGTTGATCAGGTTGAACAGTCGGCTTTTATAGGGATCGGCAGCCATGGATTTTGGGCGATAACATCTTCAATTAGACTATCCTATTGTGCAAGGGCGGGATTAAAAAATTTTTTGCCAAAACCCTTGACTCCCAGAAAGATTATTGTTATATTTAAAAAGGTCTGAAATCCACGCCCCCATCGTCTAGTGGCCTAGGACACCTCCCTTTCACGGAGGCGACAGGGATTCGAATTCCCTTGGGGGTATGATAAAGAAGGTCAGAGGTGTTAAGCTTCTGACCTTTCAGTTTTTTTCTCCCGTTGATGGCTTTTCGGTAAGGTGACGGTGAAGATTGTTCCTCGATCGATCTGACTTTCGACGCTAATTTGTCCATGATGACTGAGGGTAATCGCTAAAGCGATCGCTAATCCTAATCCTGTTCCCCCGGAAGTGGCAGAATTTTGTCGTGCGGGATCGAGACGATAAAAGCGATCGAAAATATGGGACAAAGCAGCCTCGGGAATGCCGATTCCGTTATCTTTGACGCGTACCAGTAACACCGATTGTCGATCGCGTTTACTTTTTTCCAATTCCACTGCCAGATTTTTAGGCTCAGATTCGGGCAAAAAAGCGTGTTTTAGGGCATTAGAGATTAAATTTGTGAATAAACGTGCTAATTGATCCCAATCTCCCCGCATAGTAAACATTTCATCGCTGTAGGAAAAATCCTCTTGGTCCGGTTCCACAATCGACAAAGAGAGGGAAATTCCCTGCTTATCGGCGATTAAACGCTGTTCTTCCACCACTTCCATCAATAAAGCATCCAAAGGTACAGCTTGCTCAATCGGTTGGACGATGCCACTATCAGAACGGGCTAAAAAAAGCAGATCATTGACTAAATTGCCCAATCTTTCCGTTAAACGATCGATCACTTGCAAGCGTTGATGGCCAGTTTGGGGATAAGCGATCGCCATTTGCACGTTAGTTTGAATAGTGGCGATCGGATTGCGTAATTCATGGGAAGCATCGGCGGTAAATTGTTTTAAACTCTGATAGGACTCTTTTACTGGTTGAATGGCTAAACCGGACAAAAACCAACCAATCCAGGCGACACTGGCAATCATCAGGCAAATTCCGGCGATTAAATCCCATAATAGCTGTCTAATCGGTTTTGTCACCTCAAACCAAGGATGACTTACCCGCAGATATCCCAAAACATAATGACCGATTTCCACCCTTTCGGTTACTTGTCGCAGCAGACGATCATCGGATAAGCGAATAGTTTCCCCCTGACGGTGGGGATGGAGGGGAATATCTAAGGATTCAGCCAGAGTTGACCAAAGTAGATTACCTTGGGGATCAAACCATTCCAAATCTATATGATCGTCCTCGACGGATTTACCCTGACTGGGAAAACTTGCGAGGGGATCGACGCGATAACGTCCTTGATCCGGGGGAATCGATTCGATCACGAGGGAACGATTTACCACCTCAATGATGTGTTTGAGGGTATCATCAATGCGATCCACTAGGGTATGGCGCACATAAAAATACATTCCCGTAGCGAGAAAAAGCAGTAGTATGGCAGTGACAACAGTGTACCATAAGGCTAAACGGCGGCGAGTGGCTTGGAACACCGATAATCTATGGATTGGCTAGAGATTTTTAGAGCAATGTATCCTATTTTACAGCTTATTTGATCGATTTAATAGTGGAGAATAAATTATTTTTAGCTATAGGGAAAAACTGACGGTTGCCAAGAATAGTGCGACTTGAAGGCTTATAGTCCATACAAATTGCCGCTAACAAAAGTATTTTTAGATACATTCTCCCCAATAATTGTTTGAGTAGATCTACAAAAGCAGTCAAAGTGAATTATATTTAATACTAAATCCGTTGAGTATAGGCTACATATCAGGACAGGCACTCATGCAAAAGGCAAGAGGCAAGAGGCAACAGGAGGAATAAATAATCAGTCTTTAATAACCAGATTTGGTATAACCCTATGGTAACAAGGCTGACAGGAACGGCTAAAAATATTTTTGAGCTTATTTGAATTAATAATAACGATAAATGATGAATTTAAATTACTGGTTAATGAAATCGGAACCCGATGTCTATAGTATCGAGGATTTAAAAAAAGATGGTCAAACTATTTGGGAGGGAGTGCGAAATTATCAAGCGCGCAATTTTCTCCGTCAGATGAAACGGGGAGATTTGGCCTTTTTTTATCATTCTAATACCACCCCGCCGGGGATTGTCGGCTTGATGCGCGTAGTGGAAACCGATATGATCGATCCGACACAATTCGATCCCGATAGTCCCTACTATGATTCTAAATCCTCTCCAGATTCCCCGCGCTGGTGGACGGTTAAAGTTGAATTCGATCGCCTTTTTCCCCAACTGCTGCCCCTAGGAATTTTAAAACAAAATTTTACCGCCGATGAATTATTATTAGTAAGGACAGGAAATCGTCTGTCAGTGATGCCTGTCAATCAAGCAATTGCGGTAAAAATTCTCGCTTTAGTCGCTCATCAAGGAGTATAAACTGTGAACCAGAAAGATGCTATTAATTTACTTTCCCTGATCGGGGGATTATTGGCCACTATTGTCATTTTAGCGGCCTTTAATGCCTATGTGATTATCACCCCCGGACAAGCGGGGGTTTTAAGTGTTTTAGGAAAGGCTAAGGACGGGGTTTTATTGGAGGGATTTCACTTTAAACCTCCCTTTGTTTCTAGTGTCGATATCTACGATGTTACGGTGCAAAAATTTGAAGTTCCGGCCCAAAGTTCCACTAAAGATTTACAAAATTTATCCGCTAGTTTTGCGATTAATTTTCGTCTTGATCCGACTCAAGTAGTGGCAATTAGAAGAACCCAAGGCACCCTACAAAATATTGTCGCTAAAATTATCGCCCCTCAAACCCAAGAATCCTTTAAAATTGCCGCCGCTAAAAGAACAGTAGAGGAGGCAATTACTCGACGCAGTGAGTTAAAAGAAGACTTTGATAATGCCCTATCGACTCGGTTAGAAAAGTATGGTATTCTAGTCTTAGATACCAGTGTGGTAGATTTGAATTTTTCTCCAGAATTTGCTCGGGCTGTCGAAGATAAACAAATCGCGGAACAACGCGCCCAAAGAGCCGTTTATATCACCCAAGAAGCGGAACAACAGGCCCAAGCAGAAGTTAATCGCGCTAAAGGGAAAGCTGAGGCACAAAGACTATTAGCAGAAACTTTAAAAGAACAGGGGGGAGGATTAGTTTTACAGAAAGAAGCGATCGAAGCTTGGCGCGAAGGTGGGGCGCAAATGCCCCGGGTTTTAGTCATGGATGGATCGGGAAAAAATAGCGTACCATTTTTATTTAATTATAGTGATTCTTTTCCAGAAAATACCCCCTAAATTCGGGTCTATCTCAAGGTCGCGAGAGGACTCCCGTTAGAGCCGCCCTTGCTTAACGGGAGATGAATCGCGACCAAAATGAAACTAACGCGGTAGCGTTTCCACTTTCGAGGGATTTCGCT
>VYKS01000330.1_pt1 | contig 19937 bp, 23 predicted proteins | sample 5114511 | NCBI WGS metagenome assembly VYKS01 (sample SAMN12291795, study PRJNA351875) | freshwater metagenome | isolation source: freshwater lake | place: USA: Michigan, Gull Lake | collected 2011-07-05 | reverse complement strand
TCGCCTGTTGGTGAAATATGGGCTGGTCGAGCCAGCCGGTCGAGGCGGTGTGTGGACCGATGCTGGCAAATCGCTTCTGGATTCGGCGTAGATCCAGCGGCAGCTTTCCACCCATAGTCGGACATTCCGGCACTGTGCCAAAAGCAGCCGCGTCCAACCTCAAGCCTACGCCACCTCACCCTTCCCAGTCTTACCCATCACCCACGCAAACAACCGCGGGATCGGCGCATTGCGCTCCATCCACGCGCTATACGCCCGGTATTCAGGGTCTTCGCCGAGATGCTTTTCCTCGGTCTTGGCGCGGACATAATAGATCAGGCTGACGAGCCCCAGCAGCAGGGTCGCCCGCGCCGCGTCGGCCAGACTCCCCGTCGTCACCAGCAGCGGGCAGGTCGCGATCCACCAGAACAGGTTCTTCGACAGATAGGCTGGATGCCGCGTCCACGCATAGGGACCATGGGTGATGATCCCGCGATGCGTGAGGTTCGAGAAGCGGAACCCGAACGCCATTGTCGCCCAGGCATAGATCGCGGTCAGCGCCACCAGCACCGCGCCGACGATCCACAACAGCACGTCATGCCCCGCCAGCCAGTGGGTCCAGTCCGACGTTCCCGGATGATAGTCGAGCGGCCCGCCATTCCCCATCAGGATGAACGGCGGATAGCAGATCAGCGCTACCGCCCACGCCCCCGCATAGGGGTTGGCGGTGCGGATATGGCTGTCGAGCGGGCGGAAGGTGAGGATATAGCCGACCGTCGCAAACGCCACGTCGAGCATGAACATGCCGGTGATCAGCCAGTTGGCGAGCGCGATCGGGTTGGTCAGGATGCCGCTTGCATCCGCGCGCACGAACGCGCCGAACCCCGGCGGCACGATGGCGAGCATGAAGGCGAGGAAGAACGCCTTCACCGCCCAGCTGCGCAGATGATTGTGGATCGCGGCCTCGTCCACTGGGTCCTTCGATCCGATCAGCCATGCGCCCAGCATGAACGCGCCGTCCTTTGGCTTTTCCAGATGCCGGTCGATCCACAGCACATAGGGGATCGACAGGATGAACAGCGCTGGCGCCGCCATCTGGAAACACCACATGGCAAAGGCGAAATTGCCCTCCCAGTAAAAGCGGCACACGGCATAGATGCCGGCGATCCCGCCCCAGGTCAGCCATAGCCCGGCGAGCTTGGTGATCGAAATGTCGAGCGTTTCCTTGAGCGGGCGCGGGTCGCCCCACTTGACCCCGGTCGTCGGATTGCGATGCACCTTGTCGACGAACACCGCCCACAACACCATCGGGATGCCGCCCGCGGCGAGGTTGACCAGCGCCGCGAACGGGCCGTCCAGGCCATAGGTCCGCGCAATGGTCAGCCAGATCGCCATCCCGACCAGACCGGCGAGGCCGCATCCGGTGCTGACGGCGGATTTGGGCCGCGGATCGGCCTTGACGCTGCGGGCAAGGGCGGGGTCGTGATACATGGCGCATCGTCTAGCGCGAAAATGGTAAGCAAGCCGTGAAGCCTGTTTGCGCCAAGGCTTTACCTGCCCGCCCCGGACTGATTAGGGTAACAAAGTAACCCGACCCCTCCCGAAAGGTTCGTTCATGCGTCGCGCCATCGCGCTTACCGCCCTCTTGCTCGCCACCTCTGCCGCCACCGCCCAGAACAGCACGCCCCAGCCGCTGCCGTTCGACAACCGCATCCCGGTCGCCAGGGACATTGCCTATCCCGGCACGATGACGGTCACCGTCGACGCGACCGACGTCCAGCAGGCGATCTATCGCGTGAAGCAGGTGATCCCGGTTGCCGACGCCGGTCCCATGGTGCTGATGATGCCCGCCTGGCTGCCCGGCAAGCACGCCGCGCGCGGCGAGATCGAGAAGCTGGCGGGGCTCAAGATCAGCGCCAATGGCAAGCCGGTTGCCTGGACCCGCGACACGGTCGACGTCTGGGCCTTTCACCTCGACGTGCCGGCGGGCGCGAAGCAGCTCGACATCGAATTCCAGTTCGTCGGTGCCACCGACCGCGATCAGGGCCGCGTGTCGATTGCGCCGACCATGCTCAACCTGCAGTTCGAACAGGTCAGCCTTTACCCGGCCGGCTATTTTACGCGCCGCATCCCGGTGTCGGCGACCGTGACCTATCCCAAGGGCTGGACCGCCGTGTCGGGCCTGCCCGCGACGAAGCAGGGTGACGCCTATGTCTACGATACCACCGACTATGAAACGCTGATCGACTCGCCGGTGTTCGCCGGGCGCAACTATCGCGAGTTCAAACTGTCCGATCGCGTCGACCTCAACGTCTTCGCCGATGAGCCGGAGGAGCTGGACGCCAAGCCCGAGCAGATCGAGGCGCACAAGAAGCTGGTCGAACAGTCGGTGAAGCTGTTCGGCGCGCAGCATTACGACCAATATGAATTCCTGCTCGCGATCAGCGACGAGATGGGCGGCATCGGCCTGGAGCATCACCGCAGCTCCGAGAACGGCGTCGGCCCCGGCTACTTCACCAAGTGGAGCGAGGGGCCGGGCTCGCGCAATCTGCTCCCCCACGAATTCGTCCATAGCTGGAACGGCAAGTTCCGCCGCGGCAACGACAGCTGGACCCCCGATTTCCGCACCCCGATGCGCGACTCCTTGTTGTGGGTGTATGAGGGGCAGACGCAATTCTGGGGCTATGTCCTCCAGGCGCGATCCGGCATCGTGTCGAAGGCGGACACGCTCGACATGCTCGCCAGCATCGCCGCCAGTCTCGACAACCGCCCGGCCCGCCAATGGCGTCCGCTGGTCGACACGACCAACGATCCGGTCATCTCCGCGCGCCGCCCCAAGGGCTGGGTGAGCTGGCAGCGGTCGGAGGATTATTACAATGAAGGCCTGCTGATCTGGCTTGAGGCCGACGCCAAGCTGCGCGAGCTGTCGCGCGGCAAGAAGTCGATGGACGATTTTGCGCGCGCCTTTTTCGGAATGCGCGACGGCGACTGGGGCGTGCTGACCTATGACCTCAATGAGGTCGTGGCGACGCTGAACACGATCCAGCCCTATGACTGGGCCGGGTTCCTCAAGGCGCGCGTTTATGATGTTGCGCCCAAGGCGCCGCTCGCCGGCTTCACCGAAAATGGCTACCGCCTGATCTACACCGACGAGCCGACCGCAGCGTTCAAGAATGCGGAAAAGCGTGCCAGCCGCGCCGACTTCAGCTATTCGCTGGGCCTTGCCGTGGGCAAGGGAGGGGCGATCGGCAGCGTCATTTGGGATTCGCCTGCGTTCAACGCTGGCCTCGACCTGGGCGATACGATCGTCGCCGTCGCGGGCCGGGAATATAGCGACGACCGGCTGAAGGCTGCGATCGTCGAGGCCAAGACTAGCAAGACCCCGATCAAGCTGATGATCAAGAGCGGCACGCGCTACCGCGAAACGACCATCGACTATACCGGCGGCCTGCGCTATCCGCGCCTCGAAAAAATCGGCACCGGAGAGGGTGGCCTGGATAGGTTGTTGCAGGCCCGCTGACGCGGGCAGGGCATCGGCCGACCAGATAACAAGGACTAAACATGCGTATCGACAAAATCCCTGTCGGCGACAACGCGCCGCACAGCCTCAACGTCATCATCGAAGTGCCGACCGGCGGTGAGCCGGTGAAGTATGAATTCGACAAGGAATCGGGCGCGCTGTTCGTCGACCGCATCCTGCACACGCCGATGCGCTACCCGGCGAACTATGGCTTCGTGCCGCACACGCTGTCGCCCGATGGCGATCCGCTCGACGCGCTGGTGATCTCGCGCTCGCCCTTCATCCCGGGCTGCGTCGTGCGCGCGCGACCGATCGGCGTGCTCAAGCTGGAAGACGAAGCCGGCGGCGACGAAAAGCTGATCTGCGTCCCCGTCGACACCACCTTCCCTTATTACTCGGACGTGGGTGAGCGGCAGGACCTGCCCTCGATCGTGCTTCAGCAGATCGAGCATTTCTTCAAACACTATAAGGACCTGGAGTCCGAAAAGTGGGTCCGCATCGGCCAGTGGGGCGATGCCGAGGAAGCCAAGCGGATCGTGGTCGAGGCGATCGAAGCGGCAAAGCAGGCCAAGGCTGCGGCCGAAGCGGCCTGACCCGTTTCCAGTATCTAAGTGGGCAAGGCCCCGGATGTTTGCGCATCCGGGGCCTTGTTCGTTCAGAATGCGCCGCCCGCCGGGCGAACGATGATTTCGCTCACATCGACCCCATCTGGCTGGGCGATGGCGTAGCGAATCGCGCGGGCGATCGCGTCGGGCGTCAGCGACTTCTGGCGCCACTGCTTCAACCCATCTGCGATTTCTGGAACGGTGATGTCGTCGCCCAGCTCGGTCGCGACCACGCCAGGCGAAATGACCGTGGCGCGGATATCGTCATGCTCCATCCGCAGCCCTTCGGTGATCGCCCACACGGCGTGTTTGGTCGCGCAATAAACGGCACAGGTCGGCGCGACCATGTGCGCCGCGACCGATGCGACATTGACGACATGCCCGCCGCCCTGCGCGGTGAAGCGCGGCAGCACCGATGCGATGCCGTTGAGCACGCCATGCACGTTGACATCAATCATCCGCTTCCACTCGTCGCGCTTCAGCGCGTCGAGGCGGGAGAGGGGCATCACGCCGGCATTGTTGACCAGCACGTCGACGCGACCAAAGCGCGCTTCTGCCGCTGCGACGAACGCTTCAAAGCTGTCGCCATCGGCGACGTCAAGCTGCTGCCATGCGACATTCGCGCTCAGCTCGTCGGCCAGCGCGGCGAGCCGGTCGGTACGGCGTGCGCCGATGAACAGGCGTGCTCCGGCGGCGGCAAGATCGCGCACGGTCGCCTCGCCGATGCCGCTCGATGCGCCGGTGACGAGGACGGTCTTGTCGATGGTTCCGGTGGTCATGGGTCGGTTCCTTTCCGCTTGAGTTGATGGCGGTGAAATGGCCTTGGAGCCGTCGAAAGCGGTAGAGCGATCGCCCGCAGAAATTGCATGATCCTCCAAATCAATCGTGCGCGGCTTGCGATATTGCGGTCCGCGCGCGACAAGCGTGCGCATGGAGCGCATTGCAGAACTCGCAGCGGCCATCGCGCGGCATGCACAGGAACCCGGGATGTTCGGGTGCGCAGTGCCGCGTCTTGCGCTGATCCGCGGGCATGAGCCGACCCAGCCGGTGCCGGCGGTCTATGAAGCATCGCTTTGCCTGATCGCCCAGGGATCGAAGCGGGTGTCGCTCGGTGAGCACAGCGTCGTCTATGACGCTGCGCATTATCTGGTGGTGTCGGTCGATCTGCCGCTGGTCGGCCATGTGCTTCAGGCCAGCCCGGACCAGCCCTATCTCTGCTGCAAGATCGACCTCGACATGGCCGCGCTCGCCGATCTGGTGATGGCTCAGGGCGGACCGGGCGCACCGGCGGGGCTTCCTGCGCTCGCGGTTTATCCCAGCGATCCGGGGCTGGTGGATGCCGCGTGCCGACTCGTCGCGCTGCTCGACACACCGGGCGATATCGCGATGCTCGCCCCGCTGATCGAGCGCGAAATCCTGTATCGCCTGCTCGCCGGCCCGCACGGGCCGATGCTGCGGCACATCGCGGCGGGGGACAGTCATTTGCGGCAGGTCAGCCGCGCGATCCAGACGATCCGCAGCAGCTTCGACAAGCAGTTGCGCATCCGCGACATCGCGGACGCAGCGGGGATGAGCGAATCCTCGCTCTACGCGCATTTCAAGGCGATGACCCGGATGACTCCGCTCGAGTATCAGAAGCAGCTGCGGCTGCAGGAAGCGCGCCGTCTGATGCTGGCGGAGGGGGCAAGCGCGGGCAGCGCCGGCTTTGCGGTCGGCTATGACAGTCCGTCGCAGTTCAGCCGCGAATATCGTCGGTTGTTCGGCGCGCCCCCGCGCCGTGATATCGCACAGATGCAGGGCACCTGACGCGCGTCAGCCGCGCTTCTTCTTCACCGGGGCGCGGCGACTGGCCTCCAGCGCCACTCCGGCCCAGCGCTGCATCGCCTCGGCATCGTCATAGACCTCGTCCGGCGCGCGGCGATAGTTCATCGAGACGGTTTCGCCATCCTTGCCGGTGAATGTGAAGGGCGGGCAGCCTGCTTCGTCCCAGACGGGCGCACTGACTTTGTCGTTCTTGAAGTAGATTGCTTCCTCATCGACCACCGCGAAGACCAGGCCGTCGCAATAGAGCACTGCCGCACCCATCATTGGGCGATGGGTGATCGTGCCGAGCGGCTCCAGCGCCTCTTTGGCCCATTCGATCAGCCCCGTGTCATAGGCCATTGGCAAGCGCCTCCAGCGCGTCGTCCTGCATCCGCCAGCGCTCCCACCCATCGACATGGGCTGCGCCAATGCTGCGGTAAAAGCCCTTGCCGAGCTCGTTCCAGTCGAGCACGTTCCACTCCAGCCGCGCGCCGCCGCGCTCGATGACCAGCGCGGCAAGTCGTGACAGCAATGCCCGGCCTAGCCCCGCGCCGCGCGCATCCGGTTCGACGAACAGATCCTCCAGCCAGATGCCGGGCTTGCCCTCGAAGGTCGAGAAGGTCTGGAAGTACAGCGCGAAGCCGCTCGCCACGCCATCGATCTCGCCGATCAGCACTTCCGCCGCCGGGCGCGGCCCGAACAGATGGCGGTGCAGCGTCGCATCGTCGAAGCGCACTTCATGGGCGAGCTTCTCATACACGGCGAGCTTGCGGATGAAGCTCGCGACCAGCGCGAAATCCTGCTCGCCCGCCTGACGGATCGTGATCAAATCTGTGCCTCCGTATCGGCGACCGGCGCATGGTCGCGCCGCCGCGCCGCGATGATGCAGCCGCCGACGATCAACGCCGCCCCGGCCACGGTGAACAGCGAAACGCCTTCGTCGAACACCACCCATCCCCAAAGGGTCGCCCACAGGAAGCCGGTATATTCAGTCGGCGCGAGATAGTTGGCCTCGGCACGGGCATAGGCCCAGCTCAGCAGGAACAGCGACATCGTCGCCAGCACCGCCGCCAGCACGATCGCCGGCACATGCTCGACCGCCGGCAGTTCCAGCAACCACGGCGCGGCGACCAGAAACACAATGAAGATGAACAGCGACTGGTAAAAGGCAACCTCAAGCGCCCCGGCGACGAGCGACTGTTGCCGCATCAGGATGATGTTCCAGGCATAGGCGACCGCGGACACGAGGATCGCGATCGCGCCCCAGAACGCCTCGCGCCCCAGTTGCGCCTGCGCCTGTCCGAACAGGATCAGCAAGACCCCGGCAAAGGCCAGCGCGGTGGCGATGATCGTGACGCGGGTGATCCGCTCGTTGAGCAGCCACGCGGCCAGGAACAGCGCGATGATCGGCGCAATGAACGCCAGCGCGATCGCCTGCGCCATCGGCACCCGGCCCAGCCCCCAGAAGAACAGGAACGTCATCACCGCCGACACCGCCGCACGCAGCAGATGCAGCCGCATCGCCGCACGGCTGGGCCGCGGTGGGCGCGACAGGGCATAGGGCACCCCGCTCGCCACGATCCCCGCCATCATCCGCCAGGTCAGCGCGTTATAGGCGCCCAGTGCGAGCACCAGCCCCTTCATCACCGCGTCCATCGACGAGAAAATGGCGATGCCAAGCGACGCGACGGCAAAGGCGAAGAGGGGGGAGACGGGGCGCGACATCGCTGCCGCCTAGCGCGCCGGGCGCGGGAAGGCGAGGGTCAGCGGATCATGCGGATGTCGACGCCCACATCAGCCTCTGCCATGCGATGGTCGGCCGTGAGGATGGCGGATTGCCGATCGCGAGCCCGCGCGAGGCAAGCGCGATCGCCCAGCGAGAGGCCCAAATTTCGGGTCAGCGGGCGGTATCCTTTCAGACCTGAACAATGCACAGGACCTATTGGTCGGTCACTACCTAAGCCCCATCGTCGCCCAGCCGCGTGATCCGCCCGACCTCCAGCTCGTCGATCCGCAGCTTGCGGATATGCGCGCGGCCGACCCACAGGCGGCCGATCGCAAGCGCACCCACCGCCAGTGCGCCGAGCGCAAAGGCGCCGACGGCAACCGCGCCGATTGCCGCGCTGCCGACCGCCGAACTGCCGGTTGCGCTGGTCCCGGTCGCGACCGCGTCGCGCTTCTCCACGCGGGCGAGGCTGGCGTGCGTGCGTTTCACGCCGCCGCCACCGCAGCCGCCTCACTCGCCGCTTCGATCTCCGCTGCCTTGGCCTCGACCAGCTTGACGATATGGTCGAGCATGTCGGCATCCTCGACCGTGTGGTCGGTGACCCCGGCCAGATAGACCATGTGCTTTCCATTGCCGCCACCGGTCAGGCCGATATCGGTCTCGCGCGCTTCGCCGGGGCCGTTGACGACGCAGCCGAGCACGCTGAGCGACAGCGGGGTGCGGATATGCTGGAGCCGTTCCTCCAGCGTCTGCACCGTGCGGATCACGTCAAACCCTTGGCGCGCGCAGCTGGGGCAGCTGACCACGCGGACGCCGCGGTTGCGGATGCCGAGTGCCTTCAGAATCTCGAACCCGACGCGCACTTCCTCTTCCGGCTCGGCGGAGAGCGAGACGCGGATCGTGTCGCCGATGCCGAACCACAGCAGCGACCCGATGCCGATCGCGCTCTTCACCGTCCCGCCGACGAACCCGCCGGCTTCGGTGATGCCGAGGTGCAGCGGGCAATCGACCGCTTCGGCGAGTTGCTGATAGGCGGCGGTGGCGAGGAACAGGTCGCTCGCCTTCACCGCGACCTTGAACTCGTGGAAGTCGCGGTCCTGCAACAGCTTGATATGGTCGAGCGCGCTTTCGACCAGCGCCTCGGGGCACGGTTCGCCGTACTTCTCCAGCAGGTCCTTCTCAAGCGAACCCGCGTTCACGCCGATGCGGATCGCGCAGCCATTGGCCTTGGCCGCGTTGACCACTTCGTTGACGCGATCGGCCGATCCGATGTTGCCCGGGTTGATGCGCAGGCACGCCGCGCCCGCATCGGCCGCTTCCAGCGCGCGCTTGTAGTGGAAGTGGATGTCGGCGACGATCGGCACGCGCGCGGCGCGCACGATCTGCTTGAGCGCGGCGGTGCTTTCGACATCGGGACAGGACACGCGGATGATGTCCGCGCCCGCATCCTCGCACCGGCGAATCTGGTTGAGCGTCGCGACCGGATCGGACGTTGGGGTATTGGTCATCGTCTGCACGGTGACCGGCGCATCGCCGCCGACGGGGACGTTGCCGACCATGATCTGACGGCTGTGGCGGCGCGTTATATCGCGCCAGGGACGCACGGACATGGAAGTTCCTCTAGGTTCGCCGCGCCTATAGCCTATCGCCGGGCAGCGAGAAAGGCGGCGACGCGCTCAACCGCATTCTGGCGCAGGTCCATCCAGAATAGCGGGATGTCGAGTGCCGCAAAGCTGCCATCCAGCCCGGCCAGTTCGACATAGACGCCGCCCGGATCGGACACGCGCAGCACGCCATCCCGGTCGCACCGCGCTCCGACCAGCCCCGCATCGGGTGCGCGCGGCGCTTCGGGAAACTCCGCGCCATTGCGCATCCACGCTCCGCGATGGGCGCTGCGGGGTGCGGCTTCGGGGCCGGTCGTCCATCTGATCGGATTGGAGCATAGGATCGGCGGGCGGTGACGCAGCCGCCGAGCCGTCTCCGCCCGGCTGACCCAGCTGACGATGCAGCCGGTGTCGGTCGCGCCGCTGCACGCCGCAATGCCGCGTCGCGCCGCCAGCCAGTCGCGCGTCACCGGAGTGCCAACCAGATAGGCCGCGACCATGCGGCCCGCGACCGGCTGGCCATCGATCACCCGCTCGATCAGCAGCTGCGCGATCCGCGCGCCCTCACCATGCCCGGCGAGGATGAAAGGTCGATCGCCGACGCGGGCGCGGAAGGCGGCAAAGGCGCGCGCGACGTCGGAATAAGCGAGCTCCCGCGCGGCGGGATCTTCTCCCGCCGGATTCGCCTGGCGATAGCGCGGCGCGTAGATCGCGCAGCAGCCGTTGAATGCGCTCGCATGGTTGCGGAGCGTCGTCTGCCCGACATCGCCGTTGAACCACACATCGGTCGTGTCGGCGTTCCATACCGCACGGCGCAGGGGGACGGCCGAATGGATGAAGAAGACATCGACGGGCGCCCGCAACTGCGGCGCTTCCGCCACACCCTGCGGCGTCATGTCGCCATCGTCGCGGATCCAGGGCAGCGATGCCCAGTTGGCGGGGCCGTCATAGTCGGGAGCGGGCGGCACGTTCGCCGCATCGAAGCGCCCGGCGGGCGGCGTATCGGCGGTGATCGCCCGCTGTGCGTTGGCGGGGGCAAGCGTCGCGGCGATCGCCAGCGCAATGCCGAATAGGGTCGTTCGCAGCATCGACGCTCCCGCTAACCAATTGGTGAGGCTCGACCGCCTATAGCGCGGCGGGTGAGTGAAGCGAACCATGGACTGACGCACACCGGGCGGCATTACGGCCTCGACTGGCTGCGCATTGCCGCGTTCGCGCTGCTGATCGTCTATCACATCGCGATGGTGTTCTCGCCTTGGCCGTGGGTGATTCATACCGATTACAAGTTTTCGTGGCTGATCGCACCGATGGCGCTGCTGACGCCGTGGCGTCTGCCCTTGCTGTTCGCCGTGTCGGGCTTCGCCTCATGGCATCTCTTCGCACGTTCGCGCGATGCGGGCGCGTTTTTCCGGGCGCGCAACCTGCGGCTGTTGGTCCCGCTCGCTTTCGGCATGGCGGTGCTGATCCCGATCGAAATGTGGGTGCGCGTGGTCGAGGCGGGCTATCCGCACGGCTATCTGCGCTTCTGGAGCATCGATTACTGGCGCATCGGCGACTTTTGGGGGCGCAGCTTCCCGAGCTGGGAGCATCTGTGGTTCGTGGTCTATCTCTGGGCCTATACCGCAGTGCTCGCGCTGATTTTGTGGCGCGGGCGGCATCACTATGACGCACTGGTGGCGCGGTTTGTGCCGTGGCTGGCGCAGGGGTGGCGGCTGGTGTGGGTCCCAGCGGTGCTGCTGGTGATCGCGCGGCTGGGCCTGCAGTTCGTGGTGGCTGATGAACAGGGGCTGCTGCGCGACTGGGCGGGCCATGCGCATTTCTTCCCGCTGTTCCTGTTCGGCTTCGTCCTTGCCGGTTCGCCGATCCTGTGGCCGACGCTGCGCCGCGTCTGGGGTGGCGCGCTGGCGCTGGCAGCGGTCAGCGGTGTCGCCGTGCTGCTGGTCGAAACCAACTACCCCGGCAATGCCGTGCCCCCGCATTGGGTGATGGCTGTCGCGCGCGCGGGGCAGGTGACGATGGGCTGGGCGATGACGCTGGTGCTGATCCAGTTCGCCGACCGCTTCTGGAACCGCGACCATCGCTGGCGCAAGACGGCGGCGGAGGCGGTGTTTCCCTTCTACCTCGTCCACCAGCCCGCAATCGTGCTGATCGCCTGGCACACCCTGCCGCTGCACATGTCGGCGGGGGTGCAGTTCCTCGTCCTGCTCGGCGGCACTGCGCTCGCCTGCACGCTTACCTATCTGATCGGGCGGGAGATCGGCTGGCTGCGTCCGCTGATCGGCCTGGGGCCGCGTACCTCTGTGGCACCCCGGCAAGGCTCGCCGCAAATCGCCTGAACTGGCCTTCGGTGCTGCTTTCGCGCGCACCGATCCGCCGCTATGGCGCGCGGGTGGAACGGCATTATGGCATGGACTGGCTGCGGATCGGGGCGTTCGGCCTGCTGATCTTCTACCATATCGGGATGGTCTTCGTGCCATGGGGCTATCACGTGAAGACCGCCGATCCGGCGGGCTGGGTGAGCGTGCCGATGCTGTTCACCAACCCGTGGCGCCTGACCCTGCTGTTCGTCGTATCCGGCTATGCCAGCCGCGCGCTGTGGCTCAAATCGCAGGGGGCAGGCCGGTTCGTGGTCGACCGCAGCTGGCGGCTGATCCTGCCCCTGCTGTTCGGCGTCGCCGTCATCGTCCCTCCGCAAAGCTGGGTCGAGCTGCGCACCCAATGGCCCTATGCTTACGACTATTGGACCTTCTGGACCCGGCATTACTGGTATTTCGGCGACTTCGGCCCGATCGTGCTGCCGACCTGGAACCATCTGTGGTTCGTCGGCTATCTCTATCTCTACACGCTCGGCCTGGTGCTGATCGCCAGCCTTCCCGGCGGCGCGACGGCGCAGCGCGTGTTTGACCGGCTGTTTTCGGGCACCCGAGTTCTGCTGCTGCCCACCGCCTGGCTGTTGATGACGCAGGTGGTGGTGTTTCAGCGCTGGAGCGACAGCCATGACGTCATCAACGACGGCGTCGCGCATCTCGCCTATTTCCCGCATTCCTGTTCGGCTTTGCGCTTGCCGGGTCGAAGCCGGTGATGGCGTGGATCGCGCGGCTGTGGAAGCCGGCACTGGCGATCGGCCTGGCCGGATATGCCGTCACCGCCGCGATCGACATTGCCTATACCGCCCGGACACCATGGCTGGCAGAGCGTTCGATGCTCGCCGCGCGCTATATCCAGGCGTGGATGATGATCGCGGCGCTGATCGGCATTGCGGAAGTCTATCTCAACCGCGACCACCGCTTACGACCGATGCTGACCGAGGCGGTGTTCCCCTTCTACCTGATCCACCAGACGGTGATCGTGGTCGCGATGTACTGGCTGCTCAAACTGTCGCTGCCCGCCGCAGTCGAGTTCATCGTTCTGGTGCCGGTGACGATGCTGGGCTGCTGGCTCTTCTACCGCTATGGCCGCGAAGTGCCGTGGCTGCGGCCGTTGATCGGCCTGCGCTACGCCCGCCGCGTTGCCGCGCCGCCTAAAATGACCCCGGAGGCCGTATGAACCGCCTGTCCCTGTTGATCGGAGCCCTGCTGATGTCCGCCCCCGCCACCGCGCAAACCCAACCCGACTGGACGCTCGTCATCCATGGCGGTGCCGGGGTGCTGGAGCGCGACAAGATGACGCCGGAGCGTGAAGCGGCGGCGCGCAAGGGGCTGGACGCGGCGCTGGAGGCGGGGTCGAAGGTGCTCGCCAGCGGCGGTAGCGCGCTCGACGCGGTCGAGGCGGCGGTGAAGGTGCTGGAGGATGACCCGCACTTCAACGCCGGGCGCGGCGCGGTCTTCACCTATGAAGGCACCAACGAACTCGACGCGGCGATCATGGACGGCGCCGATCGTCGCGCAGGCGCGGTCGCGGGGGTCACGCGCACCAAGAACCCGATCACCCTCGCGCGCAAGGTGATGGAGGACAGCCCGCACGTCATGCTCGCGGGCAAGGGCGCGGACGTGTTCAGCGCGGAGAAGGGGCTGCAGCAGGTCGGCCCCGACTGGTTCGCCACCGACGAGCGTCGCCAGCAGCTGGAGACGATGAAGGCGCAGAAGACCAGCTGGTTCGATGTCGACATGAAGTATGGCACGGTCGGCGCGGTGGCGCGGGACAAGGCGGGCAATGTCGCCGCCGCGACCTCGACCGGCGGCGTCACCGGCAAGCGCTGGGGCCGCGTCGGCGATTCGCCGCTGATCGGTGCCGGCACCTATGCCGACAACCGCGCCTGTGCCGTCTCGGCGACGGGGGCGGGCGAGTTCTTCATCCGCGAGGGCGTCGCCCACGAAATCTGCGCCCGCGTGCGCTTCAAGGGCGAAAGCCTGAAGACAGCAGCGGACACGGTCATGGCCGAAACCCGCGCGCTGGGCGGCACCGGCGGCGTCATCGTCACCGGCCCGACCGGCGAGATGGCGTGGAGCTTCAACACGCCGGGCATGTATCGCGGCAAGGTGTCGGCGGGCGGCGCCAAGACCGTCGCGATTTACGGCGACGAGGATTGAGCAGCGCGCGGAAGTTGACACTGGCTTTACACTATCGCGCCACGTCTGCCGCTCCTGAACCTGCCCCTCTGTGCGCGGGCCCGAACGAAACGCGCGCATTTGAGAACATGTACAGAACATAAATCAAAATTGCAAGCGATTTTGCGGCAGCACGTAGCTATTGGGGTTTCATGATTCGCTCTCTCTTTGCGCTGTTCGCGCTCGCCGCCAGCTTTGCCGCCACCCCCGCGCTTGCCTATTGGGAGTTCGGGCATCAGACCGTGGCGACGATCGCCTACAAGAACGTAAAACCCGAAACGCGCCGCGCGATCGATCGCCTGTTGCGGCAGCAGAACCTGCTCGAAACCCCGACCTGCCCGGCCAAGACGCTGGAAGAGGCGAGCGTGTGGGCCGACTGCATCAAGCCGCTGGGACAGCGGTTCAGCTATGCCTACAACTGGCACTATCAGAATGTGAACATCTGCAAGCCGTTCACGCTCAAGGGCAATTGCCCCGACGGCAATTGCGTTTCGGCGCAGATCGAACGCGGCGTGAAGCTGTTGCAGGACAAGGATGTGCCGGTCCGCGAAAAGGTGATGGCGCTCGCCTTCCTCACCCATTTCGTCGGCGATCTCCACCAGCCGCTGCACGCTGGCGACAAGGGCGATCTGGGCGGCAACCGCGCGCGGACCGATTACGGTATCTATGGCCCGGAGCGGCTGAACCTGCACAGCATCACGGATGGCTGGCTGGCCGAGCGCGCGATCACCTCGCCCCCGCCGGTGGTTCAGGTCTATTCGGCCGAGGAGCGCGCCAAGGAAAGCGCCGGCACGGTCGAGGACTGGAGCCGCGAAAACTGGCAGGCGTCGCACATGGCCTATGAGGCCGCGTTCGACGGCGATCCGTGCCGCGCCGACCTGCCCGCACGCGGCAAGCTCGACGCCGCCGATATCGAAAAGCTGGTCCCGATGATGCAGGCGCAGATCAAGCGCGGCGGCCTGCGCCTCGCCCGCCTGCTCGACGAAGCCTTCGCCCCCCCGCCGCCGGTTCAGCCGAAGCGGTAAAGAATAATCCTCCCCCGCCAGGGGGAGGTGTCGCCGAAGGCGACGGAGGGGGAGGGCGGCTGCGCCCTCTCGATCGAAGTGCTTCCTCCCCCTCCGTCACGCTACGCGTGCCACCTCCCCCTGGCGGGGGAGGATCAAGAGGCTCACCCCTTCGCGTAATTCTCCAGAAACCCGCAGCGCTGGCAGCGCAGCGTCGTGATCTCGATATAGGTCCTGGGCAGCTTCAACCCGAACCAGCCCTTGACCGCCGCGCCGCGATACCAGCGGCCCAGGCCCGGCATGTTGCTGCGCTCATGCGGCACGAACCCTTCGGCCATCGAACCCTGGCATTTGGGGCAGCTGTTCGAACGCATCGCGCAGTTCCTTCCTCAGAGCGCCGCAACGCCGATGACGAGCATCAGCAGCGATGCGGCGAGCAACCAGATCAGGTGACGACGCGGGGCGAACAGGGTGATCAACATCAGCTTTCTCCTTCGTCCTTCGGCGGCCGCCCGCGCTTGGCGCGCACCGGATCCGCCAGTTTCACGCCGCGCCGGGCCAGTGCCTCGCGCAGCAGGCATTCGACCTGCGCGTTGACGCTGCGCAGGTCAGTCGCCGCACTCCGCTCGATCGCCGCATAGAGCGCGGGGTCGAGGCGGAGCGGGAACGCTTTCTTGGGTGGGGCGGCCATGCGCCTTCCGCTCCGGTTACTGGTACAGCGACCCGGCGTTCACCACCGGCTGGGTATCGCGTTCGGAGCAGAGCACGACCATCAGGTTCGACACCATCGCCGCGCGACGCTCGTCGTCCAGCTCAACGACATTCTTCTCGCTGAGCTGCTCCAGCGCCATCTCGACCATGCCGACCGCGCCCTCGACCAAAGTCTTGCGTGCGGCGACCACCGCCTCGGCCTGTTGCCGGCGCAGCATCGCCTGGGCGATCTCCTGCGCATAGGCGAGGTGGGTGAGGCGGCACTCATCGATATGCACGCCCGCCGCCAGCACCCGCTCCTGCAGCTCGACGCGCAGTTCCTCGCTGACATGCTCGGCATTGCCGCGCAGCGTCATCTCCTCATGCGTGAAGTCGTCATAGGGGTAGCGCGACCCGATCGCGCGCACCGCGCTCTCGATCTGGATGTGGACGAACTCGCGATAGTCATCGACGTCGAACAGCGCCTGCGCGGTATCCGCGACGCGCCACACCACGTTCGACGCGATCTCGATCGGATTGCCGCGCAGGTCGTTCACCTTCAGCCGTTCCGAGGTGATGTTGTGAATGCGGACGGAGATCTTCTTCTTGATCATCCACGGCCAGGCCCAGCGCAGCCCGGTCGTCCGATCGGTACCCTTGTAATCGCCGAACAACAGGATCGCCGCCGCCTGATTGGGCTGCAGCAGGTAGAATCCCGGCGCGACGAAGGCGAGAACCAGCACGCCCAGCACCAGCCCGAACGGCGCCCACGCCGCCTCGCCGATCTGCGGCGCGGACGCGATGATGCCGATCAATGCGGCGAGTGCGACCAACAGCATGGCATAGCCGCTGGCGGTGCTGGCGGGCCGCTCGGCACTGGAGCGAAGCGCGCGCGAATCGAAGTCGGACATGTTTGCCTCCCTGAAAAAGATGATATCATATTTATATCGAATCAGGAGGCGTGCAAGCGGAATCGGACATGCCCCCGCCAGTCGCACCGACGGGGGCCGCCCGGTCACTTCGCGCCGGCCTCCCATGCCAGCCAGCAGATCGCGAGGAAGGGCAGGGCGACGGCCGCGGCCACGAACAGCTGGCGCGCGATACTCAGCCGGAACTGCTCGGGATGGTCCGCCTCGACCCGGCGGATCGCGGCGGCATGGGTCGGATCGCCCTTCAGCATCCCGCGGTCGATCGCGGGGCCGGATTTGATGAAGGCGATCAACTCCCCGCGCTCGCTCGGCTCGAGCGCGGGGTAGCGGTTGAGGAGCCCCGCGATACGGTCGCGCAGGCTGGTGTCGGTCATAGTCTCATTCATGCTGAATTCCCGTTGCGGCGCACGCGCACGCGCACGCCAGCCGCCCGCAGGCGGCGTGTGTGATCGATCAGGTGTCGGGGTTCAGACGAAGAGCGGCGGTGCGCGAGCGCGATAGCGCGATGTCGGCGATCGTACCGGGACAGCATCCGCACGTGGCGCGACCGGGCGAAGTTGCGGCGCGGGGTAGGGCGGGACGACGGCGGCGTGATGCAGCGGCAGCGGCGGATCGCCATCGGGGCGATCCTGTGCCTTCAGCGACCGCTGCGTCGCCGTCTTGATGAGCGACGCGGGGTCGCGAAACTGGGCATGGACCGGGACCGGCGCGGTCAGTGCCGCCGCGCGCAGCCCCGCGCTGTCCAGCTGCGGCAGCGCCGGAGTCGCGGCGATCGCGTTGAACGCCAGCAACAGCCACGCCAGCCACAACCACAGGTGGCGCGGCGCGCGGGTCAGCGCGGGACGGGAAGGCTCAGGCGTCATGCGTGAGGGGCATATAGGCACTGCGGCGGAAATTGCCCGACCAGACAAAAGGGGCGCGACCATCGCCGCGCCCCTTCGTCGAACCGGTTTGAACCGATCAGTTGATGACGATGGTCACCGCGCGACGGTTCTGCGCCCAGCTGGCTTCGTCCGAACCCAGCGCGATCGGGCGCTCCTTGCCATAGCTGATCGTGGTGATCCGCGTCGCCGAAACGCCGCGTGCCGCAAGGTAGTTCTTGGCCGCATTGGCGCGACGATCGCCCAGCGCCAGGTTATATTCGCGCGTGCCGCGCTCGTCGGCATGGCCCTCCAGCGTGATGCGCGTGTTGGGATATTGCGTCAGCCACTGGGCCTGGCTGTCCAGGATCTGCCGCGCGCGCGCGTCGATGTCATACTGGTCGAGATCGAAGTTGATCGTGTCGCTGACCACATTCTGGCGGAAATGCTCGGCAGTGCCGGGCTGAGCCATGCCACCATTGCCGCCCGGTCCGGGTCCGGGGCCGGGATCGACCGGGCCGCCCGGGCCCGGCGGAAGGGTTTCGGGCCGCTTCTTCTGGCAGCCGGCGACGGCAACGGCCATCGTCGCAATGATCAGGGCGGTCTTGAGCTTCGCCATTGGCTTATTCTCCCTTTGGCTTTCGTGAAATTCGGTACCCCTGCGTAACGGGCAGGGTGGGGGCGGGTTCCCCCGGCGTCAACCCGCTTAGGGCCGCAGGGGGCCCCAGGATGGATCGGACCCGTCGAGCTGCGTGGGGATCCGGCGCGACGTGCTGCCGGTCAGGTCGACCGACCAGATATCGGACTTGCCCGACGGACCCTGCGCACCGCGTGAAAACAGCAACACGCGGCCATTGGGCGCCCAGCTCGGCCCCTCGTCGCCCCAGGCGTCGGTCAGCAGCTTTTCGCCACCGCCCGACGGGTTCATCACGCCGATGCGGAATCCGCCGCCCATGCGCGTGAACGCGATCAGGTCGCCGCGCGGGCTCCAGGCCGGGGTGGCATAGCGCCCGCCGCCAAAGCTGATCCGCTGCTGGTTGGTGCCGTCCGCGTTCATCACGTACAGCTGCTGCGTGCCCGACCGGTCGCTCTCGAATACGATCCGGCTGCCATCGGGCGAATAGCTGCCGCCGGTATCGATCCCCGGCGCGGTGGTCAGCCGCTGCGGCGTGCCGCCGGTCGCCGCGATGCGATAGATGTCGGCATTGCCCGCCACCGACATGGTGAACAGGATCCAGCGGCCATCGGGCGAAAAGCGCGGCGCGAACGCCAGGCTGACATTGGTCACCAACAGCCGCTGCGTGCCGTTCGACAGATCATAGACATAGAGCGACGGCTTGTCGTTCTGATAGCTCATATAGGCGATGCGCCGCTCGTCCGGCGAGAAGCGCGGGGTCAGCACGATCGACTGACCATTGGTCAGGAACCGGTGGTTCGCGCCGTCCTGATCCATGATCGCCAGCCGCTTGATGCGGCGGTTCTTGGGCCCGGTCTCGCTGACATAGATGACGCGGCTGTCGAAATACGGCCCCTCGCCGGTCAGACGGGTATAGATCGCGTCGGAGCATTTATGCGCCGCGCGCCGCCAGTCGGCCGGGCGCACGACAAACCCCTCGCGCGCCAGTTCGCTGCCGAGCGCGACGTCATAGAGGTAGCAGCCGACGGTCAGATTGCCGTCGCCATTGGCGCGCACGAACCCCTGCACCAGCGCCTGCGCCGTCGCGCCGCGCCAATAGCCGAAGTCGGGCGCGGTCACCTCACCCACGGGAATCGCGCGGACCCCTGTGGGGCCGAGTGGCTTGAACAGGCCGGAATTGCGCAGATTGTCGGCAATGATCTGCGACACCTGCCGCCCCAGCGCATCGGTACTGCCCGCCGGCGTGCTGACGACCTGTTGCGTCGGCATTGGCGGGATGATGATCGACAGATCCTTCACTGCGATGTTGGTAACGTCCGCGCTAAGCCCCTCTTCCTCCTGAATCTCTCGGAGTGCAGTTGAAGGTTGCGTCGCCGCTTCTTGCGCTACCGCGTGCTGAACGGTGACCATGGCAAGGGCCGTCAGACTAACAAGTGACACAATTTTCATCTCTATAGACCCTCATAGAGCTTAGGCCTGATGATCTTCCAAGCCTCATAATACTCAACCGGAAATTTGAACGGCGCTGCCAGTTCAACCGCGCGGATCGCGCGCTCTTCGTGAAGCTTCACCTGCGCTCGATTGCTTGGGGTCACCGTGCCCACCTGCCTCGTGCGGGGCGTCCCGACGATTTCGCCTCGTTCATTCAGCTGGACAATGACTTCGGTGATCAGCTTCTCCGAATCGGCCCCGCTGGGGGGGCTCCAGCGCGGTTTGATTTGACGGATCATCTCCGCCTGTAGGCTGGCCTTGACGTTCGCACCGATCTGGCTGGCCTGCGGGCGCGTCGCCTTGCCCTTGCTCTGCTGATCGGTCAGGCCGTCGGTGATCCCGGTCAGCCGCCCGGTCGGAGTCACCGCCTGGCGCGCGCTCTTGGGCTGCGCCTTGGACTGCGCCGCATTGGTCTGCGCCTGCGTCCGGCTGTCCGGGCGCGGTGGGGTGGGGGCCTTTTTCGGTTCGGCCTTGGGCTGCGGCTTGGGCGCGGGGGGGGGGGCCGATTTGGGCGGGGTCGGATCGGGGCGCGCGATCGGCTG
>VYKS01000619.1_pt1 | contig 20160 bp, 18 predicted proteins | sample 5114511 | NCBI WGS metagenome assembly VYKS01 (sample SAMN12291795, study PRJNA351875) | freshwater metagenome | isolation source: freshwater lake | place: USA: Michigan, Gull Lake | collected 2011-07-05 | reverse complement strand
TTTTTTGCTTACCTCCACCTTAATTCCTTCTTTCAAAACTATACCTATCAATCGTTTCCCCTTTTTTTAAGTTTCTTCTCTTTTTGTTAAGAAAGATCTGACTAATGGATAGCTCATAAACAGGGGCAGCGGAAAAGATCGTTTCCTTGTCCGATGACCAGTTTCGGGAAGGAAGGACTGGATTAGTCAAATCAGGCAGCTCCTGGTCGAGAATAGTCGTATTTGCGCTCTCAGGGGAAGCTGTGGGCGAATTTAGGCTAATTTCCCGCTTTAGTGACTGTAATTCACGGTTGAGAGCCTGTAATAACTGCTCGATCGCCTCGATTCTCCCGAAAACATCCGAGGGAATCTCAGGATTATTGGCGGCAGAGAGGGAGGGCAAAGTTAATTCATCAGCCATGACGCGCTCGATTTCCTCTAGGGTAGTTTGACATCCTCACCGCCGTAAACGAGCGGTGATTCCTCACCACGCCACCTTTTTAGGATGGTCGTTGAATGGGGTTGACGCGACCCAGGATACTGCTACCTTAGCGGTAGTCTTATGTCTTCCGACCCGTCCGTTTTGATTGTCCGAATGCCGGACGGCCACTTTGAACAAGTCGAAAAAATCTCATGTTCAACCTTATTTACTAGAAAGTTTTACTCGTTCAAGGCCGAATTTGAAGTCTTTTCTGAACGAAACCCCCTACTATCTGTGGTCAAGGTTCAGTTTTTAGCTTGGTTATCGCTTTTTCCATTGTAGGTTAAAGCCGTCCTAAAAGGACGGGGTTTTCAACCCAAATTTTCGGGAGCATCTCATTTATGCAAGATTTATGCAAGTGAGTAATTATACTTATCCATAAAACTGGTTTCTAGCAAGGCTTTCAAAATAGCTTGACATAAAAACCTGATTTAGGGGTTACAAAGGTGAGATGCTCCCAAATTTTCGATAACCCGATTGCACTAACTTTTGAGCAAAGGAAGGCAGCTTGGTCTGAAGTTTCTCGTTTGCTGATGACATGGAATAGAGCCAGTAAAGACTGTACAACCCACTACATCCCTTAGTATTCCCATTTTTTAACCGCAGCTAACAGGTAAAAGAAAATTTATTGTCGGCTACTTATAAGTAGTCGTGCAAAATTAATTTCCTAGTCGAGACGGGAGACCCCGAGACGGGAGACAGCTATCAGGGATCAGATTTAAGTTTTTAGTTCACTGTTTACTGATCACAGCAAAAAGCGTTCCACTGACGGCTTAGATGTATAATTAATTTTGCTTATACCATTTTTCTAAAGTAATGGCAGAAATAGTTAATTACCCTCACCCCCAACCCCTCTCCCAGAAAGGGAGAGGGGAGTAGTATACCTGCCATGAATCAAGAAAAATGCTGTTAGGTACTCAAGAATAGTTATTATTCGCTCAATGCTATCGCTGTTTATGCTTGACTCTCACTGGATTAACAGTGGACCTGTTGCATAATTAATTTTCGAGGGTTCAAAAATGGGAAAAATAGGCATGAGGTAAAAATAAAAAGAGCAGAAGAGGTCATGGTTTCTAGGTTATGCCTGTTAAAGGTATCTTTCTTATCCTACACTTGTAACACCAATCTGTTTAGTATTTGGGAGAAAAAAATTATGCGGACAGGGGAGATGGGGAGATAGGGGAAGTGGCGAGAAAGATTCGAGCATTTATACTAAAATCTAAGATAGCCGGTTTAATATCGTCTCAGGGATCAAAACTAAAGCTTAGAATAGATAAAATATGTGGACTTTTATTGATTTATTTGCTGGGATAGGAGGATTTAGAATCGCCCTAGAGAATCTCGGTTGTCAATGCGTTTTTTCTTCGGAAATCGATCCTCACTCCCAAAAGGTTTACTTGGCTAACTATGGTCATTTACCCGATAATCAAGACATCAGGAAATTAGAGGCAAAAACTGTACCCGATCATGATATACTGTGCGGCGGTTTTCCCTGTCAAGCGTTTAGTATCGCCGGCAGAAAACATGGTTTTGAAGATGCACGAGGAACCTTATTTTTTGAAGTTGCCCGGATCCTACACGAAAAGAAACCGAAAGCTTTTATCTTAGAAAATGTCCAGGGGTTAGTCCATCATGATCGAGGTAAAACTTTAAAAACTATTTTAGATATATTAGAAAAGGATTTGCATTATTTTGTCCCTAGTCCCCAGATTTTAAATGCCAGATATTTTGGGGTTCCTCAAAACCGTCCCCGAATTTTTATCGTCGGTTTTCGAGAAGATTTAAATATTTACCATTTTTCCTATCCTCAACCAACCCAGCAAGAAACTTGTCTCGAAGATATCCTAGAAGAAAAGGAAGTCAGCGTTAAATATTATCTCTCTAATCAGTATTTAGAAACTTTATTTAAACACAGGGCCAGACACGAAAATAAAGGTAATGGTTTCGGTTATGAGATTATTTCTCCCGATGGTATCGCTAATGCTATTGTGGTAGGAGGTATGGGAAAAGAAAGAAATTTAGTTATCGATCAAAGACTGACTAATTTTACTCCCGTTACTCGTATTAAGGGAGAGGTAAATAAGTTATTCGTCCGCAGAATGACTCCCAGAGAATGGGCAAGATTACAGGGATTTCCTGATAGTTTTCAGATTGTTGTTAGCGATGTCCAAGCTTATAAACAGTTCGGTAATTCTGTGGCTATTCCCGTGGTGGAAGCGGTGGCAAAAGAGGTGATTAAAGCTTTAGATTTATCCAGAGATTCTCAAGAAAATATCAGGGTTAAAGAACTACAGGGGAGACAATTAGATCTATTGTCAATCTGAGGAACAATAACAATTTTTTCTAGGGGTTTGGGTATATTACAGCGTTTCTTATAAAGATGAAGTATAAACTAATTTGGTATTGACGACCGACGACTGGCTCCCCAAAACCAAAACTTCCTATCTCACCGTTAAGATAACTGCTATAATAATAGTTAATTATTTGAGCAATGGTATTGCTGTTTATGCTCAAGTCTGACTGGATTAAATTAATCAATGCCATTCGTCTCCGAAAAAAAGAATATAATGGCACGGATGGACATATTCATTATAGCTTCTATTACAAGAAAACTTCTAACAATAGAGACTATGGAGAGGGAGGAGATATGGTTGATTTAAGTTATGATGAGTGTTCCTTGGGATTTAGATATAAAGGAGATAGCTTTTTTTTAACGTCTGTCTATGGTCATACCGTATGTTGTTTTCGTCCTAAATACGATAGTTATGTGTTAGAAAAAATAAAAAACTATCATTCTAGAGAAGAATTTATACCTCATATATGTCCTGGTCATCCCACTACAGCTTCTGGTGCTTTCAGGTTTAGCATCAGCAATAATGATGACTTTTTATATTATGCTGGTTTTTATGATGCCGCCTTTTTATACGCTTTTGATGTCAAAGAGCCTAAGCTACAGTTAATTGACAAAGAATGGATTATTTTTGATTCTAAATTAGGCTATTTTGATTTTGCTACCTATTTTTCTAATCATCAAGTTATCCCGATCAAATTACCGATCCCAAAATTTATTGATCCCAATCACACATCAGTATTAAAACTAGCAGAAGGGTTAGAAATTGCCGATATTAATCAGAGAGATTATGAGCAAGCTTCCCAATACTTAGATGAGATCAGAAGGGAAATTAAAGACGGTTTACTTGACGAATAATAACGTAAATAAGGAGAATAAATGGCTCTCTTGTACTTTATGTAATAAGTTTTACTAATTGAATATACGTTCCTTAACGAGAGCTTGATTTTTTTTCTAAAAATAAGAGATTACCTAACGCATTCTACCTAAAATTTTCTTAATAAATAGGCTATAAACTAAAATTAGGATTCTGACTAGATGCGGTTTCCCCTTAGAGGTAACAATAAAAGAGCAGCAGAGGTGATGGTTTCGCCGGTTGTGCTTGTGAAAGGTATCTCTCTTATACTACACTTGTAACACCAATATGTTTAGTATTTGGGAGAAGAAAATTATGCGGACAATTACACGCACCACCACCACCGAGATGGAAGTCACTAGCATTCGTCTAGAAAGAGTCCTCAAAGACAAGCTGAAAGAGATTTCCGGCAATCAAGGTTATCAAGCACTCATTCGCGATGTCTTATGGAATTTCGTTCAGCAGAAATCAGGGGATTATCGACCTCAGTTTTGTGCTGGCGATATAAGGGCGGTATTTAACGCTACAGCTAGAAAAAATGAGATTTGCGCTCTTACGGGCAAGCTAATCCCCGCTAATGAAACAATGTTATTAGGTTTGACAATCCATGGCGATTTAGTTCCGTTGAGTATGGATAGTTATGCCAATTTAAAATAAGTTTGACTAGGGTGGGGCAGAATGCAGTATAGTTAGTCCTCACCCATAAAGATAAGGGAACAAGCAATAGGAAAGTGGGAATTATAAATTATAAATTATGAATTATGAATTGAGAGGTGGGGAGTTTTTTGCTGTAAACAGTCAACTGATAACCGATAACTGATAACTGATAACTGATGACTGATAACTGATGACTGATAACTGATGACTGAACCGATTTTACGAGTGGTTTTAATCAATCCGCAAATTCCGCCAAATACGGGGAATATTGCCCGTACTTGCGCCGCAACGAGGACAGAATTGCATTTAGTCGGTCCTTTGGGTTTTGAAATTAGCGATCGCTATCTGAAGCGCGCCGGCTTAGATTATTGGCCTTATGTAAAACTTATGTACCACTTGACAATTAATGACTTCTGTGCTTATCAACAAAAGAGCGGCGGAAGGGCGATCGGGTTTACTGTGCGCGGCAGCAGCAGTTATGTGGAATACAGCTATCAAAGCGGAGATTGGCTAATTTTTGGCAGTGAAACCGACGGTATTCCGGCAGATTTATTAAATCAATGTGATCATACAGTGTATATTCCCATGGCGGAACCGGGGGTGAGAAGTTTAAATCTTTCCGTTAGTGTGGCAATCGGATTATTTGAGGCCAGACGACAACTGGGATTTATTCGTTAGCGGGACATTTGGCTATATAAACAGAGCAAATAAACTGAATTGACCAAAAAATTAGAAAATTGCTTTTATTTAGCTGATTTTTGCCCGGAGCAGAAAAAATAGCAATCGCCATCAATCTTGTCCGTAATAACAGCAAGAAATTATGTGGATTATCCTAGCGCAAGTTAATTGTTGCTCCTTTGTAATTACATAATTTATTGAAAATAAAAAGGCAAGATGAGGCTCATGAATATCTTAGACCTTCCTCCCAATACTTTTCGCAATTTACAGCTTTTTAATCGGCAAAAATCCACCTCTGGCTTAACTCAAGTCGAGATGTTAGTTACCCTAATTTTATTAGGAATTCTCTTAACTATTGCCCTTTCTGCTTATCATCGTTTAATGGCTTTGATTCGCTTAAATATCGCCACCTTTGAAATATCACAACAGTGGAAAAATACCCGTTATCAAGCCACAGGAGAAGGTTCTCATCCCCTATCTTTGTGCATGGCAGCAAGTGAAACCGAACAGATTAAAGTGGCAAAAGTACAAGGGGACGAATGTGAAAATGTCACCGATTGGACTCCCATCACTCGTGGTGTTAGCATCGATACTGATAATTCTACCCTACGCCGAGTTAGTGGACCTGTGGGTAATCACGGTACAATTTATCGCGCTAGTTGGGCCGATACAAAGGGGGGGTTAGGGGGTTCTTGGGGACAGTTAGGCAGAATTACTTTAGTTGCTGCCGGTACACCCGATAAAAGCTGTTTATTTTTATTCCGTGTTGATGGTAGTTGGGATATTCGCCAAGATAATAAATGTGTGGGTTAAAGCTGATTTAAAACTAGGGAATCAGGCGATCGATTTGTTGAGCTAAATCAAAATCTAAGTTACTTAAACCTCCCACGTCATGGGTAGTGAGGGAAAGAGTAACGCGATTGTAATTGATGGTAATATCAGGATGATGGCCTAGGGATTCAGCTGGAGTAACTAAGCGATTAACAAAAGCGATCGATTCGATAAAATTGTTAAATTTAAAAGTTTTTTCAATCCGTTGATCTCGTAACTGCCAACCCGGGATAGTCTGTAATTGTTGAGAGATTTCTCGATCGGATAAACGAGTAGCGGGTAAAGAGAGGACTAATTGACCAGTTAACCCAATCATGAAAGCGATCGCTATTGCTAAGAATTGCTTCAACATTGAAGACGCTCCCGTAGTTGTGGTGAGCAGAAAAAGTGATCGATCACGAGGGCATAGTCCCAAAATCTAACATTAAGAAACACTTTACACCATAATGTCGAGACAGCCACGCTCAAAAATCTAGAATCCTGACTGATAGCCTTTCTGAACGGAAACTTAGACGGTTTTCAGTCCGTCTGGGAGTACACTAGAAAATACCCATTTATTCCATCGAGCCGTTCATGATTATTTCCGTCGTAGCACTGAAGGGAGGGGTCGGGAAAACCACCACATCGATTCATTTGGCCGCCTATTTTCAAGAAAAAGCGCCCACCTTATTGATCGATGCGGATAAAAATCGTTCGGCTCTCCATTGGTCCCGGGAAGACACCCTTCCTTTTATGGTAGCGTCCCAAGCTGGAGCGACGGGACTGGTGAAACAATACACTCATATTATCGTCGATACCCAGGCCCGGCCAGAGCCAGACGAGCTAAAAGATTTAGCTCAGGGCAGCGATTTATTAATCCTACCCACCACTCCCAATCATCTCGATATCGATGTCACGATTAAAGCGGTAGAATTGCTGTCCACGATGACCGATAATTATCGAGTTCTTTTAACCCAAGTGGATTCACGGACAAAAACAGGACGAGAAGCGCGGAAAGCTCTAGAAGAAGCAAAATTACCCCTATTTAAGCGAGAAATTCCCCGTTTAGTTGCTTTTGAACGAGCGGCCGAAAAAGCAGTCATCGTCAAAGATTATCCCGACCCCCGGTCCAATTTCGGTTGGCTTTGTTACCAAGCGGTCGGTAAAGAAATTTTTGCCTTAATGACATAAATTGTTAAAAAAGTTAATATTAATATTTGTGTCATTTTTCCCCAAAAAGATACTTAATCTGTATGGGGACTTTTTGTAATCTTCCGTTAAGCGTTCACTCCTAAATCGGTAAAGTCTGAGACAATCAAAAAAGTCTGACTGTAGGAGAACCCTCTATGAAATTGGCCTATTGGATGTATGCGGGTCCCGCTCATATTGGCACTTTAAGGATCGCCAGTTCCTTTAAAAATGTTCATGCTATCATGCACGCTCCTCTGGGAGACGATTATTTTAACGTCATGCGCTCGATGTTGGAAAGGGAGCGTAATTTTACCCCCGTCACTACTAGTATTGTCGATCGTAATGTTTTAGCCCGGGGTTCCCAAGAAAAAGTCGTCGATAATATTGTTCGCAAAGATCGCGAAGAAAGTCCCGATTTAATCGTTTTAACTCCCACCTGTACCTCCAGCATTCTCCAAGAGGATTTACAAAACTTTGTCGAAAGAGCGCGACAGGATGCCGAGGGGGATGTGCTGCTGGCCGATGTCAACCACTATCGCTATAATGAACTACAAGCGGCCGATAAAACTCTCTATCAAATTATCAAATATTATCTCGATAAGGCCCAGAGAAAAGGGGAAATTATCTCGCAGAAAACCCCTAAACCTTCGGTTAATATTATCGGCATTACCACCCTCGGTTTCCATAACCAACATGATCGCACAGAATTAAAGCGGTTAATGGCAGATTTGGACATTGAAGTTAATGACATTATCCCCGAAGCTGCCTCCGTAGAAAACTTAAAAAATCTGCCCCGCGCTTGGTTTAATCTGGTTCCCTATCGAGAAGTGGGATTAATGACAGCCAAATATCTCGAAAGTGAATTCGCCATGCCTTACGTTGATATTACCCCCATGGGAGTGGTGGAAACAGCGCGCTGTATTCGCAAAATTCAAGAGGTAATTAATGCCCAAGGTGCGGCAGTAGATTACGAAGATTTTATCAATGAACAAACTCTGCATATCTCCCAAGCTGCTTGGTTTTCTCGTTCCATTGACTGTCAGAATTTAACGGGCAAAAAAGCGGTGGTTTTTGGTGATAATACCCACGCAGCCGCTATGACAAAAATTCTCGCTAGAGAGATGGGAATCCATGTGGTTTTAGCGGGGACTTATTGCAAGTATGATGCGGATTGGTTCCGGGAACAAGTGAGTGAATATTGCGATGAAGTGTTAATTAGTGATGATAATGGGGCGATAGGAGATGCTATTGCTCGGTTGGAACCAGCGGCGATATTTGGTACTCAAATGGAACGTCATGTGGGCAAACGTTTAGATATTCCCTGTGGAGTAATTGCCGCACCTATTCATATCCAAAATTTCCCCCTCGGTTATAAACCTTTCTTAGGTTACGAAGGCACTAATCAGATCGCCGATTTGGTCTATAATTCCTTTACTTTGGGTATGGAAGATCACCTATTAGAGATATTCGGTGGTCATGATACAAAAGAGGTAATTACTAAAGGTATCTCGGCAGATTCTGACCTAAATTGGAATAAGGAAGCTACGGCAGAATTACATAAAATACCCGGTTTTGTGCGGGGGAAAGTCAAACGAAATACCGAAAAATTCGCCCGGGAGCGAGGTATTGGTGAAATAACTTTAGAGGTAATGTATGCTGCTAAAGAATCCGTAGGTGCTTAATTATTCTTGGGGCTGAAATTTAACAGTATTCAGCCCTATTTTTTTAGTTATTTACTTAATCCCTGAAGTATTCTTTCTTCTACTCCTTTCCCCTGAATTAACACTCCAAATCCTCCTAAACCGGTGGGATTGATTAATTGATGTAAGGCATCTCGACGCTGAAATATAGTTAATATATCGATTTTTCCTTGAGAAAGTTGATTTAATCTATCTCCCAATCCCAAAGCCATTAAAAATAATCCTTGCTGAGTAAAACCGAGATTTTTTAAGCCTAATTTTTCCCCTTGACGTTGTAAAGCAGTAAAATCCACATGAGTGGTAATATCTTGTTCTCCCACCCACAAATAGGGATGATCATGACGCTGATGTTGTCGATAACATTGTAGGGTTCCTTGACTTCTTTGGGGATGATAATATTTTTCGGCAGTGTAACCATAATCTATGGTTAAGATATAACCTCGATCGAGTTTCCGATCAACCGTTTCTAACCAGTCTAAAGCTAATAAGTTTACCTCGGTTTGATAACCCTCCTGATAAAGTGGGGAGGGAATATTTATCCCCACTAAATCAAAATAGTCTTTGATTCTGTCGGTGGATAAATCTCCGATAATCTCCTGATAAGGTTCCCCCAATTCCAGATAAATTTCTCGCAATTCCCCTGACTCAATCACAACTCGATGGACAGGAAAAGCATCGATTAACTCATTACTAAACACACAACCCACAAGGGAATTATCGGCCAAATTCGGCCAACTTTGCCAAGATACTGGGGAATATCCCGCTAAAGTTGCCCGTTGTCTTTCCCTGAGTTTCTGAGATTGTTCGATAATTATATAACTGAGATTTTGATAAAAATCAGCATAGCTATCACTTAAATAATCAAGGATATCTTTCGCTAAAATTCCCGAACCTGCTCCCACTTCCACTAAAGTAAATCCCGGCGAATTACCTAAAAATGCCGCCATCTCGACAAATTGCTCCGCCAACAATTGACCAAAATCTGCCCCTAGAGACGAAGAAGTAAAAAAATCTCCTTTTGAGCCAATTTCTACTTTTCCAGAAGTGTAATAGCCATAATCGGGGTGATAGAGAGCTAAATCCATCCAGCGCTCGAAGCTAATTCGACCCGCTGCTGATTGTTTAATTTCCTCTAGGATGATTGGTTCTAAATTCATCTTGATCGGGGAATTATGAATTATGAATTATGAAATGGGAAGTGGGAATTAGGAAGTGGGAATTAGGAATTGGGAATTAGGAGGGCTGTATCTCAAGCAGCTGCGTGTAAGCATCCCACCGAAAAACTAATGCGCGGGGGGTTTGGGGGCGGCGCCACGCCCCCAACGGGGGGTTTGGGGGGTAGAACCCCCCAAAAGCTTGGATTGAGTCATAAAATCGAAAGTAACGCCCAATTTTAGCCGAGAGTTTCCCCGTAAAAATCCCAACTTAGTAGATTTACAAAAATTAACTTAAAACTTACATCTGATAACTGATAACTGATAACTGATTTACTCTCCGGCATGATAGGAACTGCGGACTAGGGGGCCGGATCTAACCTGGGAAAAACCCATTTTTTGGGCAATTTCTCCCAACTCGCTAAATTCTGCGGGAGTCCAATATTTCTGTACGAGCAAATGTTCCAGAGAAGGACGCATATATTGACCAATAGTAACTCGATCGCAGTCGATCGCCCGTAAATCTGCCAAAGTCTCGATAATTTCCTCTTTTGTCTCACCGTGACCGACCATTAAGCCGGATTTCGTCGGAATTGACCGATCGATTTCCTTAACATAACGCAAAACCGCCAAAGAGCGATCGTATTTAGCACCGCGTCTAACTGGCCCTTGCAAACGGCGCACCGTCTCGATATTGTGATTGTAACAGGCAGGTTTTGCTCCCACCACCGTCGCCACCCGTTGCTGTTGACTTCCCTTACCCCCAGCAAAATCCGGGGTTAACACTTCAATTAAAGTGTGGGGATTGCGTTCGCGAATGGCTGTCATCGTCCGCACAAACCAACTGGCTCCGCCGTCTTCCATATCATCTCTGGCTACAGAAGTCAAGACAACGTAACTTAAATTTAACAATTGCACCGCTTCCGCCACTTTTTGCGGTTCCTCGACATCGAGAGGCATGGGTGCATGACCCTTATCCACTTGACAAAAAGCACAGGAGCGGGTACAGGTGGGACCCATCAACAAAAAAGTCGCCGTACCTTGGGCATAACATTCGCCGCGATTGGGACAGCGACCCTCCTCGCAGATAGTATGAATGTTCCTTTGTTTGATAATGCGCTGAACCGTGGAAATTTCGCTAGATTTGCCGAGCGAACGCCGTAACCAAGGGGGTAAAGAGGTAATTTCCTCGCGCCACTGTGGGGAAATATTGGACATGAGAAGTTAAGTAATGTTGGGGATTTCAGTTATCAGTAATCAGTTATCAGTGAGGGGTTGGGGTTGGGGAGAAGGGAGAAGGGAGAGGGACGACCGACTCCCCAAAACGAAAACTTCGCATCTCACCATTAAGATAACTGCTATAAGCTGAGAAAGCGGGTAAAGATCATTGTTAATCAAAAAGGAAACTTGGGCAATGGGACGACGGCAACGGAGAAAAATTTTCAATCTGGTCATTCAAGGATTGGCGGGTTGCCTCTTGGTTAGTATATTTGTTCTTAATACCCTGCCATCCCTAGCCCAAAATTTTCTGGTTCCATTTGCATCTCCCACGGGGACAAGGATTTTTGTAGCCGGGGATATAGAATATGCTTCCGTGTATTTAGATGGATTTGCCTTATTTCAGATTGCCTCCCAAGATTTTACCGCTTCTAGGGTGGAAGCGGCCCAGGAAATCTCCCCAGTACAAAGACGGGCTAGGCGCATTGAAAGAGGCTTAAATAATATTATCAATGGGGGTTTCGATCCGACAACCTTGCAAGTAAGTCCGGCGACCCTCAATAATTTAACTGTGATTGTGGCTAGGGATAACCAGAATTTACCGCAACAGGTAATTCTGACAGTAACAGAAATTGATGCCCTGATCGATTCTTCTTCGGTTGCCGATTTAGCGGACAGATGGGTTAAAATCATCCAAACAGCTTTGCTCCAAGCTTGGCAAGAACGTCAGCCCGCCGCTCGCCGGCAACAGGTAATGACTGCCACTATAATTATTTTCGGGATGGTTTGCTTAAGCTGTTTATTAATTTGGTGGCAGAAACGTTTAAGAAATCGCTTCAATCTCCTCAAAAAACAAGCTAAAAGTCAATCTGATCGGAATTTACCCATAAATTCCCCCTCCACCAAAGATCGCTCCCAAGAACCGATTTTAGCCTCTGTGGAAGATTCCTCTAATTTCCGTCAACAGGCTGATATTCAGCGACAACTGACGTTAAATATTCTCTGGAAAAGACTGGCTCTTATTGGACTGATACTGCTTTGGTTTGGCGGAATAGCGGCGATTTTGTATGTATTTCCTGAAACTAGGCTAGAAGGACGCGGGATAATTCGTATTCCTTTACGGATTTTTATTATCTGGTTGCTGCTGACATCAGTGAGCAATATGATTAATCTCTACGTTAATTCTCGGCTACGGGAGTGGGTAGAGGAAGGAGCGGTTTTTTCCGAAAATTTGGAAAGGAGGATTCTGCGCGCTCCAACTTTATTAAAAGTTTGGCGAGAAATTATCACATTTATTGCTATTTTTCTGGGGATTTTGATTTTTTTTGCCTGGATGGGTCTTTCTTTCGCCTTTTTACTCACAGGAGCCGGTTTAGTGGGAGCATTGCTCACCTTTGCCTTTCAGGATCTTTTAAAAGATTGGATTAACGGTTTTCTGATTGTCTTTGAAGACCAATACACTGTTGGTGATATGATCCAGTTTCAGGAGTTTATTGGTTTGGTGGAAAATCTGAGTTTGCGAGCGACTCAATTGCGGGCTGCCGATGGACGTTTAATCACTATTGCCCATAACCAAATTATTAGCGCACACAACCTCAGTAAAGATTGGGCGCGGGTCAATTTTACCATCGAAGTCGCCTATGACACCGAGGCAGATGTGGCGATCGCTTTAATGGCAGCCATCGCTGAAAATATGGCTGTAGATCCACAATGGCAAGAAGATATCATCAATCCCGTGCAGGTTGCTGGTGTTAGTCGGGTTTCTCACACAGGAATGGAAATTATGCTCAGAATTGTCGTCAAAAGATTACGACAATGGGACATAGAAAGAGAGTATCGTCGTCGTCTCAAGATTGCTTTTGAGGAGAAGGGAATTCACATCGGTATCCCCCAACAAAGTTTCCTCATAGCACAAGATAAAGAACAATTCAAAGGACAGTTTTAAAGGGGAGCATTTTCTATCGGTGGAGTTATAGGCCGTTGAAAGCAGATTTTCCATCACTACCCTTGAATAATATCAAAGCTGCCTTGGTTTTGAATCCGATAAAACAGGAAATCTGCATCGAGGGTGAGAATTTGCCGATACCCAGTCTTTTCAGCTACTAAAACTAGGGTTGCATCTGCCAAGTCCATCGGTCGATCACAGTATTGTTCCATTAAAGCCAACAAGCGACTAAAATCACTTTCCTGAATATTGTAAACCACCAGCAGTTTGTCTAAAAGAAGTTGTCCCAGTTGTTTTTGCATTTGCCAACCACCCCGATGCAGCGCGAGGCTTTGCTAAACGCATTACCGTATTTCTGTAGGCTTTATGTTGGGGTTGGGTGCGATCAACCAAACAAAGCAGGACTCCTGCATCACACAGGATCATAGCTCTAGTCCTTGTTGCCGATATTTTTCGAGCAGGAGTTGTTGGTAGTCGTTTATTGGTTCCGGTGAATTGACAGTTAAGCCATCTACGCCTTCAAACCATTGTAACCACATTTCTATCAGTTTTCCATCAGGCTGAGTGTCAAAGGTTTTGACTCGATATTTATGGTCGAGAAGATCAATAAAGTCGCTTACTTCCTGAACAAGGACTTCGGGGAGTTGCTGTAGCTTAGAAATTGCAGTTTCTCGAATTGTCACAATCATCACCTCTACCAAAATCTCTGGTTCGACCAACGCCAGAATATTATAATCCAGAGGTCGCAGCTGCCCAGTTTGACCAAAATTGCGAGGACTAGGTTAGATTAGCTAACCTAACCTAGAAAATTTTTAGGAAGCTAAGGCTACCTCGACTATTTGTTGTAGTTCCCCATTTTGATAGAGTTCGAGCATAATGTCGGAACCGCCAATAAACTCACCGTTGATATAGACTTGGGGAATAGTCGGCCAATCGGAATACTCCTTAACTCCTTGTCTTAACTCCTGATCTTGCAGAATATCGACAGTTTCGTAGTCAACCCTCAGAATATTGAGAATTTGTACGACGTTATTCGAGAAACCACACTGAGGCATTAATTTATTGCCCTTCATGAACACAATAACTTTGTTATTCTGGACTAATTGATCGATTCTGGCCTTAGTTTCGGGTGTCATAGGTCTAGTAGCTAGAATTTGAGCAAGAATAGCCAATCCTGAGACGTGGCATATCCTATCAGTTTAGCACAAGCCGTTGAGATAGCTTTAAAAAGGAAGGTCTTCGTCCTCCTCCAAACTCTCTAAAATTTCGTTAACATCAGGTCTCCCGCGCACGATAGTCATATTTTCCAGAGACTTATTAACTTTAGTTTCTGCGGCCGAATTTTCTGGCAGTGAATAACCCATATTGACCACTTCACCATCAAAAGATTTCGCTAACTTTTGAGCGGCTGCCAAAATTTCACTAACATCGACATCTTGATCTAATGTCTCTAAAGATGAATCAAAATTTAAGATTTTTTGGGGCAGTTCTGTGCTAAGAGTTTTGTCATTTTTCTCGATAATTGCTTCTTTGACTGGGGGAATATCCACCACGGTCATAACTTTATTTTCGGGAGTTATTGGTGGAGTTGGTGCGGTTTCCGGTGGTGGTGGCATCCTGGCCGCCGGGGATTGAGAAACTTCCGCAGCCATGGCATCAGTAGCGGAACCTACCTGTAAATGGACTTTAATCCGGCGCTGAAAAACTGCCTCGAAAGCTGACTCAATATTAGTCAATCGTAGCCGGGCCATTTTTAATAATTGTTCCGAAGATATGCTCAAATAAGCGCTCGATTCTGACCTACTAAAAAGACTACCGTGCTGACGTAGGAGAGTGCGAGTAGTGGGAGGTTCCATTACTTCTAAAACCTGCTGCCAAATTTGTTCATGATTGTCATCACCGGCAACAGTTTTAACCTCAGTTTTCGGCACTTCGACCCTAGTTGTCGGGGTGATAACCGCCGGTTTTATCGGTTCATTAACCGGTGCCGGTGCTGTGATTACTTCAGTCGGCCTCTCGGTGCTGGTTTGGGGACGGGAAGGCGCTACCGTGGCAACTAGAGGAATCACCTGTGCTTGCGGTAAAAGTCCTAATAGAGTGACTTCTAACCAGAGACGGGGTTGAGTCGTGTTTTTTAGTTGCGTTTCGCTGTCTTTAAGAAGTTGTTGACCGAGGAGAATTTCCTCTAAAGACCAATTACGCGCTTCCGTACATAATTCCTGCCAAGTGGGAGCGGTGACAGCGACCATTTCTGGACGATTAGGGGCAGTTTTGGCTAAAAGCAGGTTTAAATAGAATCCCGCTAGATTTTGCAAGACGATTAAAGGTTCCTTACCGCGATTCATCAGATGGCGACATTGTTCGATAACTTGATCGGGAATATTGCCATGAATGAGTTTAAGTAGGGTTAAGAGGTCTCTTTCGGGGACTGCACCGACTAAATCCCAGACTCGCTCGGCCGTAATCGTTCCTGCGAGTAAACTTAATTGATCGAGGAGACTTTCCGCATCCCGTAAACCACCGTTAGCGATCTGAGCCACAAGGGTTAATGCTTCTAGGTTAATATCGATCGCTTCTATTTGGGCGATTTTTTGCAGGTGTGTCACCATCGCATCGAGAGGAATACGGCGATAATCAAAGCGTTGACAACGGGAGATGATGGTAGGCAAGACACGCTGAGGATCGGTGGTAGCAAGCACAAAAATCACTCGATCCGGCGGTTCTTCCAGAGTTTTCAGCAGCGCATTAAAGGCCGCCGTACTGAGCATATGGCAGTTATGAACTAATAACCCATTGGCAACAAAATTATGATTGTCCTCCACTTCTAGGTCATAGACGCTTTCTGTGTCACCTTCTTGAATCCCTATCACTTCCTCGAAATTTGTAAGCCATTGAGGGGATTGCATAGGGTTGTAAATCGGCAATCCATCGGGCTGTGGCCGATGCTCCCATTTTGAGGTAATGATAGATCTTCCCCGTACTGTGTCGAGTATAGGATAGGCTTTTTGTAGCGTAACCTCTTTGAGTGAGCCAATCGGCAATAAGTTGATTTTCGGCGGGGGAATATCCTTCCGTGTGTAATTGGATAAAACGGCTTCCGTGAGGGGTGATACTGAGTGATCCGTCATCCATATACCACCAAGCCAGTCCTTCGGGTGTGATGTTTTCCAGCCAATTGAGGGAAACAAATTTTCGTTCTCCTTGAGGTCTGACCATCTGGAAAACTTCTCCAAGGCTGGGATGACAAACGCTGCGGGCATAGATTGAAAGTTCTCCATATCCACCGTTGGCAACGATTTGTGACTGAATTTGTAACTCTGGAAGACGACTGGCTTTGTATTCAAGCCATTCTTGTTGTTTACTGCCATGATTCCAGCGTATTCTCGGCCATCGACTGTTTTGGTTGGGGTAATCGATAGTTCCATCTCCGAGTAAAGTCCCGTATATAAGTCCGAGGCTGTTTGAGGACAAAGATTCTCGATGGAACAGTAATTTTTTGGTTCGCTTTTCCCATAAACCGTGTCCTTGTTTGTAAGGATGTCTTTGCCAATAGGATTCAATACTTTTGATCCCTCTGCCTTTTTGTTGGAGAAACAAGGGAATTTCCCGTTTTTCCCCACAGCCACACTGACAAAAGGGCTTGATGGATTCAGCCTGTTGCAAAATAGAGGCCAAGTCATAGACTCTTGTTCCGTTACTATTGCCGTAGTTTTGATGCCCTGAAACGAAACGTCGGTTATGTCCATCCCTTCCATACTTAGAGATGAGTTGCCCGCAGCCACATTCACAGGGGATAGGATCTGATCGCCGATTTTGAGATTTTTTGCTTGTATCCATGCTTTTTCTGTTCTAATCAAATGATTACCAGTGCAATTAATCGTCCGATTTCTGGTTTGAATGGTTAAAGTTGCTTTTACGCCTCGGTTTAGCCATCGCAGGACTTTTTTATATTCCCACTCTCCGCTGCTCTCGTTGTAACTGAGAACTCGTTTTCCGAGAATCTCAGGATGATTAATGGGGATTAATCCCGTTTCGGTGAAAACAAGGCTATCCCCAGTCAGGCATTCATCGATGACATAGACTTTATAACGACATTGGACGGGGGCAAATTGCGATCGCTCGATAATTTCCCGAATGTTATCCACACCGGTATTACTAGCGGCATCAATTTCGATCACGTCTAAAGCGGAACCATTGGCGATCGCATGACAGACGGAACACTTACCGCAGGGAATCGGTGTCGGATGGTCACTAGACAGACAGTTGAGGGATTTGGCTAAAATTCGCGCCGAGGAGGTTTTCCCCGTGCCTCTGGGTCCAGTAAATAGGTATGCAGGGGCGATTCGCTCACTGATTAAGGCATTACTCAGGGTCGTGGCGATCGCTGATTGTCCCACCAAATCGGCAAAGGTTTGGGGACGATACTTATGATGTAGAGGTTCGTAGGTCATGACTGGCTGAAAACTTTTTCCCCACCCTAGAGACTACTATTATCCTATCCCGATTCTTTTTCAACACGAGAACAAGTGTATGCTTTTTATCTAGCCAGTTGTAATGCGGGATTTGCATCTCGAAAATGGCAGTTTAGCTAAGGCTTGTAATAAATTGTATTAATAACTACAATTTCGCCGAGAAAATCTGCCGACTATCTTAGTATGCCCAAAGACAGCGCCACTAATCAGACCAACTGCTTATGACTGAATCTACAAAAACCCAATGTCCTTACTGTGGAGTAGGTTGTGGTTTGACAGTCACCCCCGGCGCGTCGGCCGGACAAGCATGGAAAGTCTTCGGGGACAAGTCCCACCCCTCCAGTCAAGGTATGGTCTGTGTTAAAGGGGCCACCGTAGCGGAATCGATCGATAAAAATCGCCTCAAAACCCCGATGATCCGCGATTCTCTCCAAGAGCAATTTCGTCTTTGTACTTGGGAAGAGGCCCTCGATCGCATCGTTAACCGTATCCAAACTCTAATCGCTCAGGGGGAAAAGGAAAGTATCTGTCTATACGGTTCGGGACAATTTCACACCGAAGATTACTACATCGCCCAAAAACTGGTCAAGGGCTGTCTGGGAGTCAATAACTTTGATGCTAATTCCCGTCTCTGTATGTCTTCGGCCGTGGCCGCTTACCTTGACAGTTTCGGTTCCGACGGTCCCCCCTGCTGTTACGATGACCTAGAATTAACCGATTGTGCCTTTCTGGTGGGGACAAATACGGCCGAATGTCACCCCATCATCTTTAACCGTCTGCACAAGTATCTCAAACGCAACAAAGAAGCGAAATTAATCGTCGTCGATCCCCGCAGCACTAAAACCGCCGAGGCCGCTAATCTCCACCTAGCCATTAACCCGGGGACTGATATTGACCTATTTAACGGTATTGCCCACCTGTTACTGGATTGGGGTGCGATCGATACCTATTTTATCGATAAATGTACCCGGGATTTCGGCAAATACGCCGAAATTATCCGCCATTATCCCCCCGAAATAGTCGCGAGTAAATGCGGTATCCCCATCGACCATTTAGAACAGGCTGCCCGCTACTGGGCCGAATCGGAAAGAGTGCTTTCCCTCTGGTCGATGGGTATCAATCAATCTAGCGAAGGCACGGCCAAAGCCCGCACTTTAATCAATTTACACCTAATGACGGCTAATATCGGTAAACCGGGGGCTGGTCCTTTTTCCCTAACGGGACAACCCAACGCCATGGGAGGACGGGAAGCCGGCGGACTCTGCCATCTTCTGCCCGGTTATCGTTTCGTCAAAAATCCCCAACACCGGGCCGAAGTGGAACAAGCTTGGGGTTTACCCGCCGGTCGGATTTCTCCGGTCCCCGGTCGCGATGCTTGGAGTATGATTACTGGTTTGGAGACCGGAGATGTCAAACTTCTCTGGATTGCCGCCACTAATCCGGCTGTTAGTATGCCTGATCTAGAACGCACCAAGGCCGCCCTGTTGAAATCACCTTTTACTATCTATCAGGATGCCTACTATCCCACAGAAACCAGCGCCTACGCCCATTTATTACTGCCAGCGGCCCAATGGGGCGAAAAAACGGGAACAATGACCAATTCTGAGCGCATGGTGACGTTAAATAAAGCTTTTCGCCCTCCCGTCGGTCAAGCTCAGGCCGATTGGCAAATTTTCGCCGAAGTTGGCCGCCGTTTGGGTTTTCAAGCACAATTTAATTTTAAGGATTCCGCCGAGGTACATTCCGAGTTTATCCGGTTGACATATAAACGTCCTTGTGATATGACAGCGATTAATTATGATCGCCTGGCCGAGACTCCCCGACCGTGGCCCGATTCCATCGATGAAATTTCCGCTCCTAAAACCGCTAATTCCGGAGAATTACTGGGGAATTTAGTTAAAGATGAAGATAAAAGCGAAAAAACAGCCGCAAAACGCCTTTATACCGATGGTAAATTTAATACTGCCGATGGTCGTGCTGTTTTCGCCGCCTACCACAGTAAAGGTCTAGCGGAACCCCCCGACGATGATTATCCCCTAGTGTTGACCGTGGGGCGTTTGTACGGTCACTGGCACACCCAAACCCGCACCGGCCGCATCGAGAAAATTGTCAAAATGCACCCCGCACCTTTTCTGGAAATTCACCCCAAAGATGCGGCAAAATTGGGCATAGAAGCGGGGGAATGGGTGGAGGTGCGTTCTCGTCGCGGTTTTGCCCGTTTTCCCGCTTTAATTACCAAAGCAATTGCTCCTAATTGTGTCTTTGTGCCGATGCACTGGGGAGCTTTATGGGCAGAAAATGCTGAGGCTAATAGTCTCACCCATCCGGCCGCTTGTCCGATTTCCCTGCAACCAGAACTAAAAGCTTGTGCCGTCAAATTAATCCCGTTGAAGTTTTTAGTTAATGCCGAATTATCTCCCGGTCAATTTCTGGCAACTCCCTAATCAAATTTGGCTTTCCCTTTGGGTAATGATTCGGTAGTAGTGGTGAGCTATGTTGCTTACCTGGTATGAATTGTGTAAAATATTTATTAATAAAAATAATTGGAACCCGAGCAGTCTTTAAACCTCTAGCTTGATCATGACTTTTCTGATAAATATCTTTTTCTGGCTCCTGTCTGGCTTACTGAAATATCAGTCTAGCACCGAACAAAGTACCCCCTTCACCTC